>Ga0247825_10000062_pt1 | contig 58575 bp, 57 predicted proteins | sample 13C_Vanillin_Day_FD_194413 | JGI IMG/M metagenome (GOLD analysis project Ga0247825, IMG submission 194413) | Soil microbial communities from agricultural site in Penn Yan, New York, United States - 13C_Vanillin_Day48 | ecosystem: Environmental > Terrestrial > Soil > Agricultural land | place...
GCCGGTCGCAAAGCGATAGAGCCAGGCATCGGCCATGCCGGTCGCGAACAGGGCGAAGCCCGCGTTCGCCGCAGCGCCGGCGCAGGCACAAGCCGCGAAGATGCGGCTCGCCGCGTAGCGGTCGGCGAGTCCCGAAAGGGCGAAGAGGAGCGTGCCGGCGATGAAGCCCAACTGGACGGCGTTGGTCAGGGAGCCGAGGTCGGCCGGCTGCAGTCCCCATGCCCGCGCGAGATCGCCCGCGGCGGCATTCGCGCTGAACCAGAGCGCGGTGCCCAGCAGCTCCGCGACGACGATGATCGGAACCGCGAAGCGCATTCGCTATAGGGACAAGGCACAAGACACAAGGCACAAGGGCAGGGTTTTCCTCATCCCTCCGCCCTCCTACCTCATCCCTCGCTACGCCGGTTCCATGCCTTTTTTGCGGATGGCCGGCGCGGCTGCAGGTGCCTTGAAGAAATCCACCAGCGCCCGCGCCGCATTCGGCTCCTTGGCTTTGGCGTGAACGCCGGCGGAGAACGTGGTGATCTCCTGGATATCCGGCGGCAGCGGCCCGACCAGCTCGATGCCGGGCACGGGCAGGAGCTCGCTCACCTGCTGGAAGGCGAGCTCCACCTCGCCGCGCGCGGCCGACACGCCGGCCGGCTCGCCCTGCACCTGCTTGACCTTCGACTTGATTCTCTCCGAGATGCCCCAGCGCTCGAACAGCTTGATGAGGTAGATGCCGCTCGGCCCCTTGGAGTAGGCGATGCCTTTCGCCGCGAGCACCGCGCGCTTCACGGCTTCACCCGAGCTGATGTCCGGCTTTGGCGCGCCGGTTTTCACGGCAACGCCGACGCCGGATTTCGCAATGTCGAAGCGCTCGGCGACGATTCCGGCCTTTTTCAGCTCGTCGAGAGAGGTGGCGGACAGGATCACGAGATCCACCTGCTCGCCGCCCTTCAAACGCTGCATCATCTCGACACTCGCGACCCACGCAGTCGAGAGCTTGTGGCCGGTCGCTTTCTCGAACGGCGGTGTCAGCTCGAGGTAGGCCTCCTTGAAGGCCGCCGACAGCATGACTTTGATCTCGGGCATGTGTTTCTCAATGGTGATAAGTGATAGGTGATAAGTGATAAGGCTCCCGCGCAGCGGAAGTTACCAGGTCCCTATCACTTATCACGCAGTTCAGCACAAGGCCGGCAGGCGCCTTGCGGCGCGCGCCGGCCTTGTGCGCCGCTCTCAGAGCTTGCGCAGCTGCTCCAAGAGCTCGTTGCTCTCCGGTATCGTTCCCGGCTCGTAGACTTTCATGTAGCGGATGATGCCTTTGCCATCGAGCACGTAGGCAGCGCGCTTGTCCATGCCGCGTTCCTCGTTGAAGATGCCGTAGGCCTTGCCCACCGCGCCGTGAGGCCAGTAGTCGGAGAGCAGCGGGAAGGGAACGCCACCCAGCTTCTCGGCCCAGCCTTTCAGGCTCGGCGAGGGATCGGCGGAGAGTTGCAGGATCTCGCAGTTCAGCTTCTTGAATTCTTCGTAGTTCGCACGGAACCCGTTGACCTGGTTCGTTCACCCACCGGTGAACGCGAACGGCATGAACGCCACCACGACCGGGCGTCCCTTGAAGCTCGAGAGCGAAACCTTCTGATCCCCACTGTGCGCGGGAAGCGAAAAATCGGGCGCCGCGACGCCTACTTTCAGATCCATGCGTAGTCTCCTTTTCGGGTTGGTTCCATAAGTATATAAGAGGTTGCCGGGTCAGCCGGGTTCCGTGATGCGGTCGAGCTCGGCGAGGTCCGCGGCGGAGAGCTTCCAGCCCACGGCCTTCACGTTGGCCTCGACCTGCTGCGGGCGCGTCGCGCCGGCGATCATGCTGGCGACGCCGGGGCGCGAAAGCAGCCAGTTCGTCGCAAGCTCGAGCATCGTGCGGTTGCGCGCGGCGCAGAACTTCTCCAGTTGCTCGAGGACCGGCCAGGGATTCTCCCCGAGTGCGCGCTTTTCCTGCTCGCGGGGCTTGTGGAAACGCGAGCCCTCTGGCGCCGAGTCGCGCTTGTACTTGCCGGTGAGCAGCCCGCCGCCGAGCGGGTAGAACGGGATGAAGCTGATGTTGTGCTCGCGGATGGCGGGCACGAACTCCTTCTCCATGTCGCGCTTCAGCAGGTTGTAGTGGTTCTGCGCCGAGACCAGGCCCTCGATGCCGGCTTTCTTCGCCGCCTTGCCCGCGTCGCGGATCTGCGCGGCGGAGAACTGCGAGCAGCCGGCGTGGCGGATCTTGCCGGCGCGCACGAGATCGTCCAGCGCGCGCAGCGTCTCCTCGATCGGCGTCCCGGTGTCGGGCCGGTGCAGCTGGTAGAGGTCGATCCAGTCGGTCTTGAGGCGCTTCAGGCTCGCTTCGACGGCGATCCTGATGTAGCGCGGCGAAGCACCCTGCATCGTGCCGCTGTCGTCCATGGGATTGCCGAACTTGCTGGTGAGCACGATCTGCTTGCGCCGCGCCCCGAGCACCTCTCCGAGCTGCAGCTCGGAGGAGCCCGGCGGGCTGCCGTAGCGGTCGGCAGTGTCGAACAGCGTGATGCCGAGATCGATCGCGCGGTCCACCACCGCGCGCGTCTGCGCGAGGTCAGTGCGCAGGCCGAAATTGTTGCAGCCGACGCCGACGATGGAGACTTCCAGCTTCGAATTTCCCAGTTTGCGTTTTTCCATGTCGCCGCTCGCTATTTCTGCCTGACGGCCGCGATGGCCTGCCTCGCGACTCCATCGATACTCACCTCGGTGGGCGTCTTGCGCTGCCAGGGGGCGTCCGGATAGTCGACCGCGGACTTTTTCGCCTGGGCGTTGGCGACGGACGGCGCCAGCGAGCCGACCAGCGTGGCGGCAAGAGCGAGCGCGACGAGGCAGAGTCGGGTCATGGGATTGTTCCGGCGGAGTTTCGATTTAGTATACCCGCGCCGGCGCTGCTGTCGCGCGCCGGTGAACGCGTCCCCGATGGTATGCTCTAACCGCAAAACTACGAGCTCATGGGCAGCAGGATACTGATCGTCGACGACGACGTGGAACTCGCCAGGGTGGTCTCCGCCTTTCTGAAGATGGGAGGCCACACGGTGAAAGCGGTTCCCGACGGCTCGCTCGCCATGGGCGAGATCGAGTCGTTCAAGCCCGCGGTGGTCATTACCGACCTGATGATGCCGGGTGTTCCGGGCGCGGCGCTGATCGCGCAGATCCGCGCCGAGCGCTCCCTCGACGACCTCAAGATCATCGTCTACAGCGCCAAGAACTTCGAGTACGACTACCGCAGCAGCCTCGAAGCGGGGGCGGACGCTTACCTGGTGAAGCCAGTCAGCAATCAGAAGATGCTCGATACCATCGCAAGCCTGCTGACGAGCGCGATGAAGCTGACGTTCTGGGGGACGCGCGGCAGCACTCCGCGGCCCGGGCCGAGCACGGTGAAGTACGGCGGCAACACTTCCTGCATGTCGATAGAGATGACGCGCGACCGCCTGTTTGTGTTCGACGCGGGAACCGGCATCATCGATCTCGGGCACTCGCTTGCCGCGGCGCCGAAGCGACGCAAGATCAACCTGTTCATCTCGCACCCGCACTGGGACCACATCCAGGGCCTGCCGTATTTCCAGCCGCTCTACCAGCAAGGCAACGAAGTCGTCGTTCACGGGACTCGCCAAGGCCGGCTTTCGTTGCGAGAGGTGATCGCGGGTCAGATGGAGACCGTGTATTTCCCGGTCGCGGTGAAGGAGTTCGCTTCGCACGTCTACTACAAGGAGCTGGCGGAAGGCGATTTCGAGGTCGACGACATACAGGTGCGCGCGATCAGCCTGCATCACCCGGGCATGACGCTCGGTTACCTGATCAAGGGGCCCGGCGGCAAGACGGTGGCGTACCTCACCGACAACGAGCTGACGTTGAACGGCGACGCGCACGGCCGCAAGCGGCTGGTGAATTTCGCGGCGGGCGCCGACGTGCTCATTCACGACGCGCACTATCTCGACGACGAGTATCCCCGCTACGTGGGCTGGGGCCATTCCAGCGTGTCCGAGGTGCTGAAGCTCGCCGCGGAAGCGAAGGTGCGACGGCTCTATCTTTTCCACCACGACCCGTCGCACGACGACGAGACCGTCGCGGCGAAGGAAGCGTTCGGGCGAAAGTTCTTTGCCGACCGCGGCCTGGAGATCGAGTGTCATGCTGCCGCGGAAGGGCATTCGATCTCGGTCTAGCTGCAACACGGGCAATGCCATACCGGAGAGAGCCATGAAGCTGATCCTGTATTTCGCACCCCTGACCTGCGCGCTGGTGCCGTTCATCACGCTGAACGAGGCCGGCGCCGACTTCGAGCTGAATGCCATCAACACGCGCAAGGGTGGCAACCGCACGCCGGAATTCCTCAAGCTGAATCCCAAGCACAAGGTGCCGGTGCTCATCATCGACGGCGAGCCGTTGACCGAGAACGTGGCGATCCAGGTCTGGATCCACCGGCAATTTCCGAAGGCGAACCTGCTGCCGGCGGACCCGAAGCAGGAAATCAAGGCGATCTCCCTGATGGCGTTCTGCGCCTCGGGCATACACCCGAAGCTGACGCCGAACGCGCGGCCGGAAAACTACTGCGACCTGCCGGGCTCGGAAGAGAGCGTGAAACGGGTGGCCAACAAGCTCCTGTTCGAGGACCTCAAGGTCGTCGACGATCTTCTTGCAGGCCGGGAATGGTTCTTCCCGCACTTCACTGCCTGCGACGCCTATTTCTTCTGGTGCTTCAAGCGCGCGATCTCGTTCAAGCTCGACGTCGCGGGATTCGGAAATTGCATGGCGCATCACAACCGCATGCAGAAGCGGCCGAGCGTGCAGAAAGCGCTCGCCCGCGAGAAGCAGTTGCAGGAGGAATTCGCCCGCGCTGCCTGACGGCGGCGGTGACGGGGTAAGAATTACCGGAATAAAGGCAAACGCCGCGCGTTTGCGTCACTCGTCAATCGTCACTCGTCACTCGTCACTTCGTCACGACTTCGTGCAGCAGGGTGTGCTTCTTGAGCGCAGCCTCGTCGATGGTGATGCCGAGGCCAGGGCCGCGCGGGACGTCCACGTGCCCATCGCGGATGACGAAGTCGCTCTCGGTGCAGATCGGGTCCTTGGCCGTGGAGTTCAGCCCCATCACGAATTCCGCGGCGCCCATCATGCACGAGGCCGGCGTGCTGGCGTAGAAATGGGCGCCGGCGGCGGCCTCGAGCTGCGATTGCATCGCCAGCCCGCCGCAGTTGATCTGGATGTTCGCCGCCTGCGCGAGCGCGGCGATCTTCTTCGCCGGTGTGATGCCGCCGAGCTTGTAGAGCTTGATGCAGTAGGCGTCGCAGGCGCGGGCCTCGGCGAGCGCGAAGGCATCCTGGATGGTGAAGATGCCCTCGTCGGCCATCACCGGCACGCCGCCGGCCGCGCGGCGGATCTCCGCCATGCCTTTCAGGTCGCGCCGCTCGATCGGCTGCTCGATGTAGCCCAGCCCCATCTTTTTTATCTCGTGGATCGCGGACAACGCGTCGGCAAGGTTCCAGCCGGTGTTCGGATCGATGCCGATCATGATGTCCTCGCCGACGGCTTTGCGCACGGCGGCGAAATTCTCGACGTCGCGGCGCCAGCCGCGGCGGTCCGCCATCTTCAGGCAAAGCACCCTGATGCCGAACTCTTCCACGGCACGCTTCGACTCCGCGATCATGGTGGCGACGTCGTCGGCCATGCTGACCGACCATTCCAGCGGGATGCGCGGCTGGCACAGGCCGCCGACCAGGTTGTAGACCGGGGTCTTCAGCGCCTTGCCCGCCGCATCGCGCAGCGCGATGTCGAGGACGGCGCGCGCCGCGGGATTGCCCGCCAGCCGCAGGTCGAAGGTCTCGTGGATGGTCTCGATGTCGAAGATGGACTTGCCGAGCAGGGCGGGGCCGTAGATCTCGCGAATGGCCGCAACGGCACTTTGCGTGGTGTCCGCGACGAAATGGCCGGGGCTGATCGGCCGGATCTGGCCGGTGCCGATGACGCCGTCGGCGTGAATCTTCACCAGCACCGGCTTGCCGAGCAGGTGGTCGGCGGGGCCGGTGTCGTAGGAGCCGCTGGAGAAGATGCGCTGGAGCCGTTGCGTGAGCGCGGTGACGAAAATTTCGATGCGTTCGATCATGTGATGTCCCGATGTCCTATTCAGGCTTGATACCTGCGTTCTTCACGACCTTCTCCCACCGAGCGATCTCTTCGCGGATGAATTTCGAGAACTCCTCCGGCGCGTCGCCGACCGGCTCGAAGCCCTGTGCGAGCATTTTCTCCCGGACGTCCTGCACACGCATGACCGCGGCGATTTCCTTCGACAGCACGTCCACGACCGCTTTCGGCGCACCGGCCGGCAGCAGCAATCCGTACCATGACGCCGCGTAGTAGCCGGGCACGCCGGCTTCCGCGATAGTCGGTACCTTGGGAAGGGCGGGACTACGCTTCGAAATCGAGACGCCGAGCGCCCTCATCCGGCCCGAGCCGATGTGCGGCAACGCCGCGGGGACCGAGCTGAACACCGCCTGGATCTCGCCGTTCATGAGCCCGACCAGCGAGGGCGCGGCGCCCTTGTACGGAGCATGAACCATGCTGAGCTTCGTCATGGAGGCGAGCAGGGCCATCGCCAGGTGGGTGATATTGCCCACGCCGCCGGATCCGTAGGTGAGCTGGCCCGGCCGCGCACGGGCGAGCGCGATCAGGCTCTTCACGTCCTTCACGGGAAGGCTCGGGTGCACGCTCAGCACGGATGGTCCCAGCGCGATGTTGGAGAGCGGCGTGAAATCCTTGCGGATGTCGAACGGCAGCTTTGCGAACAGGCTCGGGATGGCGATGGTCGAATTCGCCATGAGGATGGTGTAGCCGTCGGGTGCGGACTTGGCGACGAGGTCGGCGCCGAGATTGCCCGCCGCACCGGGCCGGTTGTCGACGATGAACGACCCCCCCATGGCTTCGGTCAGCTTTTGCGCGATCACGCGCGCGGCGATGTCGGTACCGCCGCCGGCCGCGAAGCCGACGACAATGCGCACCGGCTTGGCGGGATACTTCTGAGCGGTCGCGGCGCCGGGCAGCCCTGCCGCGATGCCCAGGCCGGTCAAGATCGTCAATATGTGAACTCTCATGCTTCCTCCTCGTTCCCCGAAACTATCATAGCGGCTTGGCGGCGTGAAACGGCGCCGTGGCGGTTGACCCCTTGAACCCTCCTTTGTTACGGTTGTCGACAGGAGAGAAGCCCATGACCACAGTACAGGCACAACGCGGCGCGCAGCGCGCGCCCTTCCAGGTGGTTCCGGCGAAAGCCGCGCTCGCCGCGGAGGTTCGCGGGATCGACCTGAAGACGATCGACGACGCAACGTTCGCCGAGCTGCACCGGGCATGGCTGCAGAACGTGATGCTGCTGTTTCGCGGCCAGTCGCTCGACGCGCAGGATCTCGTCAGGCTGGTCCACCGTTTCGGCACGCCGGTCACTTCGTCGGGCCTGCACAAGCGCGACCTCAAGGACCGTGCCGGCAACGAATTGCTCAGCCTTCCGCCCGAGGTCACCGTCGTCTCGAACGTGAAGCAGGAAGGTAAATCGGTCGGCATCCTCGGCGACGGCGAAGTCGTGTGGCATTCCGACTTCTCCTTCAAGGAGCGGCCCACCGCGGCGCGAATGCTCGTCGCGATGGAGGTTCCCCCACGCGAGGCGGGCGGCAGCACTTTCTTCCTGAGCTGCTACGCGGCCTACGACGCGCTATCCCCGGAGATGAAGCGGCGCATCTCCGGAAAGACCATCAAGCAGGCCGACATTGTCGACACGGCGATGAAGGTCCGGCCGGGCATGTCGCCCGACATGGATTTCCGGTCGGTGCCGGGTCCGAGCCACCCCATCATCTCCACCCATCCCGAGACCGGCCACAACATGCTGTTCCTCGGCCGGCGGCACGGCTCCTACGTGAACGGCCTGTCGCTGGAGGAATCCGAGTCGTTGCTCAACGAGCTGTGGGAACACTGCACTCAGCCGCGCTTCTGGTACGAGCACAAGTGGTCGGCGGGCGACGTGGTGGTCTGGGACAACCGCGCTATCCTGCACCGCCGCGATCCATTCGACTCCGCGACGCGGCGCGTGCTCTACGCCGCGCAGGTGGAAGGGCACAAGCCGTACGAAGCACCCGATGCGTTGAGCCGGCCGGCCCACCCCCGCGCTGCCTGACGGCGCAGCCTCAAGCTACAAGTTACAAGATACGGCGGAAACGGAAAGGGGGTCGCGATCGCGACCCCCTTTCGTTGAAGCAAAAGTCGCAGGCTAGTTGGGCTGGATGCCCGAGACGCGAATCGCGTCGCCGAAGGATTTCCAGTCCTCGCGGATCACCTTCGCGAATTCATCCGGCGTCGTGGCCATCGGCTCGGCGCCGAGCTTGACCATGGCATTGTTGGTCTGCTTGTCCTTCATCGCGCCCGCGATAGCGTTGAAGACCTTGTCGCGAATGGGCTTGGGCGTCTTCACCGGCGCGATGAAACCCGCCCAGCCAGCCGAAACGTAGCCCGGCACGCCCGCTTCCTGGATGGTCGGCAGGTCCGGCAGTTGCGGCGAGCGCTGCTTGCCGCCCATTGCCAGCGCGCGCAGCCGTCCCGCGCTCAGGTGGCCTACCACCGAGGGTGCCGGCACCAGTGTGATTTGCGACTCGCCCGAGATCGCCGCGCCGAGCGACGCCCCCGCGCCTTTGTACGGCACGTGCAGCACGTCGATCTTGGCCATGTGCGTGAACAGCACGCCGGCGAGGTGGCTCTGGAACCCGCTGCCGGCGTTCGACCAGTTGAGCTTGCCCGGATTCGCCTTGGCGTAGGCGATCAGGTCCTTCACCGACTTGAACGGCGTCTTCGGGTTGACCACCAGGATGTTCTGGGTGATCGCGAACATCGAGATCGGAACGAAATCCTTGAACGGGTCGTAGGTGACGTGCTTTTTGTAGAGCTGCGGCCCGATCACCTGGGAGGCGGTGGCGGCGGCAAACAGCGTGTAGCCGTCGGGCTCGGAGTGGGCGACGATGCCCGCGCCGATCGTGCCGCCGGCGCCGGTGCGATTGTCCACTACCAGCTGCTGGCCGAGCAGCTCGCTCATCTTGGTGGCGATGACGCGGCCCATCGCGTCGATGGATGAGCCGGGCGTCTGCGCGATGACGAAGCGGATGGGGCGGGTGGGATAGTCGTTCGATGCGCTGGCTGCCAGTACGGAGGCGGTGGACAGGAATGCTGCCAGGGCAATTGCAGAACGTGCGAATGCCGCGTGGTACATGAGTATTTCCTCCTCAAATTGAATCGATGGCCCGAGTCTCTGCCCGGGCTTACGGTTTTATCTCTGCCTGCCGGATTACCTTAGCGTACTTTGCGATTTCGCGCTTGAGGGCGGCGGCGAGCGCGGCGTACGGGGTCGAGTTTTTCGGTGCTCATTCCGGCCGGGAGAGCCGGCCGGTCAGGTGGTGCGGGGGAACCCGTAGAGCGCTTCGGGGTTGGCCACCAGGATGCGGTTGCGGGTCGCCTCCTCGGGTGCCCACTCGGCGAGGAGATCGAAGAGCAGCGCGTCGTCGGGCCTGTGGGTTTTCTCCGACGGGTGCGGCCAGTCGCTGCCCCATACCAAGCGCTCGGGCGCGGCTTTCACGAAGGCCTGCGCGGTCTTTGTCGCGTCGGCGTAGGTCGGGGGACCGATGCGGGTGTTGAGATAGGCGCCGGCAATCTTTACCCAGGTCCGGCCCTTGTCGATCAATTCGAGGATGAGCCTGTAAGCCGGATGAGCGATGCCGGTTTCCGGCGGGAAGCGTCCCATGTGGTCGATCACGATGGGGCAGGGCAGGCGCCGCAGCAGGGCGGCGTTTTCCATATACATGTCGCCGGGCCAGTGCAGCTGCACGTGCCAGCCGAGGCTTGCGATGCGCAGCGCGAGCGGCTCGATCATGTCGAGCGCGACGACGGCGGTAGCGGGATCACCGAGCGAGAAGCGGATGCCGCGGATGCCGCCCGCGTCGAGCTGCTTCAGCTCGGCGTCAGTGATGGTTGGGTGAATGACCGCGATGCCGCGCGCGTTCGCTCCGAGCTGCGCGATGGCGTCGAGCGTCACCTGGTTATCGGTGGCGTGGTTGCGCGGCTGCACCACGACCACGCGCGTCGTGCCGATTCTCTTCTGTAGCAGCCGGTACTGCGGCACCGACGCGTCCGTCACCGGCGCGCGCGACGCGATCTGCGGAAAGCGCGCATCGTAGATGTGCATGTGGCAGTCGGCCGCGTTGGCCGGCGCCTTCAGCTTCGGGCGCGCCGTTCCCGCCGAGTGCGGAACGATGTGCTTTTCGTCACTGGTCACTGGTCACCGGTCATGGCTTTGTCAGGAACGGCTTCACCGCCCTGACAAAGCCTTCGGGATTGTCGAGGGTGACGTGATGGTCGCTGTTGGCCACCGTGGCGAGCTCGACCTGCGGGGCGCGGGCTTTTACCGCGGCGTAGATCTCCGGCGTGATGCGCTGGCTCTGCCCGCCGCGCACCAGTAGTGCCGGCACTTTGATGCTATCCCAGCACGGCATGCCGTCCATCCTTTCGCGCAGGGCGTAGACCTGGCGATCGAACTTGTGCCGCCAGCCGCCGTCGGGGAACTGCCGGGCGCTGTAGCCGGCAATGTGGCGGACCACTTCCGGGCGCGCCAGGCTGTTGCCGGGCCGCAGCTTGTAGCGCGCGATCAGCTCATCGCGCGTGGCATAGCTCGAGCCGCCCCGCTCGCCCACGCCCCGCATCGCCGAGATCCGCTCTTCGGACAGGTTGAGCGAGGTATCGATGACGACGAGCTTCTTCATCCGGCCCGGAAAGGTCGCCGCGTAGACCACGGCGACCATGCCGCCCATCGAGTGGCCGATGAGCACGAAGTCGCACAGGTCGAGTTTCGCGGCCACCTTGTCGAGATCCGCCGCATAGTCGTGATACGAGTAGGCCGGCGGATCCACCCAGGCACTGTCGCCGTGGCCGCGCTGGTCGAGAGCCAGCACGTGATAGTCGGCGCTGAAGCTGCCTGCAACAAAATCGAACCAGTGACCGTGCGCCGCGCCGCCGTGCAGGCACACCAGCGTGGGCTTTCCCTCATTTTCCTTGCCCTTACCGAAATCCTGGTAATGGAGCTTCAGTCCACCGACCTCGACGAAATGGTCGGTGTAGGGCGCGGCCTGGGCGATGGCGGGGCTGACAGCGTCCATCACGCTTTCGCCGCGACGTTCAAGCCGCGGACGTTGTGCTTCTCGATCGTTCTCGCGACGAGACCGCTGGCTTTGACGTCCTCGATGAATTCCTTCAGGTACTTCGCGCCGGCGGGACGGCCCTTCGGCGTGCCTGCCGCCTGCTGCACGGCGGTGAAGTTGCCGTCGAGGATGCGCGAGCCGGGCGCTTTCGCCTGGTCCTTCATGAGGCCGGGCCGCAGGCCCGCCATGGCGTCGAGCTTGTCCGACAGGAAGCGCGTCAAGATGGCGTCGCCGCGCTCACGCACCAACTGCGCGTGCTTCAGCTCGCGGGTCAGGTAGAGGTCGTAGGCGCTCCTGTCGGAGATCGCGATGCGCACTCCGGGGCGGTCGACTTCGGCGATGGTCTTGATCGGCGAGCCGGCTGGCACGAGGTAGGTCGCCTCGATTTCCACGTACGCCGCGGTGAAATCGATTTCCTTGGCGCGCTGCGGCTCGGCACCGAGGAAGCCGACGTCCCAGGCGCCGCTCTTGGCGGCGTCGCCCAGCGCGCCGGGATTCGGATAGGGCACCAGCTCGACGGGAACGCCGAGGCGCCTGCCGAGCTCGTGTCCGAGATCAGCCGCGAGGCCCTTGGGCTTGCCGGTCGCCGTGTCGGTCGCAGTCAGCAGGAAATTGCTCATGTTGAGGCCCACACGCAACGTGCCGCTCGGCGCGAGCTGGGAACGGACTTCGGGAGAAACCTGTGCCATCGTTGTCACCTTCCGTATTCAAGTATGTCGAAACCGCAGTGACGGTCTATCGTGTAGACGAGACCGCGTGAATCCACTTCCACGTCGTTGGTCTGCGGCGTCGCCTGGCCGCCGCAGGGCTCGGGAATGTACCACGCGACTTCCTCCGGCGCAGTCGGCTCGCGGATGTCCACGATGCGCAGCCCGCCGGAGAACCAGGTGCAGAACACCAGCGTGCCCTCGATGTGCTCCTGGAACTGGTGCGCGCCGAAGCGGCCGCCCTTGCGCGCATACGGCGTGTCGAGCTCGCTTACCTGGAATTGCGCGATCAGCCGGATATCGTCGAGCTTGCCCACGTCGAACACCCACATGCCGGCGGGGGACTGGCCGGCATGGCGGCCGTGCGCCTCGTCCATCGCCACCGCGATGTCGCGCCCCGCGACCTTGCGCGGTACGCGCAGCACCGTGTGCGTGGGTTCGGTGAACGGCGGGTGATAGTTGTAGGAGCCGACGGTGCGCGGCTTGCGGATGTCGGAGATATCGATGACGCGCAGGCCCGCCATGAAGCAGCCGGCCCACAGCAGGTTGCCCTGGCGCATCGCGTGGTGGAGGTGCCAGGCGTCGTCCGCGCCTTCCGGCTTCTCGCCGCCCGCGCGATGCTGGCCGGGCAGCCACCAGCGCGAGACTTCCTGCGGCTGCGCGGGGTTTTTCACGTCGTAGATGACGAGGATATTGCCGCCGTAGCCGTTCATCCCGGTGGAGATGTACGCGTAGTTTTCGTCCACGTCGAAACGGTGCACGCCGACGCCGCCGGTCCCGGGGTGCGCGATGAGCTTCGGTTTCGTGATGTCGGAAATATCCCACACCCGGAAGCCGGCGCGCGGAAATCCCGTGCGGCTCCATTCTTCGAGCTGGGGCAGCTCGGATTCCTTCACCTTGAGCTGATTCGCCACCTCGGCCGCGGTCGGCGGGCGCTTCAGCTGCTTTTCCAGATCGGTGCGCGTATTGACGAGACGCGTCGCCTTATTGGCGAAGCGCCGGCTCGGCCGCTCGAGGTTGGTGTACATGATGTTGCCGACAACGCGCACCTTGTGGCTGTGTTCGTGCTCGTCCTCGAGCTTGATCTGGGCGACGATGCGCGGCTTTTTCGGATCCGCCACGTTGACGATGGTGGTGCCGTGCGGCGCTTCCATGTGGCCGATGAAAGCATGATTGCCCTGAACCACCACCTGTCCGCCGCCGGGCAGATCGAGGTGACCAAGCCGCTTGACGCGATGGGCGGTCAAGGACGGCGAAGGGGTCACGGTATCCATATCAATTCTGGGCTGGGATTCGGAACGGCGGGGAATGTTAGCGCGTACCAAGGGACTGCGGTAGGCGTCCAAAATGCGGATGGCGAGAGAACGGAAAACGTCGCAGGTGAAGCGTCCCAGATACGGCGTCCCAGATGAAGCGTCCCAGATAAGGCGTGTCGGTTTGAGTTGTAGGCTACACACAGAGACGCTGTATCTACGAAGTTTTAGCTGCGACACCTTCAGTCGCGCAGTATCTGGGATGCGGCTACCGGTTTCCGTCAGTCATCAGTCGTCACTTCAGACTCGCAAGGACCTTGCCCCAGCGCGCATCGGGGCGATGCAGCATGCGCTTGCCGGCGGCGTGGAGCGCGGCCCAGGTGGTGGAGAGGATGTTGAGCAGCACCGGCTTGCCGAACTCGGCTTCGAGCATCGGCACGGCGTGAATGGCGTACCACAGGCCGCCCGGCATCAGCAGGGCCTGCGCGTCCGGCGCCGCGCGCAATACCTCGCGTCCCAGCTCGAGCGCAAGCTCGTGGTCGGCCGCCGCGCTGGATTCCTTGTTCTGGTCGAGCGTGCGCGCGCGCGAGCGCACGGCGAGGACCTCGATGCCGGCCTCGGCGAGATAGCGGGTGAGGGCAGTGACCACCGTATCCGGCCAGCGCGTGGCGAGCGCGATCTTCGTCGCGCCGAAGTGCTGCAGCGCCGCGATGTGCGCTTCCAGGTCGGTGTCGCACGCGAGCCCGGTTCGCTGCTGCGCCTCGGCGAGAATTTCGCGCATCTTCTTCCGTCCCAGCGCGGATGCGACCGGCACGCCCGAAAGCGAGATGCGATCCACTCTTTTCTTCGTGAGCAGGTCGAAGCGCTGCCACAGCGTGGGCAGCTCCGTCTCGACCGCGGCGAGCGAGTATTCCTTGAGGTTGAGGCCGGTCGTCACCAGCATCATGCCTTCCGGCGCGACGCGGTAGAACTGGTAGGCGTCGAGGTCGGTGTAGAGATGCGGAATGACGTAGCCGAGCTGGTACCAGGGGGAGATCATTTCATTAAGTTACAAGCTACAAGTTACAAGTTGCAAGAGGTTCAGGTTGTCTTGGGGCTTGAAGCTTGCAGCTTGTAGCTTCAGGCGGGTCCGGCCTTGCCCCAGGAATCCCGGAGCGTGACCGCGCGGTTGAACTTCGGTGCGCCGGGCGCGGAGTCGACGCGGTCGCACGCGAAGTAGCCGTGCCGCTCGAACTGGAAGCGCTCCTCCGCTTTCGCGTCCTTCAATGCCGGCTCGAGCTGCGCCGTGATGATTTTTTTCGAATCCGGATTGAGGTCTTCGGGGCCCTGTGGGTGCGGCGTCCTGAACAGGCGGTCGTAGAGGCGCACCTCGGCGGCGCAGGCGTGCTTCGCCGATACCCAGTGGATGTTGCCCTTTACCTTCACCTTCTCGGCGCCCGGCGTGCCCGACTTGGTGTCGGGGTCGTAGGTGCACCTCACGGTATCGGTGGCTTTGTCGTAGCCGGTGCACTCGACCACGAAGCCGTAGCGCAGGCGCACCTTGTTGCCGGGAAACAGGCGAAAGTAGCCCTTGGGCGGCGTCTCGCTGAAATCCTCGCGCTCGATCCACAGCTCGCGCGTGAACGGCACCTGGCGCTTGCCCCAGTCCGGCTTCTGCGGATGATTGGGCACGTCGCAGCTCTCCTCGCGGCCCTCCGGGTAGTTCTCGATCACGAGCTTCACCGGGTCGAGCACTGCCATGCGGCGCGGCGCGACCTCGTTCAGATGCTCGCGCATGCAGTCCTCGAGGATCGAGTAATCGATCATCTGGTTCGCCTTGGATACGCCGATGCGCTCTGCGAAAAGGCGGAAGCCTTCGGGGGTATATCCGCGCCGGCGCGCGCCCACCAGCGTCGGCATGCGCGGGTCGTCCCAACCGATAACGTGCTTCTCTTCCACGAGCTGAATCAATTTTCTTTTTGAAAGAGGCACATACGTGAGATTGAGGCGGGCGAACTCGATCTGCTGCGGCGGCGGGCGCTGGATGAGCCCGTCGGTCGCAAGACGCTCGAGCAGCCAGTCGTAGAACGGACGCTGGTCCTCGAACTCGAGCGTGCAGAGCGAGTGCGTGATGTTCTCGAGCGCGTCCTCGATCGGGTGCGCGTAGGTGTACATCGGGTAGACGCACCACTTGTCGCCGGTGCGATGGTGCGACGCCTTGCGGATGCGGTAGATCGCCGGGTCGCGCAGGTTGATATTGGGCGAGGACATGTCGATCTTCGCGCGCAGCACGTGCTCGCCTTCCTTGAACTTGCCGTCGCGCATCTGGTGGAACAGATTCAGGTTCTCTTCCGGGCTGCGCGTGCGGTAGGGGCTGTCCTTGCCCGGCTCGTTGAGCGAGCCGCGCAGCGCGCGCATCTGCTCGGCCGAGAGACTTTCGACGTAGGCGTGGCCGTTCTCGATCAGGCACTCCGCCGCGTGGTACATGAAATCGAAATAGTCGCTGGCGTAGTAGGGTTGCGGCCCCCAGTCAAAGCCCAGCCACTTCACCGCGCCGATGATGGAATCGACGTACTCCTGCTCTTCCTTCTCCGGGTTGGTATCGTCGAAGCGCAGGTGGCAGGCGCCGCCGTACTCGGCGGCGAGGCCGAAGTTCAGGCAGATCGACTTGGCGTGGCCGATGTGGAGATAGCCATTGGGCTCGGGCGGGAAGCGCGTGCGGATCTTCGCCGGATCGGTCGGCGCCCCTTCGTGCGACTTCGCCGGTCCGGGCTTGCCACTCCATGCGCGCGCCGCGTACTTGCCGCTGGCGAGATCGGCTTCGACTGCGGAGCGGATGAAATTGGAGTGCGAAGCTTCTTGCGGTTTCTTGGGTGGAGCCGACATGGTCGCTATTTTAGCCGACAGCCCGAAATCCAGTGACGGAGTGAGGTGGTGACGCAGTGACGAAACCCTCGGATCGCCTGTCACTCCGTCACTTCGTCACCTCATCACCGGCGCAGCCTAGCGGAACAGTCCGCGCACCGAATCAGCCGCCTTGCCCGCACCTTTGGTGATGTTGCCCAGGGCGGCCGTGGCGGCGCGCGTGACGGCCGATACGAGCGCGTTCATCACCTGCCTTGTCACCTCGCCGGCGGTGGCGCCGTTGCTGCGCTTGCCGATGTCGCGCAGGCGCACGTCGGGAATCGACGTGGTGACCGTGCTGCCCGCGGTGAGGCTGGAGGTCACGCTCGCGCGGGCCGAACGGATCGCCAGGCTATCGATGATCATCTTCGTCTCGGGACCGCCGGCCGAAGCCTTGCCGCCGCCGGACTTGCGCATGTAGGCGTCCACGTTGCGCTGAATCGTCTCGAGGTTGGTGGTGTTGCCGATCTTCTCGTAGCTGACGTCCACGCCGCCTACCAGGATGTCGCGGATCAGTACCGGGTTGCTGGCGATCGAAGCGGGATCGAGCCGCACGGTGATCTCGCCGACCGTAACCGCGTGGCGGGTCTTGTACCCCGGCGGATTACCCAGCCGCAGGTTCTTGATCGTGCCTTGCCCGCTGGTGGGTGACAGGCTTACCGAGCCGACCGTGACGCTGACTCCCGTGATCTGCGGTCCGTAGGTCTCGATCGCCGACTTGACCAGGGAGTCGAGCGAGGAATAGAGCCAGATTCCGGCGCCGATCGCGGCGAGCAGCATGCCGCCGCCGGCGATCAGAATGACGTTGCGCAACTTCATGCGGGTATTCTAGCGAATGCGGTGACGCAGCGATAAGACGCCGCCACGCCGCCCGTTGCCGAGCGTGGCGCCGGCGTTCTCGCTACTGCGCCTTGTAGCCGGTCTCCTTTACCAGCCTCGTGAAGCGGCCAAGCTCGTCGCGCAGGAATTTCGTTGACTCGGCGGAAGGCGTGCCGATCGGGTCCGCTCCCTGCGCCTGGAGCCGTTCCTTCATGTCGGGAGTGAACAGGATGCGCGCCACTTCGGCGTTGAGCGCGGCGACGAGATCCGGTGGCGTGCGCGCGGGGGCGAGCAGGCCCTGCCAGGAGCCGGTCAGGAAGCCGGGCAGGAACTCGGCGACGGCCGGAGTATCGGGCAGACTGGCATGGCGCTTCTCGCCGGAGACTGCAACCAGCCGCAGCTTGCCCGACTTGACGGGCGGCAGCGTCGCGAGCATTCCGTTGAACAGCACGTCGGCCTGCCCGGTCATCACGTCCATGATCGATTGCGCGCCGCCGCGGCCGGTGATGTATTCCCACTTGATGCCCGTGCGGTGCGCGAACTGCAATCCCGCCAGGTACGGCGCGCCGGCGGGGCTCGACGCATAGTTGAGGGAGCCGGGGCGCTTCTTGGCGAGCGCGATCAACTGCGGCACCGTGGCGGCCGGCACGTTGGGATGCACGCACAGCAGGTGCGGCGAATAGGAGATCGTGGTGACCGATGCGAAATCCTGGACGCCGTAGCTCGTCTTGGGGTAGAGCACGGGGATGATCACCACGGTGCCGATATCGGTGAGGACCAGGGTGTACCCGTCAGGCGCGGACTTCGCGAGGATTTCCATGGCGATCGCGCCGGCCGCGCCGGGGCGGCTCTCGATCACCACCGGTTGGCCCCATTTCTCGGTGAGCTTCGGTCCGATCAACCGCGACAGGATGTCCGAAGTGCCGCCCGGCGGGAACGGCACGATGATGCGGATCGGCTTCGCCGGGAAAGGTTGGGCGAGCGTCCCGGCGCAGGCCAGGACCGAGAGCAGGACGAACAGGCAGCGCAAGATCGAATGACGCATGTTCCCCTCCTTGGCAGGTGGCGCCGGCCTCCTCGGGGAATCGTTGTTTTGTGCGGCGCGCCCCGATTCTCTCACAGGGCGGGCCGGGCGCGTCAGCCGTCGAGGCGCTTGCGCACGGCGGCGAGCAGGTCTTCCAGCTTGAACGGCTTGGTAATGTAGTCGTTGGCGCCGAGCTCGACCCCCCACTGGCGGTCGTAGGTGCGCGTGCTCGCGGTGAGAAAAATAAACGGAATCTTGGAGGTGGTGACGTTCTCCCGCAGCGAGAACAGCACGCCGAAGCCGTCCATCTCCGGCATCGTGATGTCGCACACGATGAGATCCGGCATCTGCGCGAGCGCGGCTTCCACCCCGGCGGCGCCGTTCGCCGCCGCGATCACCTCGTAGCCTTCCGCCTTGAGGATGCGCGCGACGTTGGCCCGCAGGTCCGCTTCGTCCTCGATAACGAGCACTTTTTTCACGCGCTTATCTTACCTGTAGTCAGTCATGATCGCGTGCGCCGGCGCTTGGTGACGAAGTGATGCGGTGACGCAGTGACGGTTCCATGGATTCGCGCCGCCTTCCCTTGTCGTCACTTCGTCACTCCGTCACCTCGTCACTGGCCGCTGTGAGGGGGCAGGAGCCGCCTCACCGCGGCGAGCAGGTCGGCAATCTTGAACGGCTTGGTCACGTACTCGTTGGCGCCGCTCTGCAGTCCGCGCGCGAGGTCCACCTTGTCCGCGCTCGCCGTCAGGAAGATGAACGGTATCGCCGCGGTCTCCGGGCGCGAGCGCAGCGCGGCGAGCACGCCGAAGCCGTCGAGCCGCGGCATGAGGATATCGCAGATCACCGCGTCGGGCCGGGTCTCGCGCACGCGCTGCACGCCCTCGTCGCCGTCGGCGGCGACGACGACCTGGTAGCCCTCGGCGGACAGGATGCGCGCGAGATTGGCGCGCAACGGCGCCTCGTCCTCGATCACCAGCACGGTCGGCATCAGGGACTCCTTAGTTCCTCAACGGCACGGCGACATGGAAGCGCGTGCCGCGGTCCGGCGCGCTGTCGAAGCGGATCGTGCCGCCGTGGAGATCGAGCGACTTCCTGACGATGGCGAGGCCCAGCCCGGTGCCCGCAATGTTGCCGACGTTGCGGGCGCGGTAGAAGGTCTCGAACAGCCGCGCCTGGTCCTCCGCCGGGATGCCGATGCCGTGGTCGGCGACCTCGAATGCCGCCGTGCCGTTCTCCACGCGCACGCGGAATTCCACCGGCCCGCCCCGCGGCGAGTACTTGATGGCATTGGAAAGCAGATTAATCAGCACGTGGCGCAGCAGCTTCTCGTCCACGTTGACCGGGCCGCGGGCGCCCTCGTAGGCATAGTCGAGCGGACGCTTCGCCGCAGTCGAGCGCTGCAGCTCTTCGACGAGTCCCTCGCAGAACGCGGCCAGATCGGTCGGCGCGGGCTTGAATTCCAGCATCTGCGCCTCGGCGCGGCCGATGATGAGCACGTCGTCGAGCATCTTGGTCATGCGCTCGACGCCGGCGCGGATGCTCTGGAACAGCTCTTTCTGTTCCTCCGCCGGCAGCCGGCTGCCGTAATGCTCGACCAACTCGGACGAGGAAAGGATGGTGGCGAGCGGGGTGCGGAATTCGTGCGAGGTCATTGCGACGAAGCGCGATTTCAGCTCGTTCAGCTCGCGCTCCTTCTCCAGCGCCCGACGGATCTCTTCCTCGGCGCGCTTGCGCTCGCTGATGTCGACGTTGATCCAGATCGAGCCCTTCGAAAGGTCGGCGGGGTCCACCGCGTTGCCCGACACCTGGCACCAGAAAAGTGAGCCGTCCTTGCGCTTGAACAGGCGCTCGGTGACGTACGGGCGTCCCGTAGCCAGCACCTTGTAGGCTTCGGCGCCGAACGCCTCCCAGCTTTCGCGATCGGAGAAATGAGAGAGCGAAGTCTGTCCCACCAGCTCGTTCTTGTCGCAACCCAGCATCGCGGCGAAGGCGTCGTTCACCCAGCGGTGGCACCGGTTGGAGGCGAAACTGATGCCGACCGGGGCGGTGCGCAGCATGACGTCGCGCTCGGCGAGCGAGCGGCGCAGGTCTTCCTGCAGCTTCTGGCGCTCCGTGACGTCGGTGAGGAAGTTGAGCGTGGCAGGCCGGTTTTCCCATTCCAGCGCGACGGCGTTGATGTCCACCCAGCGCGTGAGTCCCGCCTTGTCGATGATGCGGAACTGGTAGCTGGAATCCGCCGGCTCGCCGCGCATGCGCTTCATGTAGTTGCCGAGCACGAGCTGGCGGTCGTCGCCGTGCACGAAATCGAGAAAGGGGCGGGCGTAGAGCTCTTCCAGCGAGAAGCCGGCGAGCCGTTCGCACTGCGGGTTGGCGTAGCGGACGCGCCCGTCCTGCACCACGGCGATCGCCTCGTTGGCGTTCTCGACCACCTGGCGGTACTTCTCTTCGGAGCGGGTGAGCGCGTCGACCGTCTCCTGCCAGCGCGCTTCCTCGAGAGCGAGGGAAATCATGCTGGCGATCGAGGAGGCAAACGAGACGTCCTCGCCGGTCCATTCGCGCGCGGGCCCGACGTGCTCGTGACAGATGACACCAACCACCTTGCCCTGGAACCACACCGGCACATCGAGCATGGAGGTGATCCCGAGCGGCTTGAGGTAGCCCGCCGCGAACTCGCTCGTGGCCGGGTCGCTTTGCGCCTGGTTGGCAGTGACGGGCCGGTTGCCCAGGATCGCCGCGAAGTAGACCGGGTAGTCGCCCGCGGCGAGCCGCGTGCCGGAAAAGGCGGCATCCACGCCCCCTGACAGCGTGCACAGCGCCTCGCACACGATTGCCGTGCCGGCGTCGAGCGTCCAGTAGCTCACGCGCTCCACGCCCAGCGTGTGCGCGTCGGCGGTGAGGATCTTCTCGATCGCGCCGCGCTTGTCGACTTTGTCGAGCGCCGCCAGCTCGAGCAGGACCGCGCTCTGGCTGCGGATCGCCTCCGTGCGCTCGGCGATGCGGCGCTCGAGCTCGCCGTGCAGGCGCCGCGCCTCCTCCTCGGCGAGCTTGGTGTCGGTGATGTCGGTCGCAATGCCGGTGACGCGATAGACCCGGCCCGAATCGTCTTTCACCGGAAACGCCCGGTCGCGGATCCAGCGCACGCCACCGTCCGGGCGCACAATGCGGTAGACCTCGTCGTAGTCGCCCTGAACCTGCTTGGGAAACGCCGCGACGACGTGCTTGCGGTCCTCGGGATGAATGGCGTCCACGAACGACAGCGGCGCCTTCAGCAGGCTTTCAACGGTGCGTCCCCACACGCGCTCGTAGGCGGGACTGATGTAGAGCACCTCCGACTTGCCGGGATCGGTCACCCACAGCACTTCACGCACGTTCTCCGCGATCTGGCGAAAGCGCGTCTCGCTTTCCTTGAGACTTTGCTCGGCCCGCATGCGGCCGGTGACGTCGGAGAAGGTGAGCACCGCGCAGCGCCGGCCGTCGGCGCGCTCGAGCGGGCGGAAGCTCACCAGCGCGTCGACGATGGTGCCGTCCTTGCGCTTGATCTTCCACTGGTCGGGCAATTTCGAGGAATCCGTCAACACAGCCTTGAGGAAACGCTCGGCCTGTGCCGCGATCTCCTTCGGCGCAGCCACCGTCCAGGACTTGCCGAGCAGCTTCTCGCGCGTGAAGCCCGTCATCTCGCAGAAGGCGGGATTGACCTCGATGAACAGGCCTTTCTCGTCGACGAAGCAGATGCCGATGCGCGCGACGCTCAGCGCGGCGGCGAGAAACTCGGGATCGAGACGATTGGTGACGACGTTCATGGCACGGCTCTGGCAGCAGGCCGTTTTTCCCCTGTCTATCGGCTATTCTATACCCCGCATGAAGGCCCTGGCAGCGAGCGTGCTCAAGCAACTTGCCGACGGCGAGTTCCATTCGGGCGAAGCGCTCGCGCGCGCGCTCGAGGTCTCGCGTGCATCGGTGTGGCACGCGGTCCGCCAGCTCGACGCCGCCGGCCTGGACATCTACAAGGTGCACGGGCGCGGCTACCGGCTGCAGCAGCCTCTCGCCCTGCTCGACCGCTCTGCGATCGAGCGCGAGCTGGGCGCCGTCCCTGGGCGCTTTACGCTCGAGGTGCGCGACACCGTGGATTCCACCAACACCCGCCTGCTCGAGCTGGCGGCGGCAGGAGCCGCGAGCGGAACGGTGCTCGCCGCGGAATGGCAGTCGGGCGGTCGCGGCCGGCTGGGGCGTGCCTGGCACGCCGGGCTGGGCGAAGCGCTGGTGTTTTCGCTGCTGTGGCGTTTCGCGCGCGGCGCCGGCGCGTTGTCAGGGCTTTCGCTTGCGGTCGGAATCGCGCTCGCCCGCGCGCTGGAAGCGGAAGGTGCGGAGCCAGTTGCCCTCAAGTGGCCGAACGACGTCCTGTGGCGGGGCGGCAAGCTCGCGGGCATCCTGATCGAACTCGCAGGCGATGCGCTCGGCCCGACGGCGGCGGTGATCGGCGTCGGGCTCAACGTGCGGCTGTCGGACGCGACGCGCGAGCGCATCGGGCAGCCCGCGGCCGACCTGGCGGCGGTGCATGCCGCCATGCCTGACCGCAACCGGCTGCTCGCGCACGTGCTGGTCGAGCTTGGCGGGGTGCTCGATGCGTTTTCACGCGAGGGCTTTGTGCCGCTGCGCGCCGAATGGCAGCGGCGCCACGCGCACCAGGGAAAACGCGTCACGCTGACGCTGCCCGACGGCTGGCGTCAGTCTGGCCGCGCTGCCGGCGTTGCCGAGGACGGCTCGCTGCTGATCGAGACGCGCTCGGGCGTGAAGCGCTATCACAGCGGGGAGATCACGCTTCGCGCTGTGAAGCGGTGACGCAGTGAGGGAGTGACGTAGTGACGCCTCAAGGACGCCGGCAGTTCCGTCACTTCGTCACTGCATCACTTCGTCATTCCTCATGCCGTTAGAATGACGGGCATGAGAATCCTGGCCATCGACGCCGGCAACACCCGCATCAAGTGGGGCGTGCACGAGCACGAGTCCTGGATCGTCCAGGGCTGGGTGAAAACCTCCCGGGCAGGGCGGCTTGCGCGGGCCTGGAGCGCGCTCGAGCCGCCCGATGCCGTGCTGGCCGCCAATGTTGCCGGTGCCCGCGTGGCGCGCTCGCTCGCCGCCTCGGCGCGCCGCTTCCGGCGCCGGCCGCGGTTCGTGAAGAGCGCGGCGAACCAGTGCGGCGTGAGAAGCGCCTATTCCAGTCCCGCGCAGCTCGGTCCTGACCGCTGGGCTGCGCTGGTCGCGGCGCGGCACCTGCATCACGGCGCGTGCCTGGTGGTGAACGCCGGCACCACCATGACCGTGGATGCGCTTACCGCGGACGGCGTTTTCCTCGGCGGCGTGATCGTCCCGGGCACGGAGCTCATGCGCAGCGCGCTCGCGCGCGGCACGGCGCGGCTGAAGCCGCAACGCGGCAGCTTCGCGTATTTTCCGGCGCGTACCGCGGACGCGATCGAGAGCGGCGCGATCAACGCGCTGGCCGGGGCCGTCGAGCGCATGCTGCGCTTCATGCGCGAGGCGGGGCAGGAGCAGCCGCTGACGCTGATCTCCGGCGGCGCGGCGCGCCTCGTCGCGCCGCAGCTTAACGGCGCGGTCGAGGTCGTGGATAATCTGGTGCTCGAGGGGATCGTGCGCATCGCGCTCGAAAAATGAAGCGGGACATGATGATGCGGGACGTGATGCAGCGGGACGCGATACTTCGGGACGTGATGCGGCGGGTTTTGCCTTAGATAAATCCGCCTGTTCATGTCCCGCTTCACCATGTCCCGAATCATCAGGTCTCGCTGTACCATGTCCCGTTTTTCCAGGCGGAGCTGATGCGCGCCCTGTTTCTCCTGCTGGTACTGGCCAACCTGGTGTTCTTCGCCTACGCGCACGTTACGCGCGACGGCGGGGACGTCGCGGCGCTCATCCCGCAGCTGGAGATGGTGCCGGAGAAGATCAAACTGCTCAAATCCACGAGCAAGCTGCCTGCCGACAAGCCGAAGGGGCAGGGCAAGGCGATCCCGCCCTCGGCCCGCACCGCTGGTCCTCCGCCGGCAGCATGCCTGGAGTGGGGCAATTTCGTCGGACCCGCCGTGGCGAGGGCGGAGGGCGCGCTGGCGCGAGCGGGAATCGCGGCGGACCAGTTCGAGCGCAGCGTCGCGGATTCGGGCGGCTACTGGGTGCACATGCCACCGATGAAGACCAAGGCCGAGGTGGACAAGAAGGTCGGGGAACTGAAGTCGCTGGGCGTGACCGAGTTCTTTGTCATCGGCGATGCGGGCCAATGGCGCAACGCGATCTCGCTCGGCATCTTCCGCAGCGAGGAGGCGGCGCAGGCCTTTCTTGCGCAGCTGAAGGAGCGCGGCGTGCGCTCCGCGGTCGCGGCGCGGCGCGAGAATTTCCTCAAGCACGTGGTGCTGCACGTGCGCGATCCCAATCCCGGGCTGGTGGCGACGCTCACCGAGCTGCAGAAAGAATTTCCGGGGAGCGAGATGAAGGCGGGGCCATGCCCGACGTTTACCGCTGCCGCGAAGGGTTAATCTCTTACCGCGGGGGACGCAGGGGACGCAGGGTAAAACAAAACAATAATTGAACCGCCGCCAAGCAGCGAAGGGTTAACCTCTCACCGCGGGGGACGCAGGGGAAAACAAAGCAATAATATTGAACCGCCAAGCGCGCCAAGACCGCCAAGAAAATCGCATAGACGCAGAGAGAAGCTATAAAATACAATAAAATCATTTACTTATATAAACGCCACTCTACTGGCGTTCAACAAGTCATCTAATTCGTCAACTAATAAGTCAACCAATACTAGTTAGACCTCATCAAATGGCTCTAGGCGACAATGTAACTGGCACTGACCGTGTGATCTTGAATGTGATCATCGTGGCCGCGCTTTCCGTCATAGGCCTTGGACTGCTCTACTTTTTTACGGGGTGGGATATCGCAAAGACCGCACTATCTATCGTGGGCCCTCTCGCCGTGATCGGCATCTTAGCGGGCCTAATTCGCGCATGGTGGCCCCGAGATGAGGTCTAACCCCGCGTCGAGAGTGACGCTCTCGCGCGCCTCACGCGGACACGTTAAATGGCCGTTTGATATGTTGATTTTCTTGGCGGTCTTGGCGGTTCAATTGTAGTTCTGGTTTTCCTCCGCGTCCCCTGCGTCCCCTGCGTCCCCTGCGTTGAGAGGTTCTACGGTTTTCCGCGGATGCGGGCGAGCAGCGCCGTCGTCGAGCGCTCGTGCGCGAACGGGATGGAGTGCACCGCACCGCCCCAGCTCTTTACTTCCTTCGCGCCGACGATCGCCTCCGGCTTCCAGTCGCCACCCTTCACCAGCACCTCGGGTTTCGCCGCGACGATCAGCTCGAGCGGCGTCTCCTGCTCGAACCAGGTGACGAGCGTCACCGCTTCGAGCGCTGCCACCAGCGCGAGCCGGTCCGCGAGCGCGTTGACCGGCCGTTCCGCGCCCTTGCCCAGCGCGCGTGCCGAGGCGTCGGAGTTTACGGCCACGAGAAGGCCCGCGCCGAGCGCGCGCGCCTGTGCGAGGTAGGTGACGTGGCCGCGGTGCAGGATGTCGAACACGCCGTTGGTGAAAACGAGCGGGCGCGCGATTCGCGCCAATCGGGCGGACAGATTCTCCGGCTTGCAGATTTTTGCCTCGAAGGCGGGGATGGACGGTGAAGATGCCACTCGCTACCGTCCGCTCGGGTGACGAAGTGACGAAGTGACGAAGTGACGGGCCGGAGCGCGAGCGCTTGTCGTCACTGCGTCACCACGTCACTGCATCACCGGATTCAATTGATGTACTCGAAGGCCCTGACGACCTTCTGCACGCCGCTCGTGGTGCGCGCGACCGCGGTAGCCGCGTCGGCTTCCTGCCTGTTCACCAGCCCCATCAGATACACGATGCCGTTGTCGGTGACCACCTTGATGTGGATGGCGTTGATTTTCCCGGAATCGACGAGGCGGCCCTTTACCTTGGAGGTGATGATGGAGTCGTTGCTACGGGAGGTCAGCGAGCTCGCCCCGGCGACGGCGATCTCGTTGAAGACGTTGCGAACGTTCTGGACGCTGCGCGCGATGGTCTCCGCTTCCGTGCGCGTCTTGGCGTCCGGGGCCTGGCCGGTCAACAGCACCGTGCGGTTGTAGCTGGTCGGACTGACATTGAGGTCGTTGCCGTAACGGTCGCGCAGGCGGCCGGCGACGCGGATCTCGATGTTCTCGTCCTCGGTCATGGTGCCGACGGTGCGGCGGTCGTTGGCGACCACCGCAGTGGTGGCGGCCGCGCCGCCGACGACGAGCGGGACGCAGCCCTGGACCAGCGGCAGGAATGCGAGCAGGGCGAGTATCGGGTAGCGCATCATTCAACCCCCAGCAGTAGACAATCGATGGCGTCGCAGAGGCAGTGCAAGGTGAGCAGGTGAACTTCCTGGATGCGCGCGGTGCTTTGTGCGGGCACGCAGATATGGATGTCGGAAGGCGCTAGCGCCTCGGCCATCTTGCCGCCGTTGCGGCCGGTCAAGGCGACCACGCTCATCTGCGCCTCGTGGGCGGCCTGCATCGCCGCGATCACGTTGCGTGAGTTGCCGCTGGTCGAGATCGCGAGCAGCACGTCCCCGGCGTGGCCGAGGCCGCGCACCTGCTTGGAGAAGACCTGGTCGTAGTCGTAGTCGTTCGCGATCGAGGTGAGCGTGGAGGTGTCGGTGGTCAACGCCAGCGCCGAGAGCGGCGGGCGCTCGCGCTCGAAGCGATTCATCAGCTCCGCGGCGAAATGCTGCGAGTCCGCCGCCGAGCCGCCGTTGCCGCAACACAGGATTTTCCGGTCGTTCTTCAGGCTTTGCACCATGCGCTCGGCTGCAGCCGCGATCGGCCCGGCGAGCGCATCCATGGCCTGCAGTTTGAGGTGTGCCGACTCGGAAAAGTTCTCGCTGATGCGGGTGATGAGGTCCATTCGGAGCGCCGGTTGTGCGTTGGCCGCTATTGTACCGACCAGTACCTCATTCACCAAACCTCATTCTCCCCCGTTCTCCCTCATTCCCCCTCATTCTCCGAATGCGTCCGTCAGCCATTCGACGCGCCGCTCAGAACCGTGGATCAGCACCACGTCGAAGCGGCAGGCGTCGCGGACCCGGCGCGCGGCCAGGTAGTGCCGGGCCGCGGCGACCACGCGCCGCCGCTTGGCGGCGGTGACGCTGGCGGTGGCGCCCCCGAAGCCGTCCGAGCGGCGGGCACGCACCTCGACGAACACCAGCACCGCGTCGGCGGCCGCGACGAGGTCGATCTCGCCGAAGCGGCAGCGGTAGTTGCGCTCCAGAATCCTGAGTCCCTGGCGCTCGAGGAAAGCGGCGGCGAGATCCTCTTCGGCGCGCCCGCGGCTGGTCATGGGGCCGAGCGTACCGTGAGCTTGCCGTCCACGAACTGCGCGGCGGTCAGGCCGCGGCTGAAGCTGCGGTCGCTGCCCAGCGTCAACCGTCCGGTCACGCCGTCGAGCACCGCGTCCGCCTTGCCCGAGAGCAGCGCCTGGGCGATGCGGAATGCATCGATGCCGAGCGCGTGGAAGCGCTCGAACTCGATGGCTTCGCGATAGTCCGGCCGCGGGTAGGCCATCACCGCGGCATGGTCGGGCTGCAGCAGCCAGGGCATGTCGAGGAAACGCACGCCCGCGAGATCGAAGCCGGCGAGCGGGCCGGCATTGCCGGGATAGACCTGCGAGGTGGCGTAGAGGGCGAGCACGCCCAGATAGGGGCGCATGAGGCGCGCGCGCGCAACGTCTAATGCCATGAACGCCATGTCGACGCCGGCTGCGTTTGCCGCCTGCTTGATGCGCGCAAGGCTCGACTGGTTGGTCGTGTAGGCGTGCTCGGAGGCGACGCTGCCACCGAGCCGCGTGAACTCCTCGACGAAAGCCTGGTGGATGCGTCTCAACAGCGGCGTGTCGCCGTTGATCGTCAATGCGACGCGGCGGCCGTCCTGCCACGCGAGCTGCGCCACCTGCCGCGCCTCGGCCTCGACCTGGAGGTTGAGCGTGTAGATTTCCGGTGCGACCGCGGCGCGGCCTTCCGGCACGTTCAGCACGAGCGTAGGCACCAGTACCGCCGCGCTCTCGGCAAGCGCGGTGACGCCAGTGCGCGTAAGCGGGCCGACGACCACTCGCGCTCCCGCCCCGAGCGCCTTGATGTAGGTCTCCACGGTTTGCTGGGCATCGTCGCCGGCGGAGTAGACGCGCACCGGCAGGCCGCGTCCCCTGTCGAGTTTGGCGGCGGCAAGGAACCCGTTCCTCACTGCCTCGGCGTGCCTGGCGAACGCGGGTGAGCCGAGCGGCAGGAGCAGCGCGATATGTGGAATTTCCGTGGTTTCAATTCCTGCCGGCTTGCCGGCTTGTGCGGCGGGAATGGGCGCCGGAGCAGAAGCGGGAGCAGAAGCGGGAGCAGGCGCAGGAACAGCAACCGGCGCAGATGCGGGAACCATCTTCGGCGCGGGAGCGGGCGACAGCGGAACCGGCGCTTGCAAAGCGGGCGGCTGCGCCGCGGGCGCGGTCGCCGCCTCGCTGGCCAACGCGCGGGTGCCACCGTATAGTAGTGCGGCCGCAGCCAGAGGCACTACGAGCCAGCGATGGAGCACGCCGCAGCGCATGAGGGAACCGGGACAGAAAAGAGAGCGACATTATATGTAGTGGCCACCCCGGTTGGGAACCTCGGCGACATCAGCCGGCGGGCGCTGGAGGTCCTGGGGAGCGTGGACGCGGTTGCTGCGGAAGATACGCGGGTCACGGGGCGGTTATTGGCGCGCTACGGCATCGAGAAACGCCTCATCGCTGTCCACGAGCATAACGAGCGCCGCGCCGCGGGCGAGGTCGTGAAGCTGCTTGCCGCGGGACGCTCGCTGGCGCTTACCTGCGATTCCGGCACGCCGACCATCTCCGATCCGGGGGCGGCCGTGGTCGCGGCGGCGCGCGCGGCGGGCTACCCGGTTTCACCCGTGCCCGGTGCGAATGCCGCAATCGCGGCCCTTTCGGTTTCCGGGCTCGCCGCCCCGCATTTCCTGTTCTATGGGTTTCTGCCAGCCAAGGCCGCCGCGCGCCGGCGTGAGCTCGCGCAGCTGGCGCGACTGCCGTATACGCTGGTGTTTCACGAAGCGCCGCACCGGGTGGAGGAATGCGTCGCGGATCTCGTCGAGACGCTCGGCGGGGAGCGGCGGATCGTATTCGCGCGCGAGCTGACCAAGCTCTTCGAGACCGTGCATGACTGCGGGCTCGCCGCTGCGCCGGCCTGGCTCGCCGCCGATTCCAACCGTCGCAAGGGCGAGTTCGTGCTGATCGTGGAAGGTCGCCGCGGGGAAGCGGAGCAGGATGCCGGCCTGGCGCAGCGCGCGCTGGCCGTCCTGCTCGAGGAATTACCGTTGAAGCAGGCGGTCAACCTCGCTGCGAAGATCGCGGACGGGAAGAAGAACGAGCTCTATCGCATGGCGCTCGCCATGCGGGAAAAGTGTGATTCGTGATTGGTGATTTGTGATTCGAGCCCGACCCTCCCCAAAGCTTCGATTCCCGATTCCCGATTCACGAATCACCCGTTCCCGGCTACCATTCGTGTCGGCATGACTCGACTCACGATCATCCGCCCCGACGACTGGCACCTGCACCTGCGTGACGGCGATCACCTGCGCGCGGTGCTGCCGGACACGGCGCGGCGTTTCGCGCGAGCGATCGTGATGCCCAACCTCAAGCCGCCGGTCGCAACGACCCGGCTCGCGCTCGACTACCGCAAGCGGATACTCGCCGCGCTGCCCGCGGGCATGCGCTTCGAGCCGCTGATGACGCTCTATCTCACCGACAATACGCGGCCGGAGGAAATCGCCGCCGCGCGAGACAGCGGAGCGGTGCACGCTGTGAAGTACTACCCGGCGGGCGCCACGACCAACTCGGACTCGGGTGTGACCGATCTCGCGAAGTGCCAGCGCGTACTGGAGGCGATGGAGAAACATAGCATGCCGCTGCTGGTGCACGGCGAGGTGACGGATTCAGACGTGGATATCTTCGATCGTGAGTGCGTGTTCATCGAGCGCGTGCTCTCGCCGCTGGTGCGCCGCCAGGCTGGGCTGAAAGTGGTGATGGAGCACATCACCACGCGTGAGGCTGCCGAATTCGTGGCAGCGGCACCGCCGCAGGTGGCGGCGACCATCACGGCGCACCATCTCCTGCTCAACCGCAACGCGCTGTTCGCGGGCGGCATGCGGCCGCATCACTACTGCCTGCCGGTGGTGAAGCGCGAGGTACACCGGCAAGCGCTGGTGAAGGCGGCGGTCGGCGGCAATCACAAGTTCTTTCTCGGCACCGACAGCGCGCCGCACGCGCGCCACACGAAGGAAACCGACTGCGGCTGCGCGGGCATCTACACTGCCCACGCCGGCATCGAACTCTACGCGGAGGCGTTCGCCGCGGCCGGCGCAATCGACCGGCTGGAAGGCTTCGCGAGCGTGCACGGCCCGCGCTTCTATGGATTGCCGGTGAACGGCGAACGGATAACTCTGGTGGACGAGCCTGCGCAGGTGGCCGCAGACATTGCGTTCGGCGCCGACCGGCTGGTGCCGTTCCGTTCCGGCGCGACCGTGGGATGGAGGCTCGCGTAGTCCGGGCGACGTCCGCGTAGTCCGCCCGGAAGCTCGCGCGTTAAATAGGGCATGAGCACGGCAGCGGACTCGGTTCTTCCTTACCCCAAGCCCTCCGAACTGAATCTTCCCAAGGGCGACCTGTGGATCTTCGGCTATGGGTCGCTCATGTGGGACCCGGGATTTCCCCACGTGGACTGGGCGCCGGCGTTGATCTACGGTTATCACCGCGAGCTGTGCATCTATTCGAGCCGCTGGCGCGGCACGCCGCAGCAGCCGGGCCTGGTGCTGGGGCTCGACCGTGGCGGCGCCTGCCGCGGCATCGCGTTCCGAATTGCCGCGCCCGACGTGGCGCCTTCGCTCGACGCGTTGTGGGATCGCGAAATGCGCCGCGGCGTCTATCACCCGCGCCTGCTGCGCGCGCGGTTGCCGAAGAAGACCGTCCGAGTGCTCGCGTTCATCGCCAACCCGCTGCACCCCGGCTACGCGGGCACGCTGCCCACCGAACGCACCGCGGAGCTGATCGCGAGCTGCTGCGGTGACCGCGGACCGAACATCGATTACCTCGCCCGCACCATCTCGCATCTCGCCGAGCTCGGCGTGCGCGACCATCACTTGCAGCGCGTGATGGCAGCGGTGCGCGCCCTGCGCCCCGTCGAAGGTTGAGTTCTACGGAAACGCCGGAATCGTCGGCTCGACGCCGCCCGGCACTGCTTCGGGGTGGCGCCGGGCGACCAGATCCGAAATATCCGTGACGCGCCGCATCGGCACGTCCACCATCATCAGCACTTTCCCGCGCTCGATTTCCGCGTGGAACGCGTTGAGCCTGGAATTGGGAATGGAGCTCGCCGCCAGGCTGGATGCCCACGAGCCGAACACGGCGCCGAGGAGCGCGGTAATCAGCACGGTCACGAGTTGCATTTCCAGGCCTTCCGGCGGGAAAAACACCAGCAGCGCACCGCCGAGAGTGCCGCAGAGACCGCCGACCATGATGCCGGTCTGGGCACCATGGACGAAGTCGGTTTTCTGCATCATGCCGGCTTCCGGCAGATCGCCGTCCAGCGTGCCGCGTCGAGCGAGGAAGCGGATGTGCCTCACCTCGATGCGTGCAAGCAGCATCTCGTCCAGCATGCCGTGCGCGCTTGGCATGTCCGGGAGCAGGAAATAAAGTCTGCGCCGCATCAGCATGGGAGCCTCCTTCCGCCGGTGGAAAGCCCGGGCATGAGACTTGGAGCGGGCATAACCCGGCAGGGTTTCCCCGGCGCGGTGTAAAATATCGGCGGGAAGTCGGCTGGACAGCCGCTGCGGGCGGAAGAAGCGAGCCTATTCGATGGTTCGTACCGTCCGGAGAGGAAAGTCCGGGCTCCGAAGGGCAGGGTGGCGGCTAATCACCGTCCGCCGCGAGGCGAGGAACAGGGCCACAGAGACGAGTCCTGGCGTGGGCAACTGCGTTAGGGGTGAAACGAGGCAACCTCCACCCGGAGCAACACCAAATAGGCAAGCGTTGACGCGGCCCGCCGAGCTTGCGGGTAGGTGGCTCGAGCGCTGGAGCAATCCAGCGCCTAGAGGAATGGCTGTCGGGACCGTGAGGTCCTTACAGAACCCGGCTTACAGGCCGGCTTCCCTTTTCTGATTTGTCCTGCGGGTGTTGGTGGATCGCAACACCCCCCTCCTTGATTTTCCCTTCCCCTGGGTACTCTCACCCGGCCAAAGTTAATGCTTTACTTTCGATTCGGATTTTATCGCCCTGTTTTTAAGGGTTAATTAAACTTCAAATCAAGCTAAAAACGGCCTCAGAATCGCCTCATAAGTCATTGTCCTATAAAAAGAAAACGGGCAAGCGACCCTTGACCATTTCCCCCGCTTTCCAATATAGTGGGAATAAGTGGATAAAAGTGGGATAGAGCGTCGCCCAATAAGAAAGCCAAGGGCGGCGCTTCCCCACGCAACAAGGGAAACCCGTGTTCCGCGGCGTCGCGCAACTCACTCTCGACAGCAAGGGTCGGCTGGCAGTGCCCGCGAAATTTCGCGACGCGCTCGCCGCGCGCTGCAGCGGGCACCTCGTCATCACCGCGGACTCCGACCGCTGCCTGCTGATCTACCCGCAGCCGGACTGGGAGCCGATCGAGCAGAAGCTCATGGCGCTTTCCTCTTTCAACGCGCAGATCCGCGAGTTGCAGCGGCGTCTCGTCGGTTACGCCGAGGACGTCGTCATGGACGCGACGGGACGCATCCTCGTGCCGCCGGCGCTGCGCCAGTTCGCGCAGCTCGAGAAGGCCGCGATGCTCGTCGGGCAGGGCAACAAGTTCGAGCTCTGGAACAAGGACAACTGGGAAGGGCGGATGGAGCAGGGAGGCGGCTTCGGCCCGGGCGGGTTGCCGCCTGAGCTGGAGGGCTTCTCCTTGTGAGCGGGGGCTCACACACCGCCGTCCTTTCGGAGCAGGCAGTAGAAGGTTTGAACGTGCGTAGCGACGGCTGCTACGTGGACTGCACGTTCGGTCGGGGCGGGCACAGCCGGATGATCCTGGCGCGGCTGGGAGCGGCCGGACGGTTGCTCGCGCTCGACCGCGACCCGCAGGCCGTTGCAGCCGGAGGAGAGATCGATGACGGGCGCTTTCGCATTCTGCACGGGCGGTTCGGACGGCTCGCCGAGCTGGCGGCCGGCGCCGGCCTCGCCCGCGCGGACGGCATCGTGCTCGACCTCGGCGTGTCCTCTCCCCAGCTCGATGATCCCGCGCGCGGCTTCAGCTTCCGCCACGACGCGCCCCTCGACATGCGCATGGATCCGGGCAGCGGCGTCAGCGCCGCGGAGTGGCTGGCGTCCGCGTCCGAGACGGAGATCCGGGAGGTAATAAGAAACCATGGCGAAGAACGGTTTGCTAAACAGATTGCAGCAGCGATTGTTGCGGCTCGAGCGCGGGGGCCTGTTGCCACCACACGACAACTTGCCGCGATCGTGGCAACGGCCGTTCGCACGCGCGAGCCACAGCAGAATCCGGCGACGCGCACGTTTCAGGCTCTACGGATTCACGTTAATCAGGAGCTTGAGGAATTGTCGCTAGCGCTGCCTCAATGCGTGGAACTCCTCGGGCCGGCGGGACGTCTCGTGGTGATCAGTTTTCATTCGCTGGAGGACCGCATCGTCAAGCGTTTCCTGCGCGATAAAGCGCGAACCGACCACCTGCCGCGGCGCCTGCCGGTGCGCGCGCGCGACTTGCCGCGCCCCGTCCTGCACCTGGTCGGGCGCGCGGTGCGCGCGTCCGCCGCCGAGGTTGCGGCCAATCCGCGCGCGCGCAGTGCCGTCATGCGCGTCGCCGAGAAGAGCGTGCCGGAATGATCACCCGGTTCAATTTCCTGCTGCTCGCTGCGCTCGTCGGCTGCGCGCTCGGACTCGTCACCTCGCAGCACCAGGCGCGCAAACTTTACGTCGAGCTGCAGAAGGAGCAGGAGCGCGCCAAGCAGTTCGACGTCGAGTGGGGCCAGTTGCAGCTCGAGGCGAGTACCTGGGCGACCCACGCGCGCGTGGAGAAATTTGCCGTGCAGTCGCTGGGCATGCGGGTGCCGCCGCCGTCCCGCGTGCAGGTCGTGGCGCCGGCCGGAGCTGGAGGCAAACCGTGAGCCCCGCGGCGCTGCCCCATCTCGCGCTGAAGCTGCCGGCCTGGCGCTCGCGCCTGCTGCTCGTGCTGCTGCTCGCCTGGTTCGTCGTGCTGGCGGGGCGCGCGTTGTTCCTGCAGGGCCTGCACAACGACTTCCTGCAGCAGAAGGGCGAATCCCGTTATGGGCGCGCGATCGAGCTTTCCGCCACGCGCGGCAGGATCGTGGACCGCAACAACGAGCAGCTCGCGATCTCCACGCCGGTGGAATCGGTGGCGGCAAGCCCGGCCGACGTCGAGATGACGGCGGAGCAGGCGAAGCGGCTCGCGCGACTGCTGGAAATGGATCTCGCCGAGATCAACCGCAAGCTCGCGGACAGCCGCCGCGAGTTCGTCTATCTCAAGCGGCAGCTGCCGCCGGAAGAGGCGGCGAAGGTGGTCGCGCTCGGCCTGCCCGGCGTGTTCCTGCAGCGCGAGTACCGCCGCTACTACCCGGCGGGTGAAGTCACGGCGCACCTGATCGGCTTCACCGACGTGGACGGGAAAGGCCAGGAGGCGCTCGAGCTCGCGTTCGAGAGCGATCTCGCTGGCCGGCCCGGCAGCCGTCGCGTGATCAAAGACCGCCTCGGGCACATCGTGGAGGATGTCGAGAGCATACGCGCGCCGCAGCACGGCCAGACGCTGCGGCTCTCCATCGACGCGCGGATCCAGTACCTCGCTTTCCGCGAGCTGAAGAAGGCCGTGGCCGCGCACCGGGCGCACGCCGGCGGCATCGTGGTGCTCGATGCGGCCACGGGGGAAGTGCTGGCCATGGCCAACGTGCCCTCGTACAACCCGAACAACCGCGGCAAGATCGATCCGCGCCGCACGCGCAACCGCGCGGTGACCGATCTCTTCGAGCCGGGCTCCACCCTGAAGCCGTTCACGGCGGCGGCGGCGCTGGAGGCGGGGATAGTGCGGCCGGAGAGCGTGATCCAGACCGCGCCGGGCGAGCTCACCATCGGCAACCGGACGATACACGACGCACATCCGCAGGGCGCGATCACCGTCGCCCAGGTCATCCAGAAATCGTCGAACGTCGGCACCGCCAAGATGGGTCTCGCGCTGCCTGCGGAAAAATTGTGGGGCCTGTTCAACCAGGTCGGCTTCGGGGTGCCGCCGCGCTCCGGCTTCCCGGGCGAGGTCTCCGGCAAGCTGCGGGCGGCCGCGAGCTGGCGGCCGATCGAGCAGGCGACGATGTCCTACGGCTACGGCCTGTCGCTGTCGCTGCTGCAGCTTGCGCGCGCCTACACGATCTTCGCTACCGACGGCGAGCTGAAGTCCGCGACCCTGATCAAGCGCGAAGCCCCGGCGGAATCGGTCCAGGTGATCTCGCCGGCCACGGCACAGGCCGTGCGCCAGATGCTGGAGCTCGCGGTGCTGCCGGGTGGCACCGCGCCGCGCGCGCAGCTCATCGGCTACCGCGCGGCCGGCAAGACCGGTACTGCGCACAAAATCGAGGGCAGGGGCTACGCGGCAAACAAGTACGTGTCCTCTTTCGTCGGGTTCGCGCCGGCCTCGCGGCCGCGGCTGGTGGTGGCGGTGATGATCGACGAGCCCGCGGCGGGCCAGTACTACGGCGGCGTCGTGGCCGCACCGGTATTCAGCCAGGTGATGGCGGGTGCGCTGCGGCTGCTCGCGGTCGCGCCGGACGCTCCGCTCGACAACGTCGCGCTGCCGCCGCCGGACGTCCCGGAAATCAAGGAAGAGGTGTGACGCAACGCGCAAGGCACAAGGCACAAGGCACAAAGGTCGACGCGCTGGCGCGTGCCGACTGGCAGGCAATCAAGACGCTCGGGATACGGCGCCTCGTCAACGACAGCCGCGCGGTGAAGCCGGGCGATACCTTCGTCGCCTATCCCGGGCTCGCGCGCGACGGCCGGGACTATATCGGTCAGGCGATCGCCAACGGCGCGACGAGCGTGCTGTGGGAGCGTGCCGGATTCGACTGGAGCCCACGCTGGCGGGTGCCGCACCTGGGCGTGCGCGACCTGCGCCGCCGGGCCGGCGAGATCTCGAGCTGGGTCCACGGACGGCCGAGCGCCCGCCTGCGCGTTATCGGCGTAACGGGCACCAACGGCAAGACCACCTGCAGTCAGTGGATCGCCCAGGCGCTGACGCGCGCGGGCCGCGATTGCGCGGTCATCGGCACGCTTGGCTCCGGCATGCGCGCGCCATTGAAGCCACTGCCCAACACCACGCCCGACGCGCTGTCGCTGCATGCCCAGCTCGCCGAGTTCTCGCGACGCGGCGCGCAAGCCGTTGCGATGGAAGTCTCCTCGATCGGCCTCGAGCAGGATCGCGTGGCGGGCGTCGAGTTCGACGTCGCGTTGTTCACCAACTTGACGCGCGATCACCTCGACTACCACCGCAGCATGCGCCGCTACCGCGCGGCGAAGGCACGGTTGTTCGCCTGGGAGACGTTGAGGCACGCCGTGGTGAATCTCGACGACGATTTCGGCGCAGCGCTTGCCCGCCGTATCCGTCGTCCCGGCCTGAAGGTGATCAGCTACGGCTTCAATGCGAGGCGCGGCGCGCGCGTCGCGGGATTCAACCTCGTTACCGGCGCGCGCGGAGTGAGCTTCGATGTCAGGACGCCCTGGGGCAGCGCGCACGTAGTGAGCCCGGCTCTCGGCCGGCACAACGCCTACAACCTGCTCGGCACGCTCGCCGTCCTGCTCGCGAGTGGCGTGGCCTTGCGTAAAGCCGTAGCCGCGCTCTCGCAGCTGAAGCCAGTGCCGGGCCGGATGCAGGCGCTTGGCGGCGGCGCGAATCCGCTGGTGGTGGTGGACTACGCCCATACGCCCGACGCGCTCAAGCAGGTCTTGACGACACTGCGCGAGCTGCTCGAGCCGCGGGCCACGAGCCACGAGCCACGCCTCACCTGCGTTTTCGGCTGCGGCGGCAACCGCGACCGCGGCAAGCGCCCACAGATGGGGCGCGTCGTGGCGGGGCTCGCCGATCGGCTGGTCGTCACGTCGGACAACCCGCGCAACGAGAACCCGCGCGCCATCATCGACGACATCGTCGCGGGCATGCGCGCGGCCCAGGAAATCGTGATCGAGGCGGACCGCAGGAAGGCGATCCGGCGCGCGGTGGGCGCGGCGCGGCGCGGCGACATCGTGCTCGTCGCCGGCAAGGGTCACGAGGCTTACCAGGAGATCCGCGGAATCAGGCGCCCGTTCTCGGATGCCGCGGCGGCGAAGGAGGCGCTGGCGGGACGATGAGCATGATGCGACTCTCGGAAGCCGCGCGCGCCATCCCGGCGCAACTGCAGGGAGAGGATCGCGCTTTCGAGACCGTGAGCACCGATACGCGCGCCCTCGTGCCGAACGCGCTGTTCGTCGCGCTGAAAGGCGGCCGCTTCGACGGCCACGATTTTCTCGCGCTCGCCGCGGAGAAGGGGGCGGCGGGGGCGCTTGTCCAGGATTCGGGAGTCGGGAATCGGGAATCGGGAGAAGCGTTGCCACTCCTTATGGTGAAAGACACGCGGCTCGCATTGGGCGCGCTGGCAGCGCACTGGAGAAGCAAATTCTCCATGCCGTTGGTCGCTTTGACCGGCAGCAATGGAAAAACCACGGTCAAGGAAATGCTGGCCTCGATACTTCGCGAAGCGGTAGGCGCCGATTCCCGATTCCCGATTCCCGATTCCCGGGTTCTGGCGACGCGTGGCAATCTCAACAACGACATCGGCGTTCCGCTCACGCTGCTCGAGCTCAGGGCGGGGCAGCGCTACGCGGTCGTCGAGATGGGCATGAACCACGCCGGCGAGATCCGTTACCTGGCGCGGCTCGCGGCGCCGGACGTCGCGCTCGTCAACAACGCTGGAACCGCGCACATCGAGTTCTTCGGCTCGGTCGAGGCGATCGCGCGCGCCAAGGGCGAGATCTTCGAGGGTTTGAAGCCCGGCGGCACCGCGGTCATCAACGCCGATGATCGTCACGCCGGGATCTGGCGCGAGCTGGCCGGCGACCGCCGCGTCGTCGATTTCGGCATCGAGCGCAGCGCCGCGGTTTCGGCGACCTATCGGCTCAACTGGCTCGAGAGCGAGATCGTGGTGAAGACGCCGCAGGGCGAAGCGCGTGCCGTGCTGCAGGCGCCGGGTCTGCACAACGTGAGAAACGCGCTCGCCGCGAGCGCTGCGGCAGTGGCGCTGCAGGTGCCGGCACCCGCCATCGCGCAGGGGCTGACGCGCTACGCCGGTGTCAAGGGCAGGCTGCAGAAGAAAGTCGGCCTGAAAGGCGCCACGCTGATCGACGATACCTACAACGCCAATCCCGATTCGGCGCGCGCGGCCATCGCCGTGCTTGCGGGGGCGCCGGGCGAGAAGCTGCTGGTGCTGGGCGACATGGGTGAGCTGGGCGCCGGCGCCGCGGAACTACACGCAGAAATCGGGCGCTACGCCCGCGAGCAAGGGGTCAGCAGGCTGCTAGCGCTGGGCGAGCATTCGATCCACGCCACGCGCGCATTCGGCTCCGGCGCGCGTCATTTCACGCGCATCGAGGACTTGCTGGTCGAGGCCGAGAGCGCGCTCGCCCCGGGCGTGACGGCGCTGATCAAGGGCTCGCGCTTCATGCAGATGGAGCGGGTCGTCGCCGCGCTGGGCGGCGACGGAGAGGCGAGAGGCGAGAGGCGAGAGGGGGCACACCCATGAATCCTGCCGTCTTTCGTCAATCGTCCGGCGCCTGGCGGGTGACCGGAGGGAGCGCCTAGATGCTGCTCGAGCTGTTGCAGTGGCTGGCGAAGGATGTCCGCGCCTTCAACGTATTCAATTACATCACGCTGCGCGCGGTGCTCGCCTGCCTCACCGCGCTCGTCATCACCTTCATGATCGGGCCGATGCTGATCCGCAAGCTGACCGCGTACAAGGTCGGTCAGGCGATCCGCGACGATGGTCCGCAGACCCACTTGAGCAAGGCGGGCACGCCGACCATGGGCGGCGCGCTGATCCTCGCCGCCATTACCATCACCGTCCTGTTGTGGGGCGATCTCCAGAACCGGCTGGTCTGGGTCGTGCTGTGCGTCATGCTCGGCTTTGGCGCCATCGGATGGGTCGACGACTATCGCAAGGTCGTCGCGCGCAACCCGAAAGGACTGTCGGCGCGCGCCAAGTTCTTCTGGCAGTCGGTCATCGGCGCCGCCGCGGCCTGCTACCTCGCTTTCTACACGAGCCTGCCGGCGCAGACCGAGTTCATCGTGCCGTTCTTCAAGCAGGTGGCTTATCCGCTCGGCGCGCTCGGCTTCATCGTCATGACCTATTTCGTGATCGTGGGCACCAGCAACGCGGTCAACCTCACCGACGGCCTCGACGGGCTCGCCATCATGCCTACGGTGATGATCGGCAGCGCGCTCGGCATTTTTGCCTATGTCGCGGGGCACTCGGTGTTCGCGAAGTACCTCGGTTTCCCCTATATCCCGGGCGCGGGCGAGCTCACCGTGATTTGCGGCGCGATCGCGGGCGCCGGGCTCGCATTCCTCTGGTTCAACGCCTATCCGGCGGAAGTATTCATGGGCGACGTCGGCGCGCTCGCGCTCGGCGCCGCGCTCGGCACCATCGCCGTGATCGCGCGCCAGGAGATCGTGCTTTTCATCATGGGCGGCGTGTTCGTGGTGGAGACGCTCTCGGTGATGTTGCAGGTCGCTTCTTTCAAGCTGACGGGAAAACGCATCTTCCGAATGGCGCCGCTGCATCACCACTACGAATTGAAGGGCTGGAAAGAAAACCAGGTCGTCGTTCGCTTCTGGATCATCACGATGATGTTGTGCCTCGTCGGGTTGTCGACACTCAAGTTGAGGTAACCATGAACCGAAAAGCGAACGACGGCGTGGTTTCGGCGAAGGCTAATGCGCGCAGCGCGTTATGCCGCAGCCAAAACCCGCAAGTGAGCTTTTGGATCATCACGATGATGCTGTGTCTGGTGGGACTGTCGACATTGAAACTGCGCTGATGAACGGTGGACTGGAACGGCAGAAAGGTGGTCGTGCTCGGACTCGGTGACACGGGGCTGTCGATGGCGCGCTGGCTCGTCCGCGACGGCGCGCAAGTGCGCGTGGCCGACACCCGCTCCGCGCCGCCGCACGCGCAGACTCTCGCGCGTGAACTGCCGCAGGCCAAGCTCGCCACCGGCGCGTTTACCGAGAAGACGCTGTCCGGCGCCGACGCGATCGCCATCAGCCCCGGGATTGACCGGCGCACCCCGCCGATCGCCGCCGCGATCCATCATGGCGTGCCCGTCGTGGGCGACGTAGAGTTGTTCGCGCAGGCACTCTCGTCACTCGTCACCCGTCACTCGTCACTCGCCCGACCGAAGGTCGTGGCGATCACGGGGTCGAACGGCAAAAGCACCGTGACCGCGATGGCCGGCGCGATGTGCGTTGCGGCGGGGCGGACGACGGTGGTGGCCGGCAACATTGGCGTGCCGGTGCTGGACGCGCTCACCGCGATCGAGGAGGGCGGCACCGTGCCGCAGGCGTTCGTGCTCGAGCTCTCCAGCTTCCAGCTCGAGAGTACCGCCAGCCTTGCGCCCGACGCGGCGACCGTGTTGAACGTTACCGAGGACCATCTCGATCGCTACGAGGGCATGACCGATTACGCGGCCGCGAAAGCCCGCGTGTTTGCGGGCAACGGCGTCCAGGTACTGAACCGGGACGACCGATTGACCCTCAACATGGCGCGCACCGGCCGCACCATCCGTACCTTCGGGCTCGCCGCGCCGCGCGACGATTCCGAATGGGGTATCGCCTCCGACGGCGCCCGCGCTCTCGCCCGCGGCACGCGGCGGTTGATGGCGGCGAGCGAGCTGCCGCTGGCCGGGCTGCACAATGCCGCCAACGCGCTCGCGGCGCACGCGCTCGCCAGCGCGATCGGGCTGCCCGAGGAACCGCTCGTTCGCGCGCTGCGGGAATTCCGAGGCCTGCCCCACCGCACGCAGAAAGTGGCGGAAATCGCGGGCGTGACGTTCTTCGACGACTCGAAGGGCACCAACGTCGGCGCCACGGTCGCGGCGATGTCCGGGATAGACCGGCCGGTGGTGCTGATCGCGGGCGGCGACGGCAAGGGCCAGGATTTCTCGCCGCTGGCGCCGGTGGTGAAGCAGAAAGCGCGCGCCGTGGTGCTGATCGGGCGTGATGCGGTGCTCATCGAAAAAGCCCTGGCCGGCAGCGGCGTGACGCCGGCCCATGCCGCCGACATGAACGAAGCGGTGGCCGCCGGGTTTGCGGCCGCGCGGCCGGGCGATGCGGTGCTGCTCTCGCCCGCCTGCGCGAGCTTCGACATGTTCCGGGACTACGTTCAGCGCGCCGAGGCTTTCGTCGCCGCGGTGCGGCGCCTCGAGAAAGAGCGGGGCTGAGGCATGTTCTACACCGACATAAAACCGCGCACGCCACTCGCCGAGTTCGACCACAGCCTGGCGTGGGCGATGGCGCTGCTGCTCGGCCTGGGACTGGTGATGGTGTACTCGGCCTCGATCGCCATCTCCGAGGGCAGCCGCGCGACCGGCTACCAGTCGACCTACTTCCTGATGCGCCACGCGCTGTTCATCACGCTGGGCGTGGCGGCGGCGCTCGTCGTGTTTCAGATCCCGCTGCGGCTGTGGCAGCAAATGGCGCCGTACCTGTTCGTGGTCGGCGCGGGGCTGCTGGTCCTGGTGCTGATCCCCGGCGTCGGGCGCGAGGTCAACGGCAGCCAGCGCTGGATCTCGCTCCGTTTCGTGACGGTGCAACCCTCCGAGCTGATGAAGCTTTTCGCCGTGCTCTACGCGGCGGACTACACCGTGCGCAAGGCCGCGCACATGGACAGCTTTCGCAAGGGCTTCCTGCCGATGTTCATCGTGATGCTGCTGGTCGGCGGCCTGCTGTTGCGCGAGCCCGACTTTGGCGCGTTCGTCGTGATTACTGTGATCGCGCTGGGAATCCTGTTCCTGGGCGGCATGAACTGGAAGCTGTTCGCGGGGCTGCTGGGCCTGCTGGTGGTGGGCTTCGTCGTGTTGATACTGACTTCGCCGTACCGTCTGCAGCGCGTAATCGGGTTCATGGACCCGTGGGCAGATCCCTATGGCAAGGGCTACCAGCTCTCGCACGCGTTGATCGCATTCGGACGCGGCGAGTGGCTGGGCGTGGGGCTGGGCGCGAGCGTGGAGAAGCTGTTCTATCTCCCCGAGGCACACACCGATTTCCTGCTCGCGGTGATCGCCGAGGAGCTCGGGTTCGTCGGAGTTGCGGCGATCGTCTTCGCCTTCGGCTGGATCGTGGCGCGCGCCTTCTCCATCGGCCGCCGCGCCATGTCGCTCGAGCGCTACTACTCCGCGCTGGTGGCGCAGGGCATCGGGCTGTGGATCGGCGTGCAGGCGATCATCAACATCGGCGTCAATACCGGCATGCTGCCCACCAAGGGCCTCACGCTGCCGCTGCTCTCGTTCGGGGGCAGCGCGCTCGTCGCCAGCTGCTGCGCACTCGCGGTGCTGTTGCGCATCGACTGGGAAAACCGGCAGCTGATGCGGGGGTTCACCCTGTGAGCCGCTCCATCATGATCATGGCCGGTGGGACGGGCGGGCATATCTTTCCGGCGCTGGCGGTGGCAGAGCACCTGCGCGCGCAGGGCTGGAGCGTAACCTGGCTCGGCGTGCGCGGCGGCATGGAGGAGCGGCTGATCCCGCCGCGCGGCTACGCCATGGCGTGGGTGCGCTTCTCCGGGGTGCGCAACCGGGGCGTCGTCGCGGCCGCGTTGCTGCCGTTGAACCTGCTGGTCGCTTTCTGGCAGGGCGCGCGGGCGATCTTCGCGCACCGGCCCGACGTCGTGCTCGGCATGGGCGGCTACGTTTCGTTTCCCGGCGCGATGATGGCTTCGCTGTTCAACCGGCCGCTCGCGATCCACGAGCAGAACTCGGTGGCGGGGCTGGCGAACCGCGTGCTCGCGAAGCTCGCCGACCGCGTGATGACGACTTTCCCGAGCGCGTTCGGCGAGGCGACCGCGGTGATCTGGACCGGTAACCCGGTGCGCGAGGAGATCGTCGCCATGGCGCCTCCGGAAAACCGCTATGCGGCGCGCGCCGGCCAGTTGCGCGTGCTCGTCATGGGCGGCAGCCAGGGCGCGCAGATGCTGAACAACGCGGTGCCGGAAGCGCTCACGCGGATGGAGCCGGCTGCGCGCCCCCGCGTGCTGCACCAGGCGGGCGCGAAGCACCTCGACACCGTGCTCGCAAGCTACCGCGAGAACGGCGTTTCTGCGGAAGTCGTTCCTTTCATTGACGACATCGCCGCCCGCTACGCCGAGACCGATCTCATCGTGTGCCGCGCCGGCGCCACCACCATCGCCGAGATCGCGGCGGCAGGGATCGCTTCGGTGCTGGTGCCGTACCCGCACGCGGTGGACGACCACCAGACAATCAACGCGCGCTTCCTCGCCGATCGCGGCGCAGCGCTGCTGATACCGCAGCCGGAGCTGACGCCGCAGCGGCTTGCCGAGGCGTTCAGCGGCCTGACGCGCGAGCGGCTGCTGGCCATGGCGCAGTCGGCGCGCGCCGCGGGCAAGCCCGAGGCGACTCGAGCAGTGGCAAAAGTGTGCATCGACCTGGCGGGGGCCGCATGACGCGAAATGGCAGATGGCCGCATCACAGACGGCGGGCGGATGGCGGATGGAGGAGCCGCGCTCGATGAGGCACAAGGTAAAACACGTTCATTTTGTGGGAATCGGCGGAGCCGGGATGAGCGGCATCGCGGAGGTGCTGCTGACGCTGCGCTACAAGGTGAGCGGCTCCGATCTCGCCGAGACCACGGCCACGCGGCGGCTGCGCCAGCTCGGCGCCAAGATCCATATCAGCCACGCCGAGGAGCACATCGCCGGCGCTGATGCTGTCGTCACCTCGAGCGCGGTCAGGGACGAGAATCCGGAAGTCGTCGCGGCACGGGCAAAGAAGGTCCCAGTTGTGCCGCGCGCGCTCATGCTCGCCGAGCTGATGCGGTTGCGGCAGGGCATCGCGGTCGCCGGCACCCACGGCAAGACCACGACGACCAGCCTCGTGGCAAGCGTGCTCGCGGAAGGTGGTCTCGACCCGACCTTCGTGATCGGCGGGCGGCTGGAGGCGGCGGGATCCAACGCGCGGCTCGGAGCGGGCGAGTTCATCGTGGTGGAAGCGGACGAGTCCGACGCTTCCTTCCTCTACCTGCAGCCGGTGGTGGCGGTGGTCACCAACATCGACGCCGATCACATGGAGACCTACGCGCACTCAATGGACAAGCTGCGCCAGGCGTTCGTGGACTTCCTGCAACGGCTGCCGTTCTACGGCGTGGCGGTGCTGTGCGCCGACGATCCCAACGTGCGCGCGGTGATGCCGCAGCTCACCAAGCCGATCACCACTTACGGGCTCGCGCCGGACGCTCACGTCCGCGCCCTCGATGTGACAGCGAGCGGCGGGCAAATGCGTTTTCGCGCCGCGCACGCCGGCGACGACCGCACTCCTGCGTCCGAGTTCGCGGTGACGCTGAACCTGCCGGGCGCGCACAACGTGAGGAACGCGCTCGCGGCGATCGCTGTCGGCATCGAGCTCGGTGTGCCGGAAACCGCGATCGTCAAGGCGCTGGTGGATTTCAAAGGCGTGGGGCGGCGCTTCCAGAACCACGGCAAGGTGCGGCTCGCGGGCGGGGGCAGCTTCACGCTGGTGGACGACTACGGCCACCATCCCGCGGAGATGGCGGCGACGCTCGCAGCCGCGCGTGGAGCGTTTCCCAAGCGCCGGATTCTGCTCGCGTTCCAGCCGCACCGCTACACGCGCACGCGCGACTGCTTCGAGGATTTCGTGCAGGTGCTCTCGACCGCGGATGCCCTGGTGCTGACGGAAGTCTACCCGGCCGGTGAAGCGCCGATCGTCGCGGCGGACGGCAAGGCGCTCGCTCGCGCGATCCGGGTGCAGGGCAAGGTCGAGCCGGTTTTCGTGGATAAAGTCGCCGACGTGCCGGCCGCGATACTCGCCGCGGCGCGCGATGGCGACGTGGTGCTGACGATGGGCGCAGGCTCGATCGGCAACGTGGCCGGGCAGCTTGCGAGCCGCGTGAGAAGCGTGAACGGCGCAGCATGAACATGGCGGATACCAGGAAGCTGGCGGGCAGCTTGCGCGGAGAGCTGAGGAGGCACGAGCCGATGGCGCGCCACGTCAGCTGGCGCGCCGGCGGCGCGGTCGAGCGCGCGTACCTGCCGGCCGACCTCGACGATCTCGCGGTTTTCCTGCGCACGCTGGAGGATGCGGAGCCGGTGCATTTCGTCGGGCTGGGCAGCAACCTGCTCGTGCGCGACGGCGGGCTGCGCGGCACGGTGATCCTCACGCACCGGGCGCTGCGGACGGTCCGCATCGAGCACAAGGACGCGGATGGCGGCACGGTGTTCGCGGAGGCGGGCGCGGCGAGCCCCAAGGTCGCGCGCCATTCGGCGACGCACGACCTCGCGGGCGCGGAATTTCTCGCCGGCATTCCCGGCACGCTCGGTGGCGCGCTCGCCATGAATGCCGGCTGCTTCGGAACCGAGACCTGGGACATCGTCGCCGACGTCACCACGATCGATCGCGGGGGCGCGACGCGCACGCGCGCGCGTGACGACTACGACATTGGCTATCGCCGTGTCCGTTTGAAGGCGGATGGCGGATGGCGGATGGCGGATGGGCCGAACCCCGCAGAGGAGTGGTTCGTTGCCGCGCGGCTTCGCCTCTATGTCGGTGAGCGTAAAGAATTAATGAATAAAATTAAACAGTTATTGACAAAACGGCTCTCCACGCAGCCTTTGGACGAGCCCAACGCCGGCTCGGTGTTCCGCAATCCCGAGGGCGATTACGCCGCGCGGCTGATCGAGGCCTGCGGGCTGAAGGGGCACGCGATCGGCGCCGCCCAGATTTCCGCGAAGCACGCCAACTTCATCGTCAATCCTGGTGGCGCACGTGCCGCCGACATCGAGGCGCTGATCGGGTTCGCGGAGCGCAGCGTGAAGGATAAGTTCGGCGTCGCGCTGGAGCGCGAGGTGCGGATAGTCGGTGACAAGTGACGAGTGACGAGTGACGAGTAATTTTGGAAAGGTCGCGGTCTTGATGGGCGGACGTTCGGCAGAACGCGAGATTTCGCTGATGAGCGGCAAGAGCGTGCTCGCGGCGCTGCGCGCGATGCGCGTGGACGCCCACGCGTTTGATCCCGCCGAGCGCGACCTCACTGAACTGAAGCGCGAGGGCTACGAGCGCTGCTTCATCGCGCTGCACGGGCGCGGTGGAGAAGACGGCACGGTGCAAGGCGCGCTGGAAGTGCTCGGCCTGCCGTACACCGGGAGCGGCGTCATGGGCTCGGCCATCGGGATGGACAAGTGGCGTTCCAAGATGATCTGGATTGCCAACGGCCTTCCCACTCCGCGCTACCGCATTCTCGGCCCGCGCGAAGACTGGAAAGCGGTCGCGGCGGATCTTGGACTGCCGCTTATCGTGAAGCCGGCGAACGAAGGCTCGACGCTGGGGCTGACCCGGGTGACTTCGGTATCCCAGCTGCCGGAAGCGTACGAGCTGGCGGCCCGGAAGTATCGCGATATTGCGCTCGCCGAGCAATTCATCGACGGACCCGAGTACACGGCAAGCATCGTGGGCGACGAGGCATTGCCCCTGATCCGCATCGAGGCGCCGCAGGGCAACTACGACTATCAGAACAAGTACTTCACGAACGACACGAAGTACCACTGCCCCAGCGGCCTGGAGCCCGCCGAAGAAGAGCGCCTCAAGGCGCTCGCGCTGCGGGCCTTCCACCTGCTCGGCTGCAGCGGCTGGGGGCGGGTCGACCTGATGCTCGACGCGCAGCGCCGGCCCTGGCTGCTGGAGGCGAACACCTCGCCGGGCATGACTGATCACAGCCTGGTGCCGATGGCCGCGCGCGCGCGCGGCATTTCCTTCGAGCAGCTGGTGGTGCGAATACTGGAGGCGGCGCATGTGGCATAAGCCCGCGCTGATGAACACCGTGGCGGACGCGCTCTATGCCGCGGCGGTGCTGCTCGTTCTTGCGGCGGTCGCCGCATACGGCGCGCGGCTGCCGGCATTCGCCGTGCGCGAAGTGCGCGTCGCGGGCGGGTTGGCCCACGTCACCCAGGGAGAGATCGAGGACGTGGTGCGGCGCGAGGTAAAGGGCGGCTTCTTCACCGTCGATCTCGCCGCGGTGCGCGCCGCGTTCGAGCGGCTGCCGTGGGTGCGCGGCGCCGACGTCCGCCGCCAGTGGCCCGCGCGGCTTGACGTCGCGCTGGAAGAGCACGAGCCGCTTGCGCGCTGGGGCGCCGCCGCGCTCGTCAACACGCAAGGCGAAGTTTTCCCCGGCGCGTACGACGGCACGCTGCCGGTCTTCATCGGCCCGGAAGGGGCGGCGCGCGAGATCGCTATCCAGTACCGCTATTTCCTTCGCATTCTCGGCTCGATCGGCGAAGCGCCGGTGCAGGTGCAGGTCACGGCGCGGCGCGCCTGGCAGTTGAAGCTGCGCGGCGGCGCGACGCTGGAGCTCGGCCGCGAGCAGATCGAGGCCCGGCTCGGACGCTTCGTGCAACTGCACGAGCGCACGGTCGGCAGCCTTGGCCGGCGCATCGATTACGTGGACCTGCGCTATGCCAACGGCTTCGCCGTGCGCATACCGGAATTGCAGCACGAAAAAACTGAGCCGAAGCGCGGGCGGCACGCGGGATGAACGACGGAACGGGACGCATGAACAAGCCGAGGGACAACAAGAGACTGATCGTGGGGCTCGATATCGGCACCTCCAAGATCGCGGCGATCGTCGCGCAGATCGGACCGGAGGGCGGCTTCGAGATCATCGGCATGGGCAACCATCCGTCACGCGGGCTGAAGAAGGGCGTGGTGGTCAACATCGAGACCACGGTGAACGCGGTCCAGCGCGCGCTGGAAGAGGCGGAGCTGATGGCCGACTGCAAGATCCGCGAGGCCTACACCGGCATCGCCGGCAGCCACATCCGCAGCTTCAACTCGCAGGGCATGGTCGCGGTGAAGGACAAGGAAGTCCAGCAGGCCGACATCGAGCGCGTGATCGACACCGCCCGCGCGGTGCAGATCCCGAACGACCAGCAGATCCTGCACGTGCTCAACCAGGAATTCATCATCGACGGTCAGGAAGATGTGCGAGAGCCGCTCGGCATGAGCGGGGTGCGTCTCGAGGTGAAGGTGCACATCGTTACCGGTGCAGTGTCCTCCGCGCAGAACATCATCAAGTGCGTGCGCCGCTGCGGCCTGGAAGTGCGCGATCTCGTACTGCAGCCGCTCGCCTCCGCCTCGGCGGTGATCTCCGACGACGAGAAGGATCTCGGCGTGGCGCTGGTCGACATCGGGGGCGGAACCACCGACCTCGTGGTGTTTACCCACGGCGCGATTCGCCATACCGCGGTGATCCCGATCGCGGGCGACCAGATCACCAACGACATCGCCATGGCGCTGCGCACGCCTACCAAGGACGCCGAGGAGATCAAGGAGCGCTTCGGCTGCGCGCTGGCGCAGCTCGCCGATCCGCAGGACATGGTGGAGGTGCCGGGGCTGGGCGAGCGCGAGCCGCGGCAGCTCTCGCGCAAGACGCTCGCCGAGGTGATCGAGCCGCGCGTGGAAGAGCTCTATTCGCTGGTGCAGACGGAGCTGCGTCGGAGCGGCTACGAGGAGCTGCTCTCCTCCGGCGTCGTGATCACCGGCGGATCGAGCGTGATGCAGGGCATGGTGGAGCTGGGCGAGGAGATCTTCCACATGCCGGTGCGCGTGGGCTATCCCGTGTACAGCGGTTCGCTGGCGGAGACCGTGCGCCACCCGCGCTACTCGACCGGTGTCGGGCTGCTGCTCGCGGGCCTGCACCAGCACCGGGCACGGGAGCTCGCGCGCCTGCAGGTCGGCACGGTACAGCACACGCTGGACCGGATGAAGTCTTGGTTTACGGGGAATTTCTAGTTTGATTCATGCATTCGTTGAAAGGAGGCTTTCATGTTTGAGATAGTGGACGCACAAGCGCAAGAGGCCGTCATCAAGGTGATCGGCGTGGGAGGTTGCGGCGGCAACGCGGTCGACCACATGATCGAGAAGGGCGTGCAGGGGGTGGAGTTCATCTCCGCCAACACCGACGCCCAGGCGTTGAAGCGCACGGCGGCGAAGGTGCAGTTGCAGCTGGGCTCCGGCATCACCAAGGGCCTGGGTGCGGGGGCGAATCCCGAGGTCGGCCGTCAATCGGCTATCGAGGACCGCGAGCGGGTTGCCGAAGCGATCGCGGGCGCCGATATGCTGTTCCTGACCGCGGGCATGGGCGGGGGCACCGGCACTGGCGCCGCGCCGGTGGTGGCGGCGCTCGCCAAGGAGCTCGGCATACTCACCGTCGCGGTGGTCACCAAGCCGTTCGCGTTCGAGGGCAAGCGCCAGCGCATCGCGCAGGAAGGCATAGACGCGCTGTCGCCGCACGTTGATTCGCTGATCGTGGTGCCCAACGACAAGCTGATGGAAGTGCTCGGCAACCAGGTGACGCTCGACGAGGCGTTCCGGGCTGCCAACGACGTGCTGCACGGCGCGGTCGCCGGCATCGCCGAGATTATCAGTTGCCCGGGCATGATCAACGTGGACTTCGCCGACGTGCGCACCGTCATGGCCGAGATGGGCATGGCGATGATGGGCTCGGCCAAGACTTCGGGGGCGGACCGCGCCCGGCTTGCGGCGGAGCAGGCGATCGCGTGCCCGCTGCTGGAAGACGTCAACATCGCGGACGCGCGCGGTGTCCTGGTGAACATCTCGGCGAGCAAAGCCACCTTCCAGCTGCAGGAGATGTACGACGTCATGGGAACGATCAAGGCGTTCTCCGCGGAGTCGGCGCACCCGATCATCGGCACCGTCTACGATGACACGCTGGGCGACAGCCTGCGGGTGACGATCATCGCGACCGGGCTCGGCCGCCCGCCGGTGCGCCACCAAAAGCCGCTGACGGTCGTGGCCCAGAAGACCGGGACCGACAACCAGCCGCTGGAAGTGGACTACGGCGCGCTCGAGATGCCCGCAGTGATGCGCTCCAAGCGCAATCGCGATGCCACGGTCGAGGCGATGCGCCAATCCGGCGTGGAGATGCTCGACATACCGGCATTCCTGCGCAAGCAGGCGGACTAGAAGTTATCTGACCGGTACGCGCGGCATGCGGGGCTGCCTCCCCCCGCGTGCCGCCGCTGCCGCAATCATTCGTTACACATTTTTTGCGCTGCGGCATGCCCGCGTGATATCATTCTCTCGTTAAAGACCTGAATTTTCAGAGAGTTTTCCTTGGTCAAGCAGCGCAGCCTGAAGAACATGATCCGCGCCACCGGCGTGGGCCTGCATACCGGCGCAAAGGTCTACATGACGCTGCGCCCGGCGCCGGCCAATACAGGCATCGTGTTTCGGCGCACCGACCTCGATCCGCCTGTGGAGATCAAGGGCGAGCCCTACGCCGTGGGCGACACGCGACTTTCCTCGTGCCTCGAGCGCGGCGGCGTGCGGGTTTCCACCGTCGAGCACCTGATGTCTGCGCTGGCGGGCCTGGGCGTGGACAACGCCTACGTCGATCTCACGGCCGCCGAAGTGCCGATCATGGACGGCAGCGCCGGCCCCTTCGTGTTCCTGCTGCAGTCGGCGGGCATCGAAGAGCAGAATGCCCGCAAGAAATTCTTCCGCATCCTGAAGCCGGTGGAAGTGCGCGAGGGCGACAAATGGGTGCGCTTCGAGCCCCATAACGGCTTCAAGCTGACCATGAGCATCGATTTCGCGCACCCGGTGTTCGACAAGACGCCGCAGTCGGTCACGGTGGATTTCTCCACCACGTCCTTCGTCAAGGAAGTGAGCCGCGCGCGCACGTTCGGCTTCATGCAGGACGTGGAGACGATGCGCGCTCAGGGCCTTGCGCTGGGCGGCAGTCTCGACAACGCGATCGTGATGGACGAGTACCGCGTGCTGAACACCGACGGCCTGCGCTACGAGGACGAGTTCGTCAAGCACAAGGTGCTTGACGCGATCGGCGATCTCTATCTTCTCGGGCACCCCCTGATCGGCGCTTTCTCCGGACACAAGACGGGGCACGCGTTGAACAATCGCCTGCTGCGGCGCCTGATGGAAGACAAGCCGTCCTGGGAGCTGGTGAGCTTCGAACGTCCCGAGGACGCCCCGGCGTTTCTTACCTGGCAGCCCCAGCCCGCGGTATAGCGCGCGGCTGACGCCGCAACCGGAGACCGAACGTGCTGGTACTGAGGATTGTCGGCATCCTCGTCCTCATCACGATCCTCGGCTCGCTCGCGTTCTACCTCTTCACGCGCAACCGGCGCTACCTCACGTTCGCGTGGCGCGTATTCCAGTTCGCGTTCGTCTTCCTGCTGGTGTTCATGGCGCTCTACGTGCTGGAGCGCCTCGTGCTGGTGGTCTGAATTTAGCGCGGCTTGCGGCGGCGCGCGACGAGGCGGGTGACCGCGCTTTTCAGCGGCGAGGCCGAGAGGGACTCCGAGAGCCGCTCGAAATCCTTAATGGCGTCAGGGGGTAAGGGGCGTTTCGTGACATCGTCCTCATCCTTGATTTTGTGCAGTTTTACTTGCACTTCCACACGGAGTACAGTAACCTCGAATCCCCGTTCTTTGAGGTGTTGTAGAAGACGCGGCGCGAGTTGCCTCAGTTTCGCAGCAACCGCCGCGTTGTCGGCCAGAACAACAAGGGTCCCAGCTTTCAGATTCGCGACCCGGCTCGCAGAAGCGAGCGCAGAAGGTAAAGCTTCAACAAGAAATTGCTCGAGTTCCCTCAGCCGCTGCGCTTGGCGGGCAAGCGGCTTGAGGTCACCTGAGCTGGCGATTACGTCGCCGATCTTCTGGACAGGCACCGGGGGGTGTCGAGAGGGAGACGATGAATATTATCCTGGTTTCCGGACGGCTGGCGAAGGCGCGGACGATAACCGTCGGCCTGCCGCAATTCGCGTTGCTCGCCACGGGCATGGCAGTTTCCGTGGTGCTGGTCGCTGCCGCGATGAATTATGTGATGCTGCGCTTCGCCGCCGACCTCAACGTTCCCTACCTGCAGACGATGCTGCTGTCGGCCCAGCAGGCCCAGCACGAGAAGACTCAGTCCTACCTGCGCGAGAATTTGAACGCCATGGCGGTCAAGCTCGGGCAGATGCAGGCGCAGCTGGTGCGGCTCGACACGGTGGGCGAGCGCCTCGCGAAGCTCGCCGGCTTCAAGCCGCAGGACCTGGTCTTCAACGAGCTGCCGGGCCGCGGCGGCGCGGTTTCATCGCTGCCGTCCCAGGACTTGTCTCTTACCGACTTCACGCGCCAGCTGGATTTCCTCACGCGCCAGGTCGATGACCGCGGCGACAAGCTCGGCATACTCGAGTCGCTGTTCACGGTAGACAGCGCAAAGAAGAAGCTGATCCCGACCATGCTGCCGGTGGAAGGCGGCTGGTATTCCTCAAACTACGGATGGCGCATCGACCCGTTCACCGGGCAGCGGGCATTTCACGAAGGCCTCGACGTAATGGCGGAGCAGGGCGTGGTGATCCGCGCCGCGGCGGGGGGCGTGGTTGTCTACTCCGATTTCCACCCTCAATATGGTAATATGGTCGAAATCGATCACGGCAATGATCTGGTTACACGTTACGCGCACGCGTCGATGCGGTTGGTCAAAGTCGGAGACGTCGTTTTGCGCGGCGCCAAGATCGGGGAAGTCGGCAGGACCGGGCGCGCGACGGGCTCCCATCTTCATTTCGAGGTGCGGCAGCGCGGGGCGCCGGTGAATCCGACACAGTTCTTGCGATTGCCCGGCTGAATTGACGGACAGGAATTCCGAAGGGGGGTGGGGCGAGTTTCCCCACCCCTTTTTATTTAGTATTTAGGCAGACGATGATTCAAGCGGTACTCAGGAAAATCTTCGGCAGCCGCAACGACCGGCTGCTCAAGCAGTACCAGCGGCAGGTGCGCGCGGCCAACGCGCTTGAGCCGGCGATGGAAAAGCTCTCCGACGGGGCGCTGCGACTGAAGACCGACGAGTTCCGCAAGCGTTACAAGGAGCGGCTCGCGCAGATTACCGGCAACGCCGACGGCGACCCGGAGCGCGCCCGCTCGCTCGAGCAGCAGCGCACCGTCGCCCGCCGCGAGGCGCTGGATGACCTGCTTCCGGAAGCCTTTGCCGTCGTGCGCGAAGCCGGCAAGCGCGTCCTCAACATGCGGCACTTCGACGTGCAGCTGGTCGGCGGCATCGCCCTCCACAACGGCAAGATCGCCGAGATGCGCACCGGCGAGGGCAAGACCCTGGTCGCGACGCTGCCTGCTTACCTGAACTCGCTCTCCGGCGAGGGCGTGCACATCGTGACCGTCAACGACTACCTCGCGCAGCGCGACGCTGACTGGATGGGCAAGATCTACCGCTTCCTCGGGCTCACCGTGGGCGTGAACCTGACGCAGATGGAGACGGAGCTGAAGCGGGAGGCCTACGCTGCCGACATCACCTACGGGACCAACAACGAGTTCGGCTTCGATTACCTTCGCGACAATATGGAGTTCACGCTCGGCGACCGCCGCCAGCGCGGCCTGAACTACGCCATCGTCGACGAGGTGGACTCGATCCTGATCGACGAAGCGCGCACGCCGCTCATCATCTCGGGGCAGGCCGAGGACACCACGGACCTCTATGTGAGGATGAACAAGATCGTCCCCCAGCTCGTGCGCCAGAAGGAAGAGAAGGGAGCCGGCGACTACTGGGTGGACGAAAAGGCCCACCAGGTGATCCTCTCGGAGGAAGGCCACGAGCACGCCGAGGAGCTGCTGGCGAAAGCGGGTATGCTCGCGCCCGGCTCGAGCCTCTATGAGACCGCCAACATCATCCTGATGCACCACCTCAACGCGGCGTTGCGGGGCCACAGCCTGTTTCACCGCGACCAGCAATACGTGGTGCAGAACAACGAGATCGTCATCGTCGACGAGTTCACCGGACGCCTGATGACCGGCCGGCGCTGGTCGGACGGCTTGCACCAGGCGGTGGAGGCCAAGGAAGGCGTGGAGATCCAGAAGGAAAACCAGACGCTCGCCACGATCACCTTCCAGAATTATTTCCGGATGTACCGCAAGCTCTCCGGCATGACCGGCACGGCCGACACCGAGGCCTTCGAGTTCCAGCAGATCTACGGGCTGGAAACGATGGTGATCCCCACCCACATGAACATGATCCGCGATGACCGCATGGACCAGGTCTTTCGCACCGCGCGCGAAAAGCACCAGGCCATCTTCAACGACATCAAGGACTGCTACGAGCGCGGCCAGCCGGCACTGGTCGGCACTACTTCGATCGAGAATTCCGAGATGCTCTCGGAGATGCTCAAGAAGGAGAAGCTGCCGCACAACGTGCTGAACGCCAAGCAGCACGCGCGCGAAGCGGAGATCGTCACCCAGGCGGGCCGGCCGAAGATGGTCACTATCGCTACCAACATGGCGGGCCGCGGTACCGATATCGTGCTCGGCGGCAACCCGGAGCCCGAGATCAACGCGATGCGCGCCGACACGGCGCTCGACGAGGCTGAAAAGAAGAAGCGGGAAGAGGAAATCCGCTTCAACTGGCAGAAGCTGCACAACCAGGTGGTGGCGGCGGGCGGACTGCATATCGTCGGCACCGAGCGGCACGAGTCGCGTCGCATCGACAACCAGTTGCGCGGGCGGTCCGGCCGCCAGGGCGACCCGGGCTCGAGCCGCTTCTACCTCTCGCTCGAGGACCCGCTGCTGAGGATTTTCGCCTCGGACCGCGTCGCGGCGATCATGGAGCGGCTGAAGATGCCCGAGGGCGAGGCAATCGAGCATCGCTGGGTGACGCGCTCGATCGAGAACGCGCAGCGCAAGGTCGAGGCGCGCAACTTCGACATCCGCAAGCACCTGCTCGAGTACGACGACGTCGCCAACGACCAGCGCAAGGTCATCTACCAGCAGCGCAACGAGTTGCTGGAGTCGAGCGACATCTCGGCGACGCTGGACGCGATGCGGGCGGACGTGGTGAACGGGTTCGTGAGCCAGCACATCCCGCCGGGCAGCCTGGAGGAGCAGTGGGACCCGGCCGGGCTCGAGAAGACGCTGGAAGCCGAGCTCCATCTCAAAGCGCCGGTGCAGCAGTGGCTAAAGGAAGAGCCGGACCTGGAAGACACGGTGTTGCGGACGCGGCTCGTGGACGCCGCCCGCCGGCTCTACGAGGACAAGGTCGCGGGCGTGGAGTCGCAGGCGATGCGCCAGTACGAGCGCGCGATCATGCTGCAGAGCGTGGACACGCACTGGCGCGAGCACCTGGCCGCGCTCGACCACCTGCGCCAGGGCGTTCACCTGCGCAGCTACGCCCAGAAGAACCCGACGCAGGAGTACAAGCGCGAAGCATTCGAGCTGTTCTCCATGATGCTGGAATCGATCAAGAGCGAGGTCACCAAGCTGCTGATGACGGTCCAGATTCGCAGTTCCGAGGCGTTGGCGGCGACCGAGGAGCCCGATGTGCCGAGAAACGTGCAGTACCAGCACGCCGAGTACGCGGGCGGCGACGTCGCCGTCGAAGCGGGCGAGGACGGTGGGGTCGCTGTTGCCGAGCGGACGCAGCCGTTCGTGCGCCCGGGCGAGAAGGTCGGCCGCAACGATCCCTGCCCGTGCGGCTCGGGCAAGAAGTACAAGCAGTGCCACGGCCGGCTGAGCTGAACGGCGTGACCGGTGACCAGTGACCGGTGACCAGTCGCTGGCAAGCCCGCAAGTTTTCCCCGCTATAATTCCGGCGTCATCGAGCCACGTATTGCCATCATGCCGGTCAATCTGAAAGCGCCCGATCCCACGCAGCTCCTGCCGGTGAAGGGCGTGGCACTAGGCGTGACGGAGGCGGGCATCCGCAAGGCCGGCCGCAAGGATCTCCTGGTGATGAAGCTCGAGCCCGGCACGCGCGTGGCGGGCGTGTTCACGCAGAACCGGTTCTGCGCCGCGCCGGTCGTGGTGGCGCGCCAGCATCTTTCCATGGTCGATCCCGACGCCTCCGTCCGCGCGCTGGTGGTCAACACCGGCAACGCTAATGCCGGCACCGGCAAGGAAGGCATCGCGGGGGCGCGCCAGACCTGCAGCGAGCTGGCGCAACTGCTGGGCTGCTCGGCCTCACAGGTGTTGCCGTTTTCGACCGGCGTCATCATGGAACCGTTGCCGGTGGATAGAATTGCTGCCGGACTGCCCGCGTGCCTCGCTGCTGCGACCGAAAACAACTGGTTTGCCGCCGCGCAGGCGATCATGACGACCGATACCCTGCCCAAGGCGGCTTCCCGCCGCGTCAAGGTCGGCAATGCCGACGTTACCGTGACCGGCATCGCCAAAGGCGCCGGCATGATCCATCCCAACATGGCGACCATGCTCGGCTTCGTCGCCACTGACGCCGCGCTGTCCCTGCCGCTCGCTCGCGCGCTGGCGGCCGAGGCGGCGAACCGATCGTTCAATTGCATCACCGTGGACGGCGACACCTCGACCAACGACGCCTTCATGCTGATCGCGACCGGCGGATCGGGCATGGCCGAGATCACCGACGCGAAAAGCGACCAGTACCGGGCGCTGGCGGACGGTGTCGCGGCCGTCGCCGCCGAGCTCGCCCAAGCCATCATCCGCGACGGCGAAGGCGCCACCAAGTTCATCACCGTGCGCGTCGAGGGCGGCCGCAAGGACGAGGAATGCCGTCGGGTGGCCTATGCCATTGCGCATTCGCCGCTGGTGAAGACTGCGTTCTTCGCCTCCGACCCCAATCTCGGCCGCATTCTCGCGGCGATCGGCTATGCCGGAATCCCGGATCTCGCCGTGGAAAAAGTGGACCTCTATCTCGACGACGTGCTGGTGGCCAAGGGCGGCAGGCGCAATCCCGCCTACCGCGAGGCGGATGGCGCGCGCGTCATGAAGCAGGCGGAGATCACGGTGCGGGTGCTGCTCAATCGCGGGAGCGCGGCGGCGACGGTCTGGACTTGCGACCTGTCGCACGACTATGTGACCATCAACGCTGAATATCGTACGTAACACGAGCCTGACACGAGCATGAGCGACGCTACGAAACTCATCAAGCAGGCCGAAGCGCTGGTCACCCGACTGGAGCGCCTGCTGCCGCAGGAGGCGCCGCCCGCCGACTGGAAAGCTTCCGTCGCGTTTCGCTGGCGCAAGAAGAACGGCAAGGCTTACGTGGAGCCGGTGCGCCACGTCCATCGCATCGTCCTGCGCGACCTCCAGGGCATCGACAGCCAGAAGGAGCTGGTCGAGCGCAATACGCGCCAGTTCGTCGAGGGCCATCCCGCGAACAACGTGTTGCTCACCGGCGCGCGCGGCACCGGCAAGTCTTCGCTCATCAAGGCGCTGCTCGACAAGTACGCGCCGAAGGGCCTGCGGCTGATCGAGGTGGAGAAGCAGGACCTGGTGGATTTGCCGGACATCGTTGACCGCATTGCGGAGCGCAAGGAGCGGTACCTGCTCTATTGCGACGACCTGTCGTTCGAGGCCGGGGAGGCGGGCTACAAGGCGTTGAAGGTGGTGCTCGATGGCTCGATTGCGGCGGCCACGGACAACTGCGTCATCTACGCGACTTCCAACCGGCGGCACCTCATGCCGGAGTACATGCAGGAGAACCTCGAATACAAGCACGTCGGCGAGGAAATCCATCCGAGTGAAACCTCGGAAGAGAAGGTGTCGCTGTCCGAGCGTTTCGGCTTGTGGGTATCGTTCTACCCGTTCGACCAGGACGACTATCTCAAGATCGTCTCGGTCTGGCTGGATCACTTCAAGGCGCCGGGCGCGCGCTCGCCCGAGGCGCAGCGCGCCGCGCTGCAATGGTCCATTCAGCGCGGTTCCCGCAGCGGACGCGTCGCGTGGCAGTTCGCCCGCGACTGGGCAGGCAGGGAAAGGATGAAGGCGGAAGGCGGAAGGCGGAAGTGAAACCCGCCCCTCATCCCTCATCCCCCATCCCTCATCCCTCGAATAGAATCGAAGTCGTCGCCGCGGTCATTACGCGGCCGGACGGTGCTTTTCTGCTCGGCCAGCGGCCGGCGGGCAAGGTCTACGCGGGCTACTGGGAGTTCCCGGGCGGAAAAATCGAGCGGGGCGAGGCGCCCGGCGCGGCGCTCTCGCGGGAGCTGAACGAAGAGCTCGGCATCGATGTGCGCTCCGCCTATCCCTGGCTCACGCGCGACTACGACTACGCGCACGCCGCGGTCAGGCTGCGCTTCTTCCGCGTGACGGAATGGTCGGGTGTCCCGCACGGGCGTGAGAACCAGCGCTTCACCTGGCAGATGCCCGACGCGATCACGGTCGATCCGCTGTTGCCCGCGAACGGGCCCATCCTGCGTGCGCTCGGGCTGCCGGCGGAATACGCCATCACCAACGCGGAAGAAC
>Ga0247825_10000063_pt1 | contig 58110 bp, 54 predicted proteins | sample 13C_Vanillin_Day_FD_194413 | JGI IMG/M metagenome (GOLD analysis project Ga0247825, IMG submission 194413) | Soil microbial communities from agricultural site in Penn Yan, New York, United States - 13C_Vanillin_Day48 | ecosystem: Environmental > Terrestrial > Soil > Agricultural land | place...
CTTCGACATTGTCCGCCCTGGCATCGCCAGACGATACGTTCGGCCTGCTGCGGAACGTCCTGGAAGGGCTCCAATCGCGTCTCCACGACGTGCGCTACATGGTGGAGCGCCGGAACGCACTGGCCGCCGCAACGCCGTCGATCTGGCCGGCGCATGGATGGCTCACCTCGCGTATAGGCTCGCGTCAGGATCCGGTTTCCGGCGGCGACGATTTCCATGCCGGACTGGACATCGCGGGCGAAAAGGGCCAGCCGATCTACGCCACCGCAGCCGGTCGGGTCTCACAGGCGGGCTATCAGGGTGGCTACGGCAACCTGGTAGTCGTCGATCACGGCTTCGGCCTGGAAACGAAGTACGGGCACCTCTCGTCGTTCACAGTGAAGCCGGGACAAGGCGTCAAGCGCGGCGACGTCATCGGCCGCCTCGGCGCCACCGGGCGCGCCACCGGTTATCACCTCCACTACGAAGTCCGCGCGAACGGCCGTCTCCTCAACCCGCTGCAGCTGCTCACCCAGCAGAAGCCGCGCGCCCAGTAACCCGACGAATCCGGCTGAAGCCGGACTCCACGAAATTCGCTTCCTTGCCGATCCTGTAGCCGTGGGCTACGATCGGTAGATATTCACCCGTCGTAGTGCTCCACCTACAGCTGAATGATCGGTCAACTACTCGCCAAGGTCATCGGCACCCAGAACGAACGCGAAATCAAGCGTCTGCGTCCGCTCGTCGCTGAAATCAACGCGCTCGAGCCGTCGATCAAGCCGCTTACCGACGAACAGCTCCGCGCCAAGACCGCCGAGTTCCGCAAGCGCGTCGCCGACGGGGCGACGCTGGACGACCTCCTGCCGGAAGCGTTCGCCGTAGTCCGCGAAGCCGGGCGGCGCGTGCTGAACATGCGCCACTTCGACGTGCAGTTGATGGGCGGCATGGTGCTGCACAAGGGCCAGATCGCGGAGATGAAGACCGGCGAAGGCAAGACGCTCGTTGCCACGCTGCCGGTCTATCTCAACGCGCTCGAGGGAAAAGGCGTTCACGTCGTCACCGTGAACGACTACCTGGCGCGCCGCGACTCCGAATGGATGGGCCGCCTCTACCGCTTCCTCGGCATGAGCGTCGGCGTCATCCAGCACGATCTCAACGATCAGCAGCGGCAGGTCGCGTACCGCTCGGACATCACCTACGGGACGAACAACGAATTCGGCTTCGACTACCTGCGCGACAACATGAAGTTCGACTTCGATTCGATGGTGCAGCGCGGCCATCACTTCGCGGTGGTGGACGAAGTCGACAGCATCCTCATCGACGAAGCGCGAACGCCGTTGATTATTTCCGGTCCCGCCGAAGAATCGACCGACCTCTATTACGAAGTCGATCGGATCATCCCGCGCCTCAAGGCCGGCGCCGTCACCCGCGGCGACGTCAAGGCCGAAGATCGCGAGCAGCTCGAGACGACCGGCGACTACATCGTCGACGAGAAGCACAAGACGGTGACGCTCACGGAAACGGGCATGGCCAAGGCGGAGCAGATGCTGCAGCACCGCGTGGTCCCCGATTCGACCGGCCTCTACGATCCGGTCAACATGCCCCTGCTCCATCACATCCACCAGGCGCTGCGGGCGCACACGATCTTCAGGCTCGACGTGGACTACATGATCAAGGACGGTCAGGTAGTCATCGTCGACGAGTTCACCGGACGCCTGATGCCAGGCCGGCGGTGGAGCGACGGTCTGCACCAGGCGGTGGAAGCCAAGGAGAAGGTAAAAATCGAGCGCGAGAACCAGACGCTCGCGACGATCACCTTCCAGAACTACTTCCGCAAGTACAAGAAGCTGTCCGGGATGACCGGCACGGCCGAAACCGAAGCGCCGGAGTTCGCCAAGATCTACAACCTCGACGTGACGGTGGCCCCGACCAACCGGCCGCTCGTCCGAATCGAGAATCCCGACCTTGTGTACCGGACCGGGCGTGAAAAGTACGACGCCATCGTCAACGACATCCTCGAGCAGCAGAAAACTGGACGCCCGACGCTGGTCGGCACGGTCTCCATCGAGAAGTCGGAACGTCTCTCGACGCTGCTCCGCAAGCGCGGCATCAAGCACGTCGTCCTCAACGCGAAATACCACGCGCAGGAAGCCGAGATCGTCGCGCAGGCCGGCCGCAAGGGTACGGTCACCATCGCCACCAACATGGCCGGCCGCGGCACGGACATTCTTCTCGGCGGCAACCCCGAGCACATGGCCCGTCAGCAACTCCTGGCCGAGGAGCTTGCCGAGAAGCTGCCGAAGGGCGAGGAAAAGTTCGTAGACGACGAAGAGTTCGTCTACTTCTTCCACGTCGATGGCTTCTATCGCGTGCGGCGCACGGACTGGGAGCGCGTGTTCTCGCACTTCAGGCGGCAGTCGGAGACCGAGCACGAAGAGGTCGTGAAGCTCGGCGGGCTGCACATCCTCGGCACGGAACGCCACGAGGCAAGGCGCATCGACAACCAGCTGCGCGGCCGGGCCGGCCGCCAGGGGGACCCGGGTTCGTCCCGTTTCTATCTCTCGCTCGAAGACGACCTGATGCGCATCTTCGGGTCGGACCGGATCGCCGGGCTGATGCAGCGCCTGGGCATGGAGGAAGGCGTCCCGATCGAGCACGGCATGGTCACCCGCGCGATCGAGCGGGCCCAGAAGCAGGTCGAGGCACAGAACTTCTCCGTCCGCAAACACCTGCTCGAATACGACGACGTGATGAACAAGCAGCGTGAGAGCGTCTACACGCTGCGCCGGGAGATCCTCGAAGGCAAGGTTCATCTGACCGAGGAAGAAACCGTCGATACCCGCGCATACACGCTGGCATTGGCGGAGGATATCCTCGAGGACCAGATCGATCGGTTTGCCGGCGAGAAGCTCGAGCTCGAGGAATGGGACGTCCCCGCGCTGATTCGCGATGCCTCGCGTGTGTTCGGCCTCGACCCGCAGATCCTCGAAAAGCTCGATCTGCAGGAAAAGACGTCCGAAGAGATCGGCGACGCGATCTGGGCGCTCGCCAAGACCAGCTACGAGGAAAAGGACCGGATCGTCGGCAGCGAGCTGCTGCGGCGCGTCGAACGCGACATCATGCTGCAGATCGTCGATCACCAGTGGAAAGACCATCTCTACTCGCTCGATCACCTGAAGGAAGGCATCGGGCTGCGCGGCTACGGCCAGCGCGATCCGCTCGTGGAATACAAGAAGGAAAGCTACGCGCTGTTCCAGGACATGAAAGCGCGCATCGAAGAAGAGATGGTCCGCACGCTGTTCTGGCTGCGCCCGGTACTGAACGAGGACGTCCCGGCGGTGCCACGGGCCCGTCGCACGACCCAGATGATGACGAACAACCCGGGCGCGGAGGCGATCCCCGCGTTCGCGTCCGCACGCACGTCGGCGCCGACGATGGAGGCCGACGTGCCGATGCCGAGCGGTCCCGGGCCTCGCCCGGCGCGCGTCGGCGGCGACGACGTGATCAAGACGGTCCGTCGTGAAGAACCGAAGGTCGGCCGCAACGATCCCTGCCCGTGCGGCAGCGGCAAGAAGTACAAGAAATGTCACGGAGCTGCAGCCTGATGGAAGTCAAAACGCCAACGCTCGCGATGCCCGATATCAGCACCGCCATTACCACGGCACTAACGTTCGATGACGTCCTGCTGGTGCCCCAACACTCGACGGTCGTTCCAACGCAGGTGGACGTATCGACCAGGTTCACCCGCAATATCCGTCTGAACGTCCCGCTGATCAGCGCGGCGATGGACACCGTCACCGAGTCGGCTCTCGCGATCGCGATGGCCCAGCTTGGCGGCCTCGGGATCATCCACAAGAACCTTTCGATTGCCGAGCAGGCATCGGAGGTCGATCGCGTCAAGCGCTCCGAGAGCGGGATGATCGTCAATCCGATCACCCTTGCTCCCTCGAACCGCATCTTCGAGGCGCAGGAGCTGATGAAGAAGTACCGCATCTCCGGCGTTCCAATCACGGATGACGGGAGCAAGGAAGGACGCCTGGTCGGGATCCTGACCAATCGCGATCTTCGATTCGAGACGAACGTCACTCGCCCGATCGCGGAGGTAATGACGAAGGATCCGCTCTACACCGTGCCGGTGGGCACGACGCTGGACGAGGCGCGCGAGATCCTGCACCGCCACAAGGTCGAAAAGCTGCTCGTCGTCGATCACGACTTCCGGCTCAAGGGGCTCATCACGGTCAAGGACATCCAGAAGGGCATCAAGTATCCGAACGCGTCGAAAGACGCCCTCGGCCGGCTCCGGTGCGCCGCCGCCATCGGCATCGCGAAGGATTCGCTGGAGCGCGCGGCTGCCCTGGTGGCTGCCGGAGTGGACGTCCTGGTCGTCGATACGGCGCATGGCCATTCGCAAAACGTCATCGACATGGTGCGGCGCGTCCGCCGCGAGTTCCCCAACACCGATCTCGTGGCCGGCAACGTGGCGACGGGCGAGGCGACGGCGGCACTGATCGACGCGGGGGTCGATGCGGTCAAGGTCGGCATCGGCGCTGGCTCCATCTGCACCACGCGAGTCGTCGCGGGCATTGGCGTCCCGATGATCACGTCGGTAATGGAGTGCGCGCGCGCTGCCGCCCCGCACAACGTCCCGATCATCGCCGATGGCGGCATGCGCTACTCCGGCGACATCGTCAAGGCGCTGGCCGTAGGCGCCAGCTGCGCCGTCCTCGGCAATCTGTTCGCCGGCACCGACGAAAGTCCCGGCGAGCTGATCCTGTTCCAGGGACGAAGCTACAAGGAGTATCGCGGCATGGGCTCGATCGGCGCGATGCGCCGCGGCAGTCGCGACCGCTATTTCCAGGACGAGTTCGATCTCGAGGGCGGGCGCGCCGCCGACAAGCTGGTGCCGGAAGGCATCGAAGGGCGCGTGGCCCACAAGGGCAGCGCCGCCGCGGTGATCTACCAGCTGGTAGGCGGCCTGCGCGCCGGAATGGGATATTGCGGCAGCGCGACGATTCAGGAGCTGCAGCGCAAGGCGAAGGTGATTCGCATTACGCCGGCGGGCGCACGCGAGAGCCACGTCCACGACGTGACGATCACGAAGGAAGCGCCGAACTACCGGATGGAATGATGGGAATGATGGGTTGCCTGAGTGGCCTGCGTAATGACCCAGGCAACTCAGGCGACCCAGGCAACTCAGGCGACCCAGGGAACCCAGGCGACCCAGGCTACCGCAATCCGAACGCGATAATCGTCGAGCCCGACGCAACAGCAACGTATTGCTGGTTGTCGAACACGTACGTCATCGGCGACGCCTTCCACAGTTGGCTCGTCTGGAAGCTCCACAGCCTGCGGCCGTTTTCCGCATCGACGGCGGCGAATGCGCCGCTGTCGTCGCCAAAGAACACCACCCGGCCGGCCGTGCTCAGCACGCCGCCCCATGAATTCACGTTGCCGGTCTGCGGAACCTCCCACACCACCTTGCTGGTGCGAAGGTCGATCGCCCGGAGCAAGCGCTGCGCCGGTTCGTTTGGCGCCTGACGGAACGAGCCGCCCATGAATCCTCTCCCGGCCGCCCATTCCTGATCCGTACGGGTGAAGATTCCGCACTTGTCGTTCGTCTGCACGTAGTAGAGGTTCGTGAGCGGATTGAACGATGAGGAGTACCAATTCGTCGCTCCGTCCAGCGACGGACACACCCGCTTCCCTTCCGGCGACGGTTCCATTCCAGGTATGCGGATCGGACGGCCGCGCGGATCGAGGCCGCTCGCCCAGGTGATGTTCCTGATGAACGGGGCGCCAGAGAGGAACTCCCCCGTCGTGCGATCGAGGACGTAGAGGAAGCCGTTACGGTTCGCCTGCACCAGCAGCTTCCGCGGCTTCCCCTGCCACGCCGTGTCGACGAGCGCCGTCGGTTCCTGCGCGTCGTAATCCCACACGTCGTGCGGCGTGAACTGAAAGTGCCACTTCAAGGCGCCTGTCTTGGCATCGAGCGCCACCACCGAGTCTGTGTACAGGTTGTCTCCGAGCCGGTCATCGCCGATGAGATCCGGGCCGGGATTGCCGACCGTCCAGTAGACGATGCCGAGCTGCGGATCGTAGGCGCCGGTCATCCACGTGCTTCCGCCGGGATGGGCGATTCCCTTCCCCTGCCACGTCTCCGCCCCGCGTTCGCCGAGTGCCGGCACCGTCCAGAAGCGCCAGACTTCCTTCCCCGTCGCCTGCTCGTACGCAGCAACGAAACCGCGGACGCCCTCGTCGCCGCCGGAGGTGCCGGTGATCACGAGATCGCCGACCGGCAGCGGTGCGCCGGTCGCGTTGTAGTTCTGCCGCCAGTCCGCCATTTCCGTGTCCCACAGCAGCGCGCCGGTGTGCCGATCGAGGGCGATGACATGCGCGTGGTCGGTGACCATGAACAACCGATCGCCAGCCACGCCGACGCCGCGGTTCACGCCGCCGGCGGCATTGCCGATCAGGCCCTTCGTGCGCGGACGCTGGTAGCGCCAGATTTCGCGCCCGCTGCCGGCATCGATCGCCCAGCACTCGTTCGCGCTGGTGACGTACATGACGCCTCCGACCACGACCGGCGTGACCTGCAGCCGGGAGGTGTTCGGCAGGGTGAACATCCATTTCGGCGCCAGCCGCTCGACATTGCTGCGGTCGATCTGCGCCAGCGTGCTGTAGCGGCCGCCGTCCGGGCCGCCGTTGTACGACGGCCAGTCAGCCTGCGAGGTCACTGCTCGATACCGGTTGCCTTCGGCGCGCAGCAGCTGGAGGCGCTGTGTGCCGTCGAGCACCTGTACGTCGGCGTGGGTTCTATTGAGAACGAGGCCATCGAGTACACGACCGTCTGCCAGCGTGAACGGCGAGCGCGACGGCACCGTGTTCGCCCGCGGTTTCAGTGTGCGGACGAAGGCCACGAGATCAGCCGCTTCAGCGTCGGACAGTGTGGTGAACGGCGGCATGCCGGCAGCGGGAAAACCGGTGCGCAGCACCGTCCTGAGCTCCTCGTCTGTGCGAAGAATCACGCGCGCGGCGATGGCGGGGCCGAGCTCGCCGCCATTGCCATCGGTGCCATGACAGGACGCGCAGCGCGTGACGAACGCCTTCCGCCCGCTCTCGACATTCTGGGCGGAGGGCAACGCAGACATGAGCAGCGTGACAGCACACGCCAATCCGATCCTATTTCTCGCCAATGCTGATCCTCCGCGTCGTGTCGTCCACGATGTCGATGCGAACGGGTCTCGCCCCTTCGAGCGAATGCGTCAGCCGGTCGGGCCACTCGATCGCCAGAACTCCGTTGTCCACTCCCAGTTCCTCGAGGCCGAGATCGTCCGTTGCGGCACGATCGAGACGGTACAGGTCGACGTGATACAGCGCCAGCCGTCCGCCGCGGTATTCATGCACCAACGTGAACGTCGGGCTGCTCACCTCCCGCGGGTCGATGTCGAGGCCTTCCGCCAGGCCCCTCACGAACGCGGTCTTCCCGGCGCCAAGGTTCCCCGACAGCAGCAGGACGTCGCCGGCCCGAAGCTCTCCGGCCAGCGTTCTCGCGACCGCCGCGGTCTCCCCCTCCGAGCGGGTCGTGTGCGCCGCGCTCACGGTCGGGCACCTGCGACCGGCACGGCCTAGCCGGCCTGCTCCGGCTGCCCGCGATTCAGCAGCGAGGCAACGGCATCGCCGATGTGCTCGAGCAGATCTGTCGCGGTCATCGCCACCTGGCCGCATTCGGCCTCCGCGAGGTCACCGGCGGCGCCATGCAGGAACACCGCAATTCTGCAGGCCGCTTCCGCATCGAGCAGCTGCGCGAGCCAGGCGGCAACCATGCCCGTCAGCACGTCCCCGGTTCCGGCCGTCGCCATTCCGGGATTTCCGGTCGGGTTGATGAAGACTCGCCCGGCGGGCGTCGCAATGACCGTCCGGTGTCCTTTCAGCACCACGTAAACGCGGTGGGTGGTCGCGAAATCGGCCGCCACGTCCAGACGGTTCGCCTGAACCTCGTCGATGGACATTCCCGAGAGGCGGGCCATCTCACCCGGATGCGGCGTGATGATGACATCGCGGTCATCACGGCCGAGAAGCCGGCCGGGTTCCTCGGCGAGCAGCGTAAGGGCATCCGCATCCAGCACGAGCGGCACCGTCGCGCGATCGACCAGCGCGCGCACGAACGCCGACGCCTCCGCTGTCCGTCCGAGCCCCGGGCCGCACGCGATGATGTCGTGCTCCAGCTCCAGCGCGCGGTCGAGCGCTCCAGCGGCGACGCTGCCCTCCTTCTCGGGCAGCGGCGCGGTCATCAGCTCGGCGGCCAGCGAGGCGACGACGGGAAGGCAGCTCGCGGGCGTGGCAATCGTGACCAGACCCGCGCCAGACCGCAGCGCGCCCATTCCGGCGAGAAATGCCGCACCGGTCTTGCCAGTCGATCCGGCGATGACCGTCACGCGCCCGAAATCGCCTTTGTGCGCGTCCGCCGTCCGTGGCTCGATCAGCTCACGGAGCTGTTCGGGCGTCAGCAGGTCCACGTGCGGACCGTCGAGTCCCTCGATGACTTCGTATGGAATGCCGATGTCGGCGATGACAACGTCGCCGGCGTGCGCCTCTCCGGGCGGCAGAACCAGCGGCAGTTTCGGCGCAGCCAGGGTCACCGTCATTGCCGCGTTGACGCAGTCGCCGGGAAGGTGCGGCGTATCGGCGGACAGGCCGCTCGGGAGGTCCACTGCAACGATCGGCAGGTCGGCGGCATTTATGTCGGCGATCACCGTCTCCAGCATCCCGCCGACCGCGGACTTCAAGCCGGTTCCGAGAATCGCGTCGACGATTAACGTGCACTGGGACACTTCAGAAAAATGCAGCTCCCAGCTCTGCTCGTCGGCAATCTCGACGACGGTGACGCCGAGCCGGCCAAGGATATCGAGATTCGTTCGCGCGTCGCCGCGCACCTCGCTGACGGTGCCAATCACGAAGACGGCGGTATCGACACCGCGCTGCAGCAGCGTACGGGCGACGACGAATCCGTCGCCGCCGTTATTGCCGCGGCCGCAGAGCACGGCGATCCGCCCGGCCAGCTGCTGTTCGTAGGCGGCTTCGATCGCCGCCACCACCTGGCGGCCGGCGTTTTCCATCAGCACGAGCGATGGAATGCCGATGTCTTCGATTGTGAACCGGTCGGCCTCGCGCATCTGCGCGGCGGTAAGAATGCGCACGCTTGCGCGGAGTGTACTACGATACGTGCAGGCCTCAGGGATCAGGCCTCAGGCATCAGCGAACACGATGGCGACGGTTTACGTGAACGGCCGAATCACCGACGAACGCGAGGCAGTCGTCTCCGTGTTCGATCATGGCTTTCTGTACGGCGAGGGCGTGTACGAGACGTTGCGCACGTACAACCAGCGGCTCTTTCTCTTCGATCGCCACGCGCGGCGTTTGCGGCGCTCGGCGCACATGATTGCACTCGACCTGCCGTTCAGCGACGATCATCTGCTCGACGCCATTCGTCACACGATGGCACGTGCCGGATTGGCTGAAGAGGCCTACGTGCGCGTGCTCGTCACGCGCGGCGTCGGCGAGCTGACGTACGACCCGAAAGCCACTCCGACGCACAGCCTCGTCATCATCGTGAAGCCGCAGATCGATCCGCCGGAGTCGGCCTACCAGGATGGCGTCGCCGTCGCCATCGTCGACATCGTCCGCAATCACCCGGGCTCCGTGAACCCGAAGATCAAGAGCAACAACCTGATGAACAACGCGCTGGCGATGCAGGAGGCGCTGCGGCGCGGCGCCTTCGAAGGGGTGATGCGCAACTACCGCGGCGAGCTGACCGAGTGCACGACCGCCAACCTGTTCATCGTCAAAGGCGGTGTCGCCCTCACTCCGCCGCTGGATGCCGGGCTGTTGCCGGGGATCACACGCGAGTTCATCTTCGAGATCGGCGAAGCGAATGGCATCAGCGTGCGCGAAGCGGTCCTGAGAGACGATGACCTGTATGGCGCGGACGAGGCCTTCCTGACGAGCACGACGCGGGAAGCCGTGCCGATCGTGACCGTTGACGATCGCGCGATCGGGACCGGCAGGCCTGGCCCGGTGACGCTGCGACTGCTCGACGGGTTCCGTCGCGCGGCACGGTCCGCCTGAAGGCGGACACTACGTCTTTCCTTCCGCCTGAAGGCGGAAGCTACGTGGAGAATTCCTCGACCGGCGGGCAGGAGCAGAACAGATTCCGGTCGCCGTACGGGTTGTCGATCCTGCCGACACCGGGCCAGAACTTCTTGGCGCGCACCCATGGCAGCGGAAACACGGCCTGCTCGCGTGAATACGGGTGCGGCCAATCCGACGCCGCCACCGCTGCCGCCGTGTGCGGCGCGTTCTTGAGCACGTTGTCGCGCGCGTCGGCGCGCCCGGCGATGACGTCCTCGATCTCGGCGCGAATCTGAATCATCGCGTCGCAGAACCGATCCAGTTCGCCTTTGTCTTCGCTTTCCGTCGGCTCGACCATGAGCGTGCCGGCCACCGGGAACGACACGGTCGGGGCGTGAAAGCCGTAGTCAATCAGCCGCTTGGCCACGTCCATCTCCTCGATGCCAGCCGACTTGAACGATCGCAGGTCGAAGATCAGTTCGTGCGCCACGCGCCCGTTCTTCCGCGTGTACAGCACCGGATAATGCCTTTCGAGGCGCGCCTTGATGTAGTTGGCGTTCAGGATCGCGTATCGCGTGGCGTCGGTGACGCCATCGGCGCCAAGCATGCGGATATAGGCGTACGAAATCAGCAGGATGCTGGCGCTGCCCCACGGCGCCGCGGACCCTGCCGGAATGGCCTTCCCGCCCCCGACTGCCACGAGCGGATGGCCTGGAAGAAAGGGCGCGAGATGTTGTGCCACGCCGATCGGTCCCATTCCCGGCCCGCCGCCGCCGTGAGGTATCGCGAACGTCTTGTGGAGGTTCAGGTGGCACACATCAGCGCCGATGGCTGCCGGACTGGTGAGCCCGACCTGCGCGTTCATGTTCGCGCCGTCCATGTACACCTGGCCGCCGTGACCATGGACGATGTCGCAGATCGTGCGGATACCGTCCTCGAATACGCCATGTGTCGAGGGGTAGGTGATCATCAGGCAGGCAAGTCGGTCGCTGTGCTCTGCGGCCTTGCGCTGTAGATCATCTATGTCGACATCGCCGGTCGGTGCGGTCGCCACGACGACCACGCGCATGCCAGCCATGGCAGCGCTTGCGGGATTGGTGCCGTGCGCAGACGCCGGAATCAACACGACGTCGCGGTGCCCTTCACCTCGCTCGCGATGGTATGCGCGGATCACCATCAGACCGGTCAGCTCACCCTGCGCACCGGAGTTCGGCTGTAATGACACCGCTGCGAACCCGGTGATCGTGCACAGCGCAGTTTCGAGCTCACGAATGATCTGCGCGTAGCCTTCGGCCTGATCGCTGGGGGCGAATGGATGGACACGACTGAAGTGCTCCCAGGTGATCGGCAGCATCTCCGTCGCCGCGTTCAGCTTCATCGTGCACGAGCCGAGCGGGATCATCGACGTGTCGAGGCCGATGTCCTTCCGCTCGAGCCCGCGGATATAGCGCATCATCTGCGTTTCGGAGCGGTGCGAGTTGAAGACCGGATGCGTCAGGAACGGCGACGTGCGGCGCAATTCGGCCCATGCCACCCAATCCTCCGGGCCACCCGGCTCATTGAGAATGGAATAGGCCGTGCTGACGTTCAGCGTTTCTCTGAATACGTCGATGATGTCCGCCAGGTCCCCGAAGGTTGTCGTTTCGTTCAGCGCGATGCCGACCGAGGAATCGTCGAGGTAGCGAAAATTGATCCCGCGCTCGAGAGCCCTCGAACGCAGCCGCACAACGCCGCCTGGTACCCTCAGGCAGAGCGTGTCGAAAAATCGTGCGTTCTGCTGCGTGACTCCCGCCGCCTGCTCGAGGAACTCGCCGACTCCCCTGGCGAGACCGTGGACGCGGGCAGCAATCTGCCGCAGTCCGTCCGGCCCGTGGTACACGGCGTACATCGCCGCCATATTCGCCAGCAGCGCCTGCGCCGTACAGATATTCGATGTCGCCTTCTCGCGCCGGATGTGCTGCTCTCGTGTGGCCAGCGCCATCCGATAAGCGGGGTGCCCGTGCGCATCGACGGACACGCCGATCAGCCGTCCCGGCATCTGGCGGACATACTCGTTGCGCGTGGCGAAAAACGCCGCATGCGGCCCGCCGTACCCGAGCGGGACGCCGAACCGCTGCGAGTTGCCGACGACAACGTCGGCGCCCATCTCGCCCGGCGGCTTGAAGAGAGCAAGCGCCAGCAGGTCGGTGGCTACGGCGACACGCACGCCGTTGTCGTGGGCCCGCGTAATGAAGGGCGAGAAATCCTGCATCTCGCCGCGTTCATCCGGGTACTGGAGCAGGACGCCGAAGACAGAGGGCGTCAGCTCCATGTGATCCACGGAAACGACCTTGAGCTCGATACCCAGTGGCTCTGCCCGCGACCGGAGGACCTCCAGCGTCTGCGGAAAGCAGCGATCGCTCACCAGAAACGTTCGCCGCTCGCCGCCCCGACTGTGCTTGCCCGCTGCAGCCTTCGGCGAAGGCGGGTGGACGCGCTGCAGCAGCGTCATCGCCTCGGCCGCGGCCGTCGCCTCGTCCAGCAGCGACGCATTGGCCACTTCCATCGCCGTCAGGTCCGCCACCATCGTCTGGAAGTTGAGCAGCGACTCGAGGCGGCCCTGAGCGATCTCCGCCTGGTACGGCGTGTATGGCGTATACCACCCGGGATTCTCGAGCACCAGCCGGCGGATGACGCTCGGGGTGAACGTGTCGTGATACCCGAGGCCGATGTAGGAGCGGAACGTTCGATTTCCTCGCGCGACCTGGGTGAGCCGGCGGAGAAAGTCCTGCTCGGTCTCTGCCGGCGGCAGATTCAGCGGCTCGCCGAGCCGGATGGCCGGCGGGATCGCCTCATCAATCAGCGCATCGATCGACGCGGCGCCGACCGCATCGAGCATGGCGTTCCGCTCTTCAGGGGATGGGCCGATATGCCGTCGCGCGAACCGATCCGGGAACGGGGCGCCAGTCACTCCTTGACGAGCGCCTCGTAGGCTGCCGCGTCAAGGAGCGGCTCGCCCGCGCCAGGCTCGGACAGCCGGACCTTGACCATCCAGCTCTCGTGCGGTTCGCTGTTGACGGCTTCGGGGTGATCCTTCAGGCGCGGGTTCACCTCGACCACCTCACCGCTCATCGGCGCGAACAGCTCGGACACCGCCTTCACCGACTCGATCGAGCCGAACGACTCGCCGGCGCTGATGTGGCGGCCGACGTCGGGAAGATCGACGTACACGACGTCGCCGAGCTGGCGCTGCGCGTAGTCGGTGATGCCCACGTCGGCGGTGTCGCCAGAGACGCGGATCCACTCGTGGTCCTTTGTGTATTTGCGATCTGTTGGATACGCCATGTTCGTCTATCCGCGTCTGCGCTTGTAAAAGGGCAACGGCACAACGCGGGCCTTCGAGGCGCGGCCACGAATGTCCACGTCGATCTCCGCTCCGGTCACGGCGAGCTCGGGCGGGACGTACGCCATCGCAATCGCCTTCTTCAGAAACGGGGTCTGGGTGCCGCTCGTGACAACACCCACCGGCCGATCGTCGCGCACGACCGGGTATCCGTGGCGGGCGATGCCCCGATCCATCATCTCCAAACCGACCAGCGTGCGCGTTACACCCTGCGCCCGCTGCTCAGCCAGACGATCGCGTCCGATGAACTCCGTCTTCGACCAGGCGACCGTCCATTCGAGGCCAGCTTCGAGGACCGACGTCGATTCGTCGATGTCGTTCCCGTACAGCCGCATCGCCGCTTCGAGGCGAAGCGTATCGCGCGCGCCGAGACCGCACGGAATGACATCGGCCGACCGCCCGGATTCGAGCACCGCCTGCCACACCTTGTCGGCCATGTTCGGCGGCACGAAGATCTCGAAGCCGTCTTCGCCGCTATATCCCGTTCGCGAAATCGTCGCCCGCGCATTTGCCACTTCGCCGTTGGCGAACCAATAGGGCCGGATCTCGCTCAGGTCCACGCCGGTGAGCGGTTGCAGAACCTCGCGCGAGGCCGGCCCCTGCAGCGCGAGCAGGGCGTAGCGCGTGCTGCTGTCGACCGCCGCGGCGTCGCCCACGGTCCTGATCTGCTCGGTGATCCAGCCGAAGTCCTTCTTCACATTGGAGGCGTTGGCGACGAACAAAAAATGGAACGGCGCCATTCGGTACACCAGCACATCGTCCACGAACGTGCCGTCGGGGGTCAGCAGACCGCTGTATTTCGCCTGTCCGATCGAAAGCGCCGACGCGTCACTGCAGATGAGCCGATCCACGGCCGCCGCGGCGTTCTTGCCCGCCACTTCGATCTGCCCCATGTGACTGACGTCGAACAATCCCGCGCGGGTACGGACCGCCATGTGCTCGGCCGTAATGCCGGAGTACTCAACAGGCATGTCCCAGCCGGCAAACGGGACCATCCGCGCATTCGAGGCGCGATGGCGCGCGTGAAGGGGGGTTTTGCGGAGCTCTGCGACGGACGTGTCGGCCATGCCGGGTGAGAGACCGTGGTGTCCGGCTTCAGCCGGACTTGCCGACGGTACTACGCGACCAGAAAGGAATCAAGAATGACGAGCTCCGCAGGGAGCGCGCGGTCAGCGCGGGTTGTCGTGATACTGCGTCGCGTCGACCATGTGCTCGAGGTCGCGCTCCTCGCAGCGCGGCGGCTCCTCGACCTCCTGGTCGGATCGCTTCAAGACGCGCGCCGGCAGCGTCCACGGCTCCGCGAGGACGGCGGGATCGTGCGCTATTGCCTGGTACTCTATGGTGTCGCCGACGCGGCGCAGCCGCTCGACGACGCGCAGGCCGTTCGTGTGAAAGGCGCCGTTGTCCGTCAGCCATGTCTCGTCCGTGACGTTCACCGTTTCGACAACCAGCGTGTCGCCTTCGATGCGGCCGACGGCATCGCCTAAATAGCTCGACGAGATCCCCGTCCGGTGCTTGCGGCCGTCGATGGGGATGACGCGATAGAAACTCCCGTTGGCATCGTCGTAAAGGAACACCACCTCGCGCGCGTTCTGAACGATCTTCGCAGGCGGCCCGATGCGTGGCACGCCTGGCGGGTAGCAGCGGAGTACGGTGTCCATCGACACCTGACTCGCCTTCAACTCCTCGACCTTCGCGGCGAACTCTGGCCTGTATTTCGGAAAGTCTGTGCCCGCTGCTGACGACGGCGCGGCGTCGTTACGCTCGGGGCAGTCGGCGGCACGCAGTGAACCGTCCGGCAACGTCTCGCCACAGACCTCATCGATCCCGAAGACGCGCTGATGTCCCCACGTGCCGGTGAAGTCCGGCACCGCCGGTGCCCCGCTCGAACGGCAGCCGACGAGCGCGGCCGTGATCATCAGGAGCAGTGCGCGGCTCATGACGCTACTCCGAGAACAGAAAATACCGGCCATCGCTATAGGTCATCTTCGTAATCCACCCCATCGCCCGTCCGTTGAGCGCCGGGTGCGCGATGATTGTCACCACTTCTCCCCGCTTGCCGGCGAGCCGCTCCTTCGTCAGCCCGACTTTACGCAACATCGCGATCGGCGCCGCCGAGAACGCCCATCGCGTCGCGCCCTTCTCCGTCGATTCAAGGAGAACGTACGGGTGCGGGTTGATCCAGTCCACCCTGACGATCGTGCCGCGAACAGTGACCTTCTTCGAGACGTCGAACTGGCCGACAATGGAATGGTGAGCTGAGAGCGGCGCCGCGACGAGCGCGATGGCAAGGAGGACGCGCATGAGGCGGCATTCTAGTGCCGGTCTGCGCAGGCGCGGTAGCCGTTACTTGTGGCTCGACAGCGAATGCGTGCGCTCGCGCAGCTTGTCGAAGGTATCGGCAAGGAGCGCGGCCGTGACCGGCCCGACGCGGGAAATCTCAGGCGCTTTCATCAGCCGCGCTTCGTGGGGCATCAGAAACAGATATTCGTCGCACAGGCCGGCGAGATCGTGCAGCCGATGCGACGACACCACCACCGCAGCTCCGCGGTCGCGCTTCAACTCGAGCGTGGCGTTCAGCCAGCGCGAGCTTTCATTGTCGAGACCTTCCCACGGTTCGTCCAGGACAACCAGCTGCAGCGGGTGGCGGCTCAGGACTGTCCGGAGTCCGAGCAGCTGTTTCAGCCCCTGTGACAACGACCGGATAGGTCGTCGATCCTTCAACACCACTTCCCCGTTGCCGAGCGCTCCCCACGCCGCTGCGCGCACGGCGGGTGGAAGCGTTGCCGCCCCCGCGAAGTAGGCAACGGTCGTGCGTCTCAGTGCGTCCCGAGGTCGAAACCCGGCGATCCTGATGTCTCCCGCCACCGGGGACAGGCAGCCGATCAGCATCCGCAGCAGTGTCGTCTTTCCGGCTCCGTTTGCCCCGAGTACACCGAGCGCCTGGCCGGCCCTCAGGTCGAGGCTCAGATCGCGAAAGACCTCGCGCTGGCCGTAGCGGGCAGCGGCGCCTCGTACCGAGACGAGCACGGGCGCAGCGATCACTGCGCCGCCTCGAGGGGAATGTCGCGCCACTGCGCAGACAAGAACCCGACTGCCAGCGCAGCCATCGCGACGAGCAGCGCGGGCACGGCCGCCAGGGCGTCTGTACCATCGAGGCGGCGGCCGACCAGGATCGGCGGATAGACGAGCGTCACCCACGCGGTCTGCAGCCACGACCTCCAGTCCGCGCTGGATCGTTCCGCATCAATCGAAAACGCGTCCGGCGCAACGAGCGACAGCACGGCAACCATGAGCAGCCATCCGATGGCACCTGAAAAACGTGGCAGGCGAAGGGTCATCGCCCACGGAATGGTGGAAACCAGGCAGACTGCCGCCATCGAGCCGGTCGTGACAAACCCGCCGGCGTCACGCCCGACCGCGACGCGGCAAATCGCGGCCAGTGCGAGCCAGCAGATCACCCCAGGACCCGCCGATGTCATCCAATGCCCAAACAGCACGAGGCGGCGGCTTCTGGCATGTGTCAGCAGCAGGTCGTAGTGTCCGCGCCGCGCGGGCACATCGAATCCAGAGGAACAGGCAAATAGCTGCAGCAGAAGAATGGGCGTAAGCGCCTGCGGGGCGCGCGACGGGTTCAACGCGACCACCACGACGATCACCGTAGAGACAACACCGAACGCGCCAATCATCAGCAGCGGCACCGGCGGAACGACGGCGAAGAACCGGAACATGTAGAGCCAGCCGCTCATGAGTCCTCGCCCGCCGACTGTGTTTCGTCCGACGACTCGTCCGCGGACTCACTGGCTGATTGCACCCAGGCGGGTACCATCCCTGCGTCGGCCGGCGCGGCGAAGCGGCGCCGGTCGGGCCGCGGCCGAAGGTAGCCGCGCAGCGTGTGGTAGCTGATGTCGAGCACGCGGCAGGCCGTACGCTTGTTGCGCCCGCACCGCTCGAACACGAGCTGCGCGTATCGCGTCCCCCACGAACGAAGCGAGTCCCCGCGTTCGAGCGAGGGCCATAAGACCTCGGCAAATTCGCCGCGGACATGCGGTGGAAGGTCGTCGAGCTCGATCGAATCCGTTTCGGCAAGGGCCACCGCGCGTTCGATGACGCGCTGCAACTCGCGGACGTTTCCCGGCCATTGATACGCACGCAAGGCTTCCTGCGCCGCCGGCGACATGGTGAGGGCGCGTGTGTGCCGATGCCGTTCGAGAAAGTAGCGGGCCAGCTCGATGATGTCGTCCGACCGCTTGCGGAGCGGCGGGACGGTAATCTCGACGCCCGCGAGACGGTAATACAGGTCCGACCGGAACAGGCGCTGTTCGACGAGCCGCGCCAGCGGACGATTCGTCGCCGCCACGATCCGCGTGTTCACCCGGCGAACGCCGTGACCGCCAACGCGCTCGACCGCCACCTCCTGGATCGCCCGAAGCAATTTGGCCTGAGCCGACGCCGACAGGTCGGAGACCTCGTCCAGAAAGATCGTCCCGCCGTCGGCATTCTCGAACTTCCCGCGCCGGCCGCGGACGCCGGTGGCGGTGCGCTCCTCGATACCAAACAGTTCGGCCTCCAACAGCGATTCCACGACGGCCGCGCAGTTGACGGCGACGAACGGTCCGCGCTGCCGCCGGCTCAGCTCGTGAACCTGGCGCGCGACCAGCTCCTTCCCCACGCCCGACTCGCCTTCAATGAGCACCGTGAAGTCCGTGAGCGCGACGCGTTCGATGCGGCTGCGCAGATCCTGCATCGCCGCTGTCGATCCGATCAGCGGCGCCGCGCCATCCGCCGGCCTCGCGCGCACGACATTGCGGCCGCGCGACGCCTCGAGCACGAGGGCGGCGAGTTGCGCGACCGAGCTGAGGATCTGATAGTCGCGTTCGTCAAGGTCGCGGTTCGGATCGCACGTGGCCTCGAGGACGACCTGGACCCGGCTGTCGGCGCTCGGGACGCCAAGAACGAGCGACTCCGCGGTGCGCGTCGGCGTGACCAACCGCACCTGGTACCGCGCCGGAATCTCACGCAGGCGCACGGCGCGCATTCGCAGCAACCGCTGCACCTCGCGCTCGAACAGCACGATCAGGTCCTGTTCCGGTCCGGTTTGCGCCATTGCGGTCCCGAGCGTCGCGATGATCTGCTGCATGGCGGCAGCGTCCACTCCGGCGCTTGCCAGCGCCGGAACTGCGCGCGGTGTTCCACGAACGTCGTCGCACATCGAGATTCAGCCCTCCGACGTATTTGCGATGGGTGCGTTCATACCAAGGCAGATGCCACGTTGCTGAGGCTGATGGCGCGTCAGTGCGCTGAATGACTTACCGACGAAAGAGCGGACGCGGGAGCCCAGTCAGGGTAAGGGTTGCCCTCCGTGGCCGTCGGTCCGCTCGTGTCCCCGGGAATCGCATACCCGGCAAAGGTTGTTTGCACTGCGCGATCGAAGGACAACGCGCCGCGATACCGAATGGTGGACGCGGACACGTGGCAGACGAAGGCGCGAACGACGCGACTGCGGATCAGCAGGCGACCCTCGTTTGTCACCAGGTGAACGTCCACGTGGGTTCCCGGGAGCAACCGCATCTCCCCTTCCGCCAGCAATCCCAGGTCGGAGATATCAATCACGGCAAGCTGACGGCCGGCTCGCAGCCGTATCTGAGAGAGCGGTTCGTCGCCGGCGACGGAACGCCGGGCCGTCCGCCGACGTTCGACGACCGCGTCACTGCGCAACAAGCCAGTTCCCTGTTCGCGGGTCGTATCGCAGTACGCGTATGCGCCCGGTAGCGCCGAGAACTCGAACAGCCCATTGGGTTCCTCGCTGGTCGCGGACGTAAATCGTTCCTGATGTCGCCGTGCCGAGCGGCGTAAAGGTGAGAAGGTTGGTCTGGCCAAGCTGTACCGCGCTCGTCGCCGGCGACTGTGGGGAGAGCCCGATGTCCACACCTGGAAATTGTTCAAACAGGCTCGTGGACGGCTGCGACGGGCGGTCGACGCCGGACTGGATGTCGGCGGTGCGAATCCCGTTGCCGTTTCCATCCTGAAACACGGCAAACGTGAAACCAGCCGACTCCTGGGTAAAGCGCAGGCCGACGGCGGTACTCCGTGCCACCGCCTGGGTCCGGGCCAGCGCCATCCGACCGGCAAGGTACCGTGCCGCCGCGTAGCCGCGCGAATGATCGACGGACGAGAGAACACGCGCGGCAGTGGCGCCGCCCAGAATTGCGATCACGGCGGTGACCGCGACGAGCTCGATCACGGTGTAGCCGGGTGAGCACGGAGACCGCCGGCGGCACGTCTGCCCGCAGTCTCCGTGTGGCGGCCCCGCTATTCGGATTTGGGCGCCGTGACGGTAATCAGCGGCTTCATCTTCAAGAAGCTTTTCTCGCCGATGCCGCGTACGTTCATCAGGTCCTCGACCTTCTTGAACCCGCCGTTCTTCTGCCGGTATTCCAGAATGCGCTCGGCGGTCGCCTTTCCGATCCCGGGCAGCGTCTCGAGCTGTGCAACGGTTGCGGTGTTCAGGTTGATCGTGCCCGCCGGCGCCGGCGCGGCCGCCTTGGCGGCGGGACGGGCTGCCTCCTGTGCCGACACGCCCGCCGTGACGAGCCCAAGAACCAGAACGATCGCTGTCATCATCCGAATCATGTGTTGCCTCCTGTCCGTACCTGGCAGGCCTCGCCCGGCGAGGCGGAAACGTGCGGAGCTGAAAGGAACGGTTCGCGTCGATCTGCCACATGGTTCCCTGCGCGAAAGGGCCCCGGACGAGCACGATGGGTGAGCCGGGCACTCGTTGAACCAAGACGCACCCGCCGGGACGACAGGCTCATGGCAAGCCTCCGGCCGCGCGGCGACAGTGCATGCTGTTCGCGGAACTCCGTCGCGGGAGAGGACTTATGGCTGCGGGTGAAATGGTCGCGAGATCGGCCCGCGAGGACTCGTGAACTGGCGTTACGCCGTGGTCATCTGCGTTCTGCGGAACCAGGCGACGGTCTGTTCCAGGCCCTGGTCGAGCGCGACGAGCGGCTGATAACCGAGCAGGCTCCGGGCCTTGCTGATATCGGCCTGCGAATCGCGCACGTCGCCGGCGCGCGGCTCGGCATAGATCGGATTCACGTCCGCTCCGGTCAGACCCTTCAGGGCGTTGAAAAGCTGATTGAGCGAGATGCGTCCGCCGGTTGCGACGTTGATCACTTCCCCGCTCGCACCGGACGCCGTGCACGCCCGCAGCACGCCGTCCACGACGTTGGCGACGTAGGTGAAGTCGCGCGTCTGCTCGCCATCGCCGTAAATCGTCGGTTGACGGCCCTCCACCAGCGCGCGGATGAACAGCGAGATGACGCCCGAATACGGCGACGAGGGGTCCTGCCGCGGTCCGAAGACGTTGAAGTAGCGGATGGTCACCGTCTCCAGCCCGTACAACCGGGTGAACATCTGACAGTACTGCTCCGCGACGAGCTTCTGCAGCGCATACGGCGACAGCGGCGCCGTTCCCATCGTCTCGACCTTCGGCAGCGTTGGCGTATCGCCGTAGGCGGAGGACGACCCGGCATAGACGAGGCGCCGCACGCCGGCATCGCGCGCCGCGACGAGCACGTTCAGCGATGCGTCGATGTTGGCGCGATTGGAGGTAATCGGATCCTGCACGGAGCGCGGCACCGAAGGAATGGCGGCCTGATGCAGCACGTAATCGACGCCCGCCACTGCTCGCTGTGCAACGGCCAGGTCGGCCAGATCACCTTCTATCAACTCCACGCCCGGGATGTGCTTCAGGTTGTCGCGTTTGCCGGTGATGAAGCTGTCCACGACGCGAACGCGTTCGCCCTGTCGAACGAGCTCCTCCGACAGATGCGAGCCGATGAAACCGGCGCCGCCAGTGACGAGATACGAAGACATAGGGTGACCGTATTACCGGGGAAAACCGGCGCGCGGGATACCGGGCACGAGCTTCAGCGCATTCTGGTAATAGAGCTTCCGCAGTACTTGATCGGGCAGATCCAGGCCGTACAGCTTCCAGAACGCGTGATAGTCGCGGTAATAGTCGAAATACTCGTCGGCCGTCTCGAAGACGCGCCAGTAGTACGGGAATTCATCCGGCTGGTAGCTGTCCTTCCCGAACAGCACACGGTCCTGGTATTTGATGAGGAATTCGCGCGCCATCCGCGGCTGCCGCCCGAGGTCGTAGAGGACCGCCCCCACCTCCGAATACAGGTTCGGCATCGTGTCGAACATCCGGCCCAGCCGGGCCAGGTCGTTGGCATGCCACCCAAGGTGCGCCGTGACGAAGGTCGTCTTTGGGTGGCGCCTGAAGAGGCGATCGCGCTCCGTCATCAACTCCTCGAACGACGGGTTCGGGGGCGACGGGAACCGTCGATCGCGGAAGAGCGCGAGCTCGAGCCAGCGCTCGTTCTGGTAGTCGATCGGCTGGAAGAACTCCTGCGGATCGGCGGTGTGGATGAAGATCGGAATATTGAGCCGTGCGGCGGTCTGCCAGATCGGATCGAGCTCCGGATCGTCGAGCTTCAGGCGCGACCCGTCGCTCTTGCGTGCGTTCAGCCCGAAGCCCTTGTTGATCTCGCCGACGCCGAGCGCCCCTGCCTTGACGTCGGCCTCGAGCTGCTGCGCCGCGCGCTGACCGAACCCAGGACCGACGTTGGTGAAGTTGATGTTGGTGAACTGCACCATCCGGTCCTTGTGCTTGCTGGACCGCAGGGCCTGCATCGCCTGCACGAGCCGGTCGCCCGACACGCCGCTGGTGTTGATCAGCACCTGAAGATTGAGCGGATTCATCGACGCGACGATGGTGTCGAAGGCCGCCTCGGTGATCGGCGCCGGCTGATGGCTGTGGAAGTCGATGACCGGATACTTGGCGCGCGGCACCTGATGCTGCGGGACGACGAGCGTGGACCGCGGCTTGTAGTCGAGGATGCTGGGTGCCGGAAATTCAGGCGCGCGATCGGCGCCGGGACGATTGCGAATGGCGCCCTGGCTTTGCGGCCCCTGCGGCGCCTGGGCAACGCCCGGCGCGGTTGCGGCAACAACGGCCAGCACCAGAACGACGACTCGGCTGAGCATCTGGGAATTGTACGTTGGGATTTGGGATTTGGGATTTGGGGCTTCAAAGAGTGTCGCAGCCGCTCGATAAGCCGAGTTCTGTTCCACCGTCGCGCCTTGCGGCGCTTCGGCGAGACGATCATTCCTCTAGGCCCGTAATTGCTCACGGGCTCGAGCGACCTACCCGGTGGCTTCGGACGGGCCGTCCTGTAACGCCACCCTATTTGGTCTTGCTCCGTGCGGGGTTTTGCCTGCCACCGGCGTTACCGCCGGCGCGGTGCGCTCTTACCGCACCTTTTCACCCTTACCTTTCGACTCACCCCTTCGGGGTTCGCTCAAGGCGAGCCCCCGGCTCAATTACGCGCCGAGTAACGGGCCTGCCCTGAGCGAGCCCCGGAGGGGCGAGTCGAAGGGCGGTATTTTTTCTGTGCCACTGGTCCGTCAGGTTGCCCTGCCCGGGAATTACCCGGCGCACTGCCCTCTGGAGCTCGGACTTTCCTCCCGCCTTCGCCCTTCAGGCTCCGGCGGGCAAGCCCATCGGAATCCGGGTGCGAAAGCCAGCGATCGTCTGAGTGGCTGCGACCTGTTGATTATCGCGTACCGCCCTACCCGTCGACTTCCTGCTTGATGCCGTACTGCTCCAGCTTCTTATAGAGATTGCTGCGCGGCGTGTCGATGACTTCGGCGGTCTTCGAGATGTTCCAGTTGTTGTCGCGGAGCTTCTGGACCAGGTACGCGCGTTCGGCGGCGTCCTTGAACTCGCGCAGGGTGCTGGCCGGCGGGGTGCTGCTCGCTGGCGCGGCCGCAGATGCACCCGCGGGCGCCGCGGCGCGCGTGTCGGGCGCCGGCGCTGTCGCGGCGCGCGACTCCCCGCTGCGAATCTCGCCGGGCAAATCGTCGTGCCGGACGACCTCCGCCGGGCTCATGATCATGACGCGCTCGACGGTGTTGCGCAGCTCGCGGATGTTCCCGCGCCACCGGTAGCGCTGCAGCGCGTCCATCGCCGCCGCCTCGAACTTCTTCGGCTTGAGATTGTGCTCTTCGCTCGTGAGCCTGGCGAAGTGCTGGACCAGCTGCGGAATGTCCTCCCGGCGCTCGCGCAGGGGCGGCACGACGATCGGGATGACGTTGAGCCGGAAGAACAGGTCTTCCCGGAACTCGCCGCGTGAGATCGCCTCCTCGAGATCCTTGTTCGTCGCCGCGATGACCCTGACGTCCACCTTGATCGTGCGGGCGGAGCCGAGCCGTTCGACCTCCTGCTCCTGCAGCACGCGCAGCACCTTGGCCTGCGTCTTCGGACTCATGTCGCCGACTTCGTCGAGAAAGATCGTGCCGCGATCGGCCTGCTCGAACTTGCCGATCTGCTTCTCGGTCGCCCCGGTGAACGACCCTTTCTCGTGGCCGAACAACTCGGACTCGATCAGCTCTTCGGGAATCGCCGCGCAGTTGACCTGCACGAAGCGTTGCCCGGCACGCGGGCTGTTGCGGTGAACCGTCCGCGCCACCAGCTCCTTGCCGACTCCGCTCTCCCCCAGCAGCATGACGGTGGCGTTGGTCGGCGCCGCCCGCTGGACGGCCTCCAGCACTTTGCGCAGCGACGCGCTCTGCCCGACGATTTCGTACTTTGACTCCATCGCGAGCTTCAGCTCGCGGTTTTCCGAGCGCAGCTCCGACTGCTTCAGCGCATTCTGCAGCGTCACGATGACGCGCTCGCTGCTCAGCGGCTTGTCGAGAAAGTCGACCGCGCCGGAACGGATCGCTTCGACAGCGGTGGCCGTGGTCCCATGCCCGGAGATCATGACGACGGGAAGCGTTTCGTCGAGGGCGTGGAGCTTGCGCAGCACCTCGAGACCGTCCATGCCCGGCATCTTGATGTCGAGCAGCACGAGATCAGGCCGCTCCCGCTGAACCGCCGCGATGCCTTCCTGTCCTGTTGCCGCGCCGAGGAACTGGTAGTCCTCGTACTCGAGGATCATCCGCAGCGAGTCGCGGATCGCGCCCTCGTCGTCAATCACCAGAATGCGTGGCTTCACGATCAATCGATCTTGAGGGTGTGCAGCGCCCGTCCCGACCCGGGGTTGAAGATGTAAAGCGTCAGCACGTCGCCCGATTTTGCGGCGGCGACGATACGCTGAAAATCGCCGACGGAGCGCACAGGCTGACGGTTGATTTCCATGAGGACGTGCCCGCGCTGGATGTCTGCCTCGAACGCAGCGCCGACGGGATCGACCCGAGCGACCACCACGCCGTGCACGCCCGATGGGAGGTTGAGATGCCTGAGCAGCTCGTCATCGAGATCGCGGACCGCCATGCCCAGGGGCAGCTCGCGGCGCCGCGGCGACGGTTGCTCGTCGGCCGCCGCATCGACGTTCTCCGCACGGAGTGGACGTTCCGCCAGCTTCACCGGCACATTCATCGTCCGGCCGCCGCGGACGATCTGGAGCGTCGCGACCGTTCCCGGTTTGCGGCCGGCGATGATCTGGATCAGATCGTCGTTCTCGGTCACCTGACGCCCGTCAACCGCCACGATCACATCGTAGGGTTTCAGACCGGCGCGATAACCCGGTGTTCCCTCCGTCACGTCCTGCACGAGGGCGCCCGCGGACGTCCTGAGCGAGAGCGAGCGCTGCAGGTCGGGATCGACCTTTTTCAGCGCCACTCCGATAAAGCCGCGCGATACCTGACCGTGTTCGCGAAGCTGCGGCAGGATGGCGGTCGCCTGGTTGATGGGGACCGCAAAGCCGATGTTCGCGGCACGCGAGCTGATCGCCGCATTGATGCCGATGACCTCGCCGCGCGAGTTGATGAGCGGCCCGCCGCTGTTTCCGAAGTTGATGGCCGCGTCCGTCTGGATGTAACGGTCCAGCGCCGAATCGAACAGCTTGCGCCCGATGTAGCTGACGACACCGACCGTGACCGTGTGCTCATAGGCCAGCGGATTACCGATCGCCAGCACCCACTCGCCGACGCGCAGATCGTCCGAATCGCCGAGTGCGGCGTGCGGCAGCGGCCGCGGCGACTCGACCTTTATCAGCGCGATGTCGGTGTCGGGATCCGATCCGATCCGCTGCGCGCGCAGCGTACGTCCGTCCGTCAGCCGGACCGAGATGCGGCTCGAGTCGGCAATCACATGATGGTTCGTGAGGATGTAACCGGACGGATCGATGATGAATCCCGTTCCCGCGCCACGCCGCGGCAGATCACGGTCCGGAGCCGGAGAACGGCGTTCGTATTCCGGGCTGCCGGGAAGAGACGAATCGTGGCGGCGCCGTGAGGATGCCGCGCCGGTCATCGTGGCGTCGATGTTGACGACCGCCGGGTTCAAACGTTCGGCAATGTCCGCGAACGACGTCATGGCGGCGCCGGCAGCGGGCGTGCTCGCCGCGCGGGTCCTGACCAGCCGCGTATCCGGAGCCGACGTCGCCGGCGTCGGCGTCATCGTCCCGGCGACGATCAGGCCGACGAGGAATGAGACGGTGGCGGCCAGGCCGATGGTGACCGCAATGAACCGCCGCGTCATGTCCTGATCATAAATGGGTTCACGGTTCACTGGTTATCGGCGCCGGAACCGATGAGGTCCAGAAACGCCGCCTCATCGAGCATCGGAACGCCCAGTTCGCGCGCCTTTTCCGCCTTGCTTCCCGCCTCGGCGCCGACGATGACTCCCGTGGTCTTCTTACTCACAGAACCGGCGACTTTTGCCCCCAGGCCTTTCAATGAGGCTTCCGCCTGATCGCGTGTCATGGCCGTCAGCGTCCCGGTAATGACATACGTGCGCCCCGCCAGCGCGCCGGCTGCCGGCGCCGCCGTCCGCTGCGATTCCGGCACCTCCATGCGAACACCCGCCACGCGCAGCCGCTCCAGCAACTCGCGGTTTCTGGGCTCGTCCATCCACGACCGCACCGACTCCGCCAGCACGGGACCGATTTCCGGCGTGTGCTGCAGCTGCTCGACCGTTGCGCCCACGAGCGCGTCGACGGACCAGAACGCCTGTGACAGCACCTGTGCGCCACGTTCACCGACGTGGCGGATCCCCAGTCCGTAAACGAGCCGCCACAGCTCGTTGCTCTTGCTTCGCTCGATCTGTTCAACGACTTTGGCGGCATTCTTCTCGCCGAACCGGCGCTGGATGTCCCGGCCGTCCGACCGGGTCGACGTGCTCGTCAGGTTTGCCAGCTGCTCTGCGTTCAGTGCGTACACGTCCGCATAGTCGCGAACGAGACCGTTGGCGATCAACTGGGCGATCAGCGACTCGCCCAGCCCGTCGATGTTCATCGCGCCGCGCGCCGCGAAATGCTCGAGGCCGCGCAGCAGTTTGGCCGGGCACGATGTGTTCTCGCAGCGCCAGACGGCTTCGCCGTCCTCGCGCACGAGATTGCTGCCGCAGCGCGGGCACGTCGTCGGCATCACCCAGGGCTGACTGTCGGCCGGACGCCGGCTGAGAATCGGGGCGACCACGCGGGGAATGACGTCGCCGGCCTTCTCGATGATTACCCAGTCCCTCTCGCGGATGTCCTTGCGCGCCAGATCGTCGGCGTTGTGCAGCGTCGCCATCGAAATCGTCGAACCGGCGACGAACACGGGCTCGAGAACGGCGAACGGGGTGACCGCGCCGGTTCGCCCGACGTTCACCTCGATCTTGAGCAGCTGCGTCGTCTTCTGCTCTGCGGGAAACTTGAACGCCGTCGCCCAGCGCGGGAATTTGCTGGTGGCTCCCAGCGTGCGCCGCTGCGTGTACGAATCCACCTTGATGACGACGCCATCGGTATCGAACGGCAGTGATCGCCGGCGCTCGTCCCATTCCGCGCAGAACGCGACGAGCGCGTCGACGCCGATGCAGTGCTGCCAGTGGGGTTCGACGGGCAGTCCCCACTCGCGCAGTCGTTTCAGGATCTCGGAATGACGCTCTGAAAGGCCGACCTGAAGGTCGGCCTCTACCGGCTGACGGTCGGCCTCTACCGGGTCCTCCATTCGTAGAGGCCGACCTTCAGGTCGGCCGTTCACGAGCTGATATGTCAGCGCGCTCAGCCCACGCTTGGCGACCAGGCCCGGATCGAGATTCCGCAGCGTACCGGCTGCCGCATTGCGCGGGTTGGCAAACAACGGCTCGCCCAGCCCTTCCCGCTCGGCGTTGATCCGCTCGAAGGCCTGGCGGGGCAGATACACCTCGCCGCGGACCTCGATCCGGCCGTTCGGCGCGCCGGCGCCGAGCCGCAGCGGAATCGCGCGCACAGTGCGGACGTTCGCCGTCACATCCTCGCCGCGGACGCCGTCGCCCCGCGTCGCCGCCCGCGTGAGCAGGCCGTCCACGTAGGTCAGCGCGATGCTGACGCCGTCGATCTTCAGTTCGGCAACGTAGTCCACCGCGTCGGCAGGCGCGCCAGCCGAGTCGAGGCCACGGCGCACCCGCTCGTCGAACGCCCGCAACTCCTCTTCGTTGTAGGCGTTGTCGAGACTGAGCATCGGTTCGAGATGGTCGACGGTCTCGAAGCCGGCAGCCACGCGTCCGCCCACTCGCCGGGTCGGCGAATCGGCGGTAACCAGATCCGGGTTCTCCGCCTCCAGGCGCTCGAGCTCATGCATGTACGCATCGAACTCGGCGTCTGACACCTCCGGCGATGCGAGGATGTAGTACCGCTCTTCGTGGTAGCGAATCAGCCGGCGAAGTTCGGCGATGCGGTCAGCGGGGGTCATGGGGACGCGGTAATTCAAAATGCAAAATTCAAAATGCAAAGGTTCTTTGCATCCTGCATTCTGAATTCTGAATTATCGGTCTCTTGCAACGACGTAGTCAGGCAGGTACAGCAGCGCGTCGCGCGCATCGGAGGGTGGAAACGCATGCAGCGCCTTCTTGGCGCGCTCGACAAAGGCAGCGGCCGCCCGCTGCGCATACTCGAGCGATCGTGCCTGCGTTAAGAGCGAACGGATCTCCCGCCATTCCTCGGCCGACACCGAACGCGCATCCACAACGTGCCGCAGCAGCGTCTGCGCACGCTCCTCGCCTCCGGCGTAGAGGTGAATGACGGGCAGCGTCATCTTGCCTTCGCGCAAGTCGCCGCCGACAGGCTTGCCGAGCGTCTCCTGCTCTCCGGTGAAATCAAGCAGATCGTCGACGATCTGGAACGCCATCCCGATGTTGAGCCCGTAGTCCCACAACGCCTCCTGCTGCTCGCGCGTCGTCGCCCCGAGCATGCCCCCGATCCTCGCCGAGCCGGCAAACAGCAGCGCCGTCTTGCGCCGCACGATGTCGAAGTGCTCTTCCTCGCTGAGATCGACGGCGCCGGTCTTGGTCAGCTGGTAGATCTCGCCCTCGACGATGCGCAGCGTCACGTCGCAGAGGAGCCTGACGATATCCAGCGTGTCGTGGGTCAGCGCCAGCGACATCGACTTCAGATACAGGAAGTCGCCGAACAGCACGGTGATGTGGTTGCCGTAGCGCGTGTGCACCGCGTCGCGTCCGCGGCGCATGTCGGACTCGTCGATGATGTCGTCGTGAACGAGCGTCGCCGTATGGATGAATTCAATGACCGACGCGTAGAGAACCGCCCGATCGCCGGTGTACCCCGCCATCCGCGCCGCCATCAGCAGGACCGCCGGACGGATTCGCTTGCCCCCGCCGTCCTGAATGTAGCTGCCGATCGCCGGGATGACGCTCACCTGCGACTGGACGTGCCGCGAGAACTCGCGCTCGACTTCGCGAAGGTCGTCGCGAATCGGCTCGAAGAGCTGGGCAAGCGTCGCTGCGGAAGGGTTCGGCGCTGCTGGATTCAAGTCGAACCTAAATATATCGCGTCGGCGAGCGTCAACGCGCGGGCTCCGTCAATCCGGCCCCTCAAACCGGTCAGGGCGCGAAGATCCGTACAAAGTTGGCGGACGTCGCGGTCGCCACCGCGTCACGCGTCGTTCCCTTCAGGCCGGCAATCGTTTCGGCCACCTGGACGACGTTCGCCGGTTCGTTGCGCTTGCCGCGATACGGTACCGGAGCCAGAAACGGGCTGTCGGTCTCGATGAGCAGCCGGTTCAGTGGGACCAGACGCGCCACTTCCTGCAGTTCCGCGGCGCGCGGAAACGTGACGATACCGGCCAGCGACAGGTCGTACCCCGCCTCGAGCGCCCGGCGAGCCATCGCCCGATCCCCGGTAAAGCAGTGCAGGACCACCGGAACCTCGGCCGCCTTCTCCTCTTCGAGAATGCGGAAGGTGTCGTCTTCGGCCTCCCGCGTGTGAATCACGATCGGAAGCCGCCGTTCGCGCGCCAGCGCAATCTGGCGGCGAAACACGGTCTGCTGGGTTTCCCGGGGCGAGAAATCGTAGTGGTAGTCGAGGCCGATCTCGCCCAGGCCACGGGTCAGCGGCTGCCGGTCGATCGCCGCCGCCACGGCGCGTGCCGCCTCTCCGGGGTCGGCGGCGAACTTCCCCGCCGCGTGTGGATGCACGCCGACGGAGAACCGGACGCCGCTCCACCGCTCCGCGACCGTCCGCGCCTGTTCAATCTCCGGCTGGTCGTCCGCGGCGAGGATAACCAGCGCATGTGTCAGGCCGGCGGCGGTCGCGCGCGCAACCACGGCGTCGAGATCGGCAGCGAATTCCGGCCCGGCGATGTGGCAATGGGAATCGATCAAGCGGTTAGCGAACCCGCGTTCCCGGCGGCATCGACGGATCCACCGACAGCAACGTCGGCGCCCCGCCCTCGACGCTTGCCGCGAGAACCATCCCGTTCGATTCGATGCCCATCAGCTTCGCCGGTTTCAGGTTTGCCACAATCACGATCGTGCGTCCGACGAGCTGATCGGGCTGATAGGCTTCGGCGATCCCGGCAACAATCGTCCGTTGTTCCGTGCCGACGTCCACGCGCATCTTGATCAGCTTCTTCGACTTCGGAACGGCCTCCGCTTCGAGCACTTTCGCCACGCGCAGTTCGACCTTCATGAACTCGTCGATGGAGAGCCGGCCATCGGCAGCCGGCGCCGCGCCGGCAACAACCGGGGGCGCCGCCGGCGCCGCCGGCGCTCCTGGTTGGGCCGCAGGGGTTTGATCGGGAGGCGGGGTCACCGTATCTGCCATCGCGCGCAGCTCCTCGAGCGTTTTTTCAATGCGTGGAAACAATGGCTCGATCGTTCCGAGCCGGGTCCCGGGCGCCAGTGTGCCCGCCTTCAGGCCGATCCACTGTTCCTGCTGGACACCAAGCATGCGGCGGATTCGGTCGGCCGCACCTGGCATCACCGGATCGATCAGGGCGGCGGTTACACGCAGTGCGTCGGCCGCGTGATACAGCGTTGCCTCCAACGCTGCCCGCTGATCGGGCTTCTTGGCCAGTGCCCACGGTTCGCGCTTCACGATGTACTGGTTGACCGCCCGGATCAACTCCCAGGCGTCCTGCAACGCACCCGTGATCTGGATCGCGTCGAACTGACGGCGAACGGCGCTGATGGTCTCATCAATGCGCGCCACCATGCCGGTATCGAGATCGTCGCGCCGCGCCACGTTCGATTCCGGCACCACCCCGCCGCAGTAGCGCTGAACCATGGTCGTCGCCCGGCTGACGAGGTTGCCAAGGTCGTTGGCCAGATCGGCGTTGAACCGGGTGAGCATCCCTTCATCGGAGAAGTTGGCGTCCGCTCCGAGCGGCATCTCACGCATCACGAAGTAGCGCAGCGCATCGACGCCAAACACGCTGACGTAGTCCTGATACCGGGCGACGTTGCCCGCGGACTTCGACATCTTGGCGCCGCCCATCAGCCACCATCCGTGCGCAACGATGTGCCGCGGCGGCGGTAGCCCGGCGGACATCAGGAACGCCGGCCAGTACAGCGCGTGCTGCCGGACGATTTCCTTGCCCACCAGGTGTGTCACCGTTGGCCAGAACCGCTGCACGCGGCTCTCGTCGCCGCTGCCGAAACCGAGCACCGTGAGGTAGTTGGTCAGCGCGTCGAACCAGACGTACATCACGTGCTTGGGGTCGTCGGGGACTGGAACGCCCCAGGAGAACGACGTCCGGCTGATGCTGAGGTCCTGGAGTCCCGCCTCAACGAAGGTCCGTACTTCGTTCAGCCGGAACGCCGGCTGCAGGAAGTCGGGATTGGCGGCATAGAAGTCGAGCAGCGGTTGCTGATACTTCGACAACCGGAAGTAATAGCTTTCCTCCTTCAGACGCTCGACTTTCCCGCCGCAGGTCGGACACTTTCCGTCGGCCAGTTGCGTCTCGGGAACGAAGACCTCGTCTACCGTGCAGTACCAGCCTTCGTATTCCCCCTTGTAGATATCTCCGTTCGCGGCAACACGCCGCCAGATCTCCTGCGCCGCCCGGTGATGCCGCGGTTCCGTCGTGCGGATGAAGTCGTCGTTGGAGATATCGAGGTCGCCGGCCATCTGCCGGAAGTGCGCGGCGGTCTGCTCGGCGAAGACCTCGGTCTTCATGCCCGCCTTCTGTGCGGCCCGCTCGACCTTCTGTCCGTGCTCGTCGGTGCCGGTCATGAAGAACACGTCGTCACCCAGCAGCCGGCGCGACCGGGCGACCGCGTCCGCGAGCATCGTCGTATAGGCGTGGCCGATGTGTGGACGGGCGTTGATGTAGTAAATGGGAGTCGTGACGAAAGACGGCTTCATGAGAGAAACGCCTTGATGGCCAGGGCCTGGACCTCCTTCACGGGCACGTTGTGTTCGCGAGCGATCCGCGCGCAGTCCTCGAATTCCGGCGACGCGTTCAGCACGCGGCCGTCGCGGCGCGCGACCTTGACGCGCACTGCGCCCAGCGCTGTCTGGACGGTGACGTCCTCGCGATCGAGGCACTCCCGCGCCATCTCGCGATAGCGCACGCCAATCGACGTCGTCTCGCGGAAGATCGTGGTGGTAAGACGCTCCCGAGCCTCGGGCGGCGCAATCACGGTCAGAAGGATTCCAGGACGATTCTTTTTCATCTGAATCGGCGTATAGAACACGTCCAGCGCGCCCTCGGCCAGCAGGGTGTCCATCACCACCCCGAAGATCTGCGGATTCATGTCGTCGATATCGGCCTCGATGACGACGACCGAGGGCGAAGGCGCCGTCCGGTCCGCCTCACCAATCAGCACGCGAAGGACGTTCGGCGTATCGGGAAAATCGCGGCTGCCGGCACCGTATCCGACCGCGCTGACCTTCATCGCGGGAATCGCGCCGAATTCGGAGGCGTAGGATTTCACGAGCAGCGCGCCGGTGGGCGTGACCATTTCCGACCGCTGCGGACCGGAATAGATCGGCGCGCCCTGCAGCAGACGAAGCGTTGCCGGCGCGGGCACCGGATAGATGCCGTGAGCCGACGTGATGCTGCCGCCGCCAACGTTCAACGGCGACGCCACGACGCGATCGACGCCCAGTGACTCGAGCGCGTACACCGCGCCGACGATGTCGATGATGGAGTCGAGAGCGCCCACCTCGTGCAGGTGAACCTGATCGAGCGTGGTGCCGTGAATGTCGGCCTCGGCGGCGCCCAGTAGCCGGAACAAGTCGTTCGCGCGCGCCTTGCCAGCCGGACTCAGGGCCGATCCGTCGATGAGAGCGGCGATCTCGGCCAGCGTGCGGTGCGCATGCTCGTGCGGCCCGACGTGGCTATGGCTGTGGCTATGACCGTGCGCTGATTCGTGGTGTTCGTGATGGTGATGATCGTGGTGATGGTGGCTGTGCGCGTGAGCGTGCTCGTGCACGGGAGCGGCAACCGGATCTTCACCGCGCACACAGAACTTCGTGGCGCGCACGCCGGCACGAACCACCTGCTCCGTCCAGACTGAATCCGGCGTGATCGCCAGAGAGCCAAGAGCGCGGCGGACGCCGTCGAGCGACACGCCGGCATCGATCAGCGCGCCGAGGACCATGTCGCCAGCGGCACCCGAGAAGCAATCGAAGTACAGAATCCGCAAATCAACCCATCTTACCGAAGTCGGCGCGTCGTCAGCCATCCGCACGTGGCAGCTGTCCGGCTTCCGCGAACGAGTAGTAGCGCTGATCCGCGAGTATGAGGTGATCCAGCACGTCGATCCCGATGACGTGCCCCGCCTCGACCAGCCGCGCCGTGAGCGCCACGTCGTCGGCGCTCGGCCGCGGATCGCCTGAGGGATGGTTGTGGAACAGCACAATCGCCGCCGCGCGGCCAGCGATTGCGTCCCGAAAGACCTCGCGCGGATGCGCCACAGTCGAGTCCAGCGATCCGCTGGACACGAGCCGGATCTGGAGTAGCCGGTGTTTGGTGTCGAGCAGGACGATACCGAACTGTTCCACGGGACGCGAGCCGTGCTGTGGCAGCAGATGCGACGCCAGTTGCCGCGGCGTGTTCAGCCGTGGCCGATCGGCGTGCGTCCGCATCAGCGTCCGGCGTCCGAGCTCCACCGCCGCCAGCACCTGTGCGGCGCGCGCGGCGCCGATACCGGGAACGGTCCGCAGGTCTGCCGCCGTCGCGCGTGTGAGCCCATACAGACCACCACGTTGCTCGAGCACGGTATTCGACACGTCGAGGACATCGCGATCGCGCGATCCGCTGCCGAGCACAAGGGCGAGCAGTTCGTTGTCGCCAAGTGCCGACGCACCGAGTCGTTCGAGTTTTTCGCGCGGGCGATCGTGTGGCGCAACCTCTTTCATCGTCTATACTCAAACTCTCATGCAGGTTCGTCCGCTGCGAGCGTCGGCGCTCGCGCTGCTGCTGCTGGTGCTGACGGCATGCGGCACTCCCCCACACAAGGAAATGGATCAGGCGCAGGGCGCCATCGATGCGGCCCGCGCCGCCGGCGCCGAACGCTACGCGACGGAGGAACTGACTGCCGCGACGACGTCGCTGACCGCGGCGGCGCAGGCCGTCGATCAGCGCGACTACCGGCTGGCGCTCAACCACGCCCTCGAAAGCCGCGAACACGCGCAGAACGCCGCGCGCCTCTCCGCCGAGACACAGGGAAAGCTCCGCGCCGAGGTCGATCGCACCACCCTGGAGGTAACCAACCTGCTGGCTCAGGCGAACGGGCGGCTCACCACGGCCGACAAGACCCGGGTGCCGCGCCGCGTCATCACCGAGGCGCGGCGCGCCATTGCGACAGCGAAAGAGGAAATGCAAAAAGCGGGCGTGGCCAGTCAGGCAGGCGATATCCCCGCCGCGCAGGCCGTGATCGCCAGCGCAAAACAGCGGCTTTCCGACGTCATTGCCGAGCTCGATACCGCACTGCGTGGGCAAAACGCGCGACGCCGGCGGTAGGTCGAGTACGCAGAAATTTCGACTAGAAGATGAGCGGACTGAATCCCAGCACGAGTCCGACGATGATGAAGAACCCGGCGACGTCGAGGAGCACGCCGTACTTCATCATCGACGTGATCGGAATGAAGCCGGAGCTGTAGACGATCGCGTTCGGCGGAGTCGAGACCGGCATCATGAAGCCCATGCTCGCGCCGAGCGTCGCCCCAAGCGCCGGCTGAAGCGGCGGCACGCCGGCCGCCTGTGACACGGCGATTGCAATCGGCACGATCATGTTCGCCGCGGCGGTGTTGGACGTCGCCTCCGACAGCACGATGGCGGCGCCGGTAAACAGCATCGTCAGCGCGACGGTCGTCTGCGACGGCAGCCACGCCGTGATGCCTTTCCCCAGCGCTTCGGCGAGCCCGGTCGAGAACGCCAGCTCACCCATGGCCAGCCCGCCGCCGAAGAGCAAAATCACACCCCAGTCGATCTTCAGCGCCTGCTCCCACGTGAGCGTAAACCGTCGTCCCGTCCAATCCACCGGCAGGACGAACAGGAGCAGCGCGCCAAGCATGGCGGCCACGCTTTCAGGCACAGCCTGCGCGAATCCGCGGGCGAACCCGGTGTCGTCCACCCCGGCAATTGCAAAGACGCCGGGCGTCACCCAGAGCAGCACGGTCATGCCGAAGGCGATGAGGACGTTCCGTTGACCGCGCGACACGGACCCGAGCTTTTCCAGCTCGTCGCGAACGATCTGCGTGCTGGCTGAGTCCACGCGCGCGTGCCGTGCGCCGGCAAAGTAGAACTGCACGGCAATCAAGCCAAACATCAGGACCATGGCGGGAACGCCGAGCAGCATCCACTGAAAGAACGAGACGTCGACGCCGGCAAGCTTCTCCAGCATGCCGATCCCAATGAGGTTCGGCGGCGTCCCCACCGGCGTCCCCAGACCGCCGATGGACGCGCCGAACGAGGTGATCAGCATCATGGCGAGCGCGAACTGACGCGCCCCCTCCATGCCGCTGCGCGCCAGGTGCGCGACGATCGACAGGCCGATCGGAAACATCATCGCCGTCGTGGCCGTGTTGCTCATCCACATCGACAGAATCGTCGTGACGGCGCCGAACGTGATCAGGATTCGCGTCGCGCTCGTGCCGACGAACCGCCACGAGAGCGCCGTATAGGCGATCCGGCGGTCAACGCCGTGCACGAACATCGCCTCGGCGAGGATGAAGCTGCCGATGAAGACGAAGATGATCGGGTCGGCGAATGCCGCAAACGCCGCGCGCACCGGGACGACACGGAACAGGACGGCCAGGACGGGTCCGAGCAGCGCCGTGACGGCGAGCGGCAGCGCCTCGGTCACCCAGAAGACGATCATCATCCCCAGGATGGCTGCCACGCGGTGCGCGGGCGCGGCGAGCGGCAGCGGCGCGATCAGCAGCGCGACACAGACGACGGGACCGAGGAACAGGCCGATCGTGCGCCGGCGGGTGTTGAACGCCTCCTCGGCAGGCGAATACGTCTCGACGGCCTCGATCGCGCTGTGAAATGTCCGCATCAGTCCGTCCTGTCGCCCTCGAGCCATCGCCCGTCGAAGACGAGATCAGCCCAGCCGGTCAGATATGCCCCGGAGTCCTGCCAGTCCACATGCTGCAGCCCGCCGGGCGCCATGACGTCTATCGAACGCGAGGCTCTGCCATGAGCGGCTGCTGCCACGGCGGCGGCGGTCGATCCTGTTCCCGACGAGGACGTCGGCCCGACACCGCGCTCCCAAATCAAAATGCGAACCCGGTCCGGAGCGTCCACCTGGGCAAATTCCACGTTGGTGCCGTCAGGAAACATCGAATGCGTGGAAAGCGCCGGACCCAGGGTATTGAAGCGTTCCGGCGCCGGCAGCGGACCGAGGACCACGCACTGCGGATTGCCCACACGAAGGACGGTCGCCGTGACCGTCTCGTCCGCCACCGCGATCGCCACCTGCCTGATGTCCGCCGGATGGCCCATCGCCGCGCGGAACTCATAGCGACAGCCGTCCTGAGCGAGGAAGTCCAGCGTCTTCACGCCGGCGTCGCTGTCGATGCTGACCGTCACACCGGGCCGCAGATTCTGCACGTGCGCGACGAACGCGGCGAGACAGCGCATCCCGTTGCCGGACAGCTCCGACCAGCTGCCATCCGCATTCAACAGCGTCATCGTCGCGCCGCGTTCACGCAGCGTGTACAGGATCAGGCCGTCGGCGCCAACGCCCGTATGGCGGTGGCAGGTGGCACGGGCCAGCGCCGGACGGTCACCCTGCGCGCCTTCGGCAGGCGCCAGCAGGAAGTCGTTTCCGTACGCGTGAGCCTTGACGATGTTCAAGGCACCGAGAAGGCGTTGAAGACGTAGGTGAACCCGGCGCCGAAGCCAACGGCCGGGTCGTTGGACGTCAAACCGAAAAACAGCGACACGTCCCCGCGCCAGCCGCCGATCGTATAGCGGCTGCCAATCCGGAATATGCCGCGTGAGTCGGTGCCCGGCGGCGGCTCTCCGTTGCGAACGTCGAGCCATCCGTTGATCTCGCCGACCAGTTCGGCCGCGTCCGTGATGGCGCGTGCGAGCGACACGCCGTACGTCACCACGTCGTTCTGACGATCCCCGCGCGTCGGGTCGCCGAGGATTCCGAGACCCCCATTTCCGACGATGCGGATCGAGCGGACCGTCTTGCCGACAAGCAGAGAAGCAAAGAAGTCCGTGGTGTCGAGACCGATGCCGCTTTCGTTCGACGCATTCGGCAGCTTCGTGGCAAACCGGAATCCGAACGCGGGGTGCGCCGTACCCTCGGGGACGAGACGGACCTTCGTCCCGATGACAATGTCCTCCACGCTCGACGTCGAATCGCCCGTCGCGGTGACCATCGACGACAGCGGAGCGTCGCGGCGATCGGAGATGCTCAGGCGGTTGTAGAGGCCCCCATCGATTTGAATCTCGGCGATCGAACTGACACCGATGCTGAAACCGATGACCGGAAACCGGAAGAGCTCGCCCTCGAGACCGGAGGCCGGGTATTCCACATCCCGCGAATAATCAAAGCCCGCTTCGGCGAGCACGCGTCCGGCCCCGATCGTCTCGGGATCCTCGGTCGTGAGCGGACGCTGCTGCGCGAAGGCCGCGCTGCCCGCAAAGAGGATGAAAACCGCGCAGAGCAAACGTGTCATCGATAGGAACGCCTCCCGCTGTGGAGTCGTGGACCTCGGCTCAGAACTGTTTCCTGCTGTCGATGACGATGGTCACGGGGCCATCGTTCACCAACTCGACCTGCATCATCGCTTGAAATTCGCCGGTGGCCACCGGCACATGCGTCGCGCGCAATTCTCTCACGAACTCCTCATACAGCCGGCGTGCGTCATCGGGTGCCGCCGCGGCATCGAATGATGGGCGGCGGCCTTTCCGCACGTCGCCATAGAGCGTGAACTGCGACACGACCAGCAGGCTGCCGCCCACATCCATCACCGACCGATCCATCGGTTTGCCGGCGTCGCTCTCGAAGACACGGACATCGCGGATCTTGCCGGCCAGGTACTTCACGTCGTCGATGGTGTCGTCTCGGCCAACGCCGACGAAGACAAGAAGGCCGCGGCCGATCTCGCCGGTGACGGTCTCGCCGACACGCACGCGCGCCGAACTGACACGCTGGAGAAGGGCGCGCACGGAACTTACGCCACGAAGGTCACAAAGATATTCTGGCTAATGCCTGATCTGAATCAGCGGCGCGGATTCTTCGTCCAGGCGAAGCGCCACGCTGTCGCGCAGCTCCCCGCTGGGATTGAGGCGGGTGTCGAGCAGGTGCCGCGGCATGACGTTGCCGAGCGCCTTGAGCATCGACTGCTTGACGCCGGGGTGCTCGACCTCGAGGTCCATGATCAACCGCTTGACCCGTTGCCGCTGCAGGCTCAGGTCGCCACAGGCGGGGCAGCAGCAGCCGATGATGGGCAAGCCGACTTCCTTCGTGTACAGCCGCGCTTCGTCCTCGCCGACGTACGCCAGCGGCCGGATGACGACGTGCTCGCCGTTGTCCGACACCAGACGGGCGGGCATCGCCTTCAGGGCGCCGGCGAAGAACAGGTTCAGCAGGAGCGTCTCGATGAAGTCGTCCATGTGATGACCGAGGGCGATCTTCGTGGCGCCGACTTCCGTCGCGATGCGGTACAGCACGCCGCGGCGCAGTCGCGCGCACAGCGAGCAGGGCGTGGCGTTTGATTCGAGGATGTCGTCCATCACCTCGCCAATCGACGTGTGCTCGATCCGGTACTCCCAGCCGCGCTCCTCGCAGGTCCTGGCGATCACGCCATGCTTGAAATCTTTGTAGCCGGAATCGACGTTCACGGCGATCAGCGAAAACTTGATCGGCGCCCGCTGCCGCAGGTTGTCGAGCACCTGCATCAGCGCCCAGCTGTCCTTGCCGCCAGACAGGCCGACCATGATCCGGTCGCCGTCTTCAATCAGATTGAAGTCGGTGATCGCTTTGGTCGTGCGCTTCGAGATTCGCGCTTCGAGAGGACTGCGATAGGCCATTGCGCTCGTAGAGTCCGCCTTCAGGCGGATAGAGTTCGCCTTGCGGACCGTCGCCTAGTGTAACAGCTGGCCTGAGCCGCCCGTTCCCCCGCGCGACGTCTCGCGCAACTCGGCGATTTCGTAGATCGGCTGACGGGGCCGAGCGGGATCGATCGCCGAGCGCATGACGCTGCGGAGTCGCAGCAGGTCGTTGACGACCGTGAACGTCCTGGACAGACCGTACTTGGACCGGCCAAAGCGGCGCGGCCGATGGTTGACGGGCACCTCGGCGACGCGGTCACCGAGCTGACTGGCAATCGCAGGCAGGTAGCGATGCATGCCGGGCCGAAGCTTCAGGGGCTTGATCACTTCGGTACGAAAGACCTTCAGCGAGCAGCCGTTGTCGTGCAATCGCACGCCGGACACGAGGCCGAGCAGCCAGTTGGCCACCATCGACGGCAGCTGCCGTGTCAGGAACGCGTCCTGTCGCTGCTTCCGCCAACCGCAGACGATGTCGTGCGACGCCGCCAGCTGCACCAGCCGCGGAATGTCCGAGAGGTCGTTCTGCAGGTCGCCGTCCGCGGTGATGACGAGCCGGCCCCGGGCGGCGGCGAATCCGGAGGCAAACGCGGCGGTCTGGCCGAAGTTCCTCGTGAACCGGATCACGCGCACGCGACCGTCCTGCGCCTGCACCTCGCACAGCCGGGCAAACGTCTGATCCGAGCTGCCGTCATCGACCAGGATCGCTTCGTAGGGCCGCCCCATCGCTTGCAGGACGCTGGTCAGCTCCGCATGAAGAGGCAGGACGTTCGCCTCCTCGTCCTTCAGCGGTATCACGACGGACAACTCAGGTTCGGTCACGCCCTACGCTTTCCTGCGCATCAACCACACGGCAACGGCGCCCGCCACGAGGAGTCCGACGACGACGAGCGCGACCACCCGGCCATGGGTCCTCATCAATTCCAGCGCTTGATCGCCATAGTAAACAGCCAGTATTCCAAGCGCCACGTAACGCGCGCCGCGGGCCAGCGTCAGAGCGACGACGAACTGCATCGGCCGCACGCGCGCCACACCGGCGGCAAGAACGAACAGCTTGAACGGGGCTGGCGGCGGCAACAGGGCCGGAATCATCAGCGCCATCAGGCCGTTGCGCTTGTAGGCCGCGAGCGCGCGCTCGACGGCACCCGCTTGCAGGCGCCGGCGCAGGAACGCCTCGCCACCCTTCTGGGCCAGGTAATACAGGACGTAGCAGCCGGTCACCGAGCCGAACGTGGCCATGGCGGCGTAATAGATCATCCGGTTCTTGTGTTCGGTAACCATGACGACCACGAGCAGGTCGTTGATGTGCGGAAGCGACAGGAAGGAGGCATCGAGGAACGCCACCGCGAAAAGACCGGGACCGCCGAGACCGAGCGCCAGGGTATGAAGCCAACCGATGAACGACCGCACGCCCACACAGAATATGCTGAGCAGCGCCTCGTGATCACCCCACGCCTTCCACGCATCCTCGCCGCCGCCGCTTTCCTGTGCGGTGCCGCGGCCTGGATGCGCTTCCTCGACCTCGACCTCGTGCTCAGCCACTATGATGCCAAGGCGCATCTGGTCGTGGCCCGGCGTGTGATCGACAGCATCACGCCTGGGTGGCAGCAGATCGGCGCCGTCTGGCTGCCGCTCCCCCACCTCATTCAGATTCTTCCCGCGCAGGTGGACGTCTTCTATCGCACCGGCGCTTTCGCGTCGCTGGTCTCGATCGCGTCCTTCACCCTGATCGTCTGGGCTGCGGTCCGGCTCGTGCTGACGATGACCGGCTCGGTCGCCGGCGCCGTCACCGCGGCGGTGCTTCTGATCGCCAACCCGAACCTGTTGTACCTCCAGAGCACACCGATGACGGAGGCGTTGACGCTCGCGTTGGCGTTTCTCGTGGTGCTGTGGCTGTACGAGTGGGTCGTCGATATCAATCCGGCGTCCGCAAATCCGGCTGAAGCCGGACTCCACATACCGGCAAAACTCGCGGCGGCGATGTTCGCGGCGGCGTGGACGCGCTACGAAGCGTGGCTGATCCTGAGCGCTGCCCTCACGCTGACGGGACTGGCGCTGATTCGGAGTGGCATCGGACTCCGCCGTACCGCCGCGCTGATCGCGCGTCTCGCCGCCTGGCCGGCCCTGGCGGTCCTCTTGTTCGCTCTCAACAGCCGGATCACGACCGGCCAATGGCTCGTCACCGGCGGCTTCTACGAAGTAGACCCGACCTACTATGGGCTTCCGCTCAAGTCTGTGATTGCCGTGTGGTGGGGAACGCACCGCTTGAGTGGCTACGTGCTCGAGATCGTCGCGATCGGGACAGCCCTCTGGCTACTCGCGCGTGCGGCGTCTCGTCCCACCGCCACGCCGGCCGTCATCCCGCTCGCACTCGCCGCCGCCGCGCTTCTCCCCTTTTACGCGTTCGTCGAAGGGCATCCGTTTCGAATCCGCTACATGGTGGCCTTATCGGCCGCCTGTGCGCTGGGCGGTGGTCTTGCCGTGGCGCAGTTCCGCCAGCGGCGCGTCGCCCTTGCTCTCGCCGCCGGCCTGCTGACCGCTTCGGTGGTCGAGTCGCCGCCCTGGAGCCTGCAGGCGCCAATGCTCGAAGAGGCGCAATGGGATGTCCCGCGAACGATCGAGCGGCGCCGCGTGACCGACTGCCTGCGCGGCGGTTATGGCGGCGAGAAGATTCTTGCGAGCATGGGCTCGCTCGCGCACTACATGCAGGAGCTGTCGCGCGACGGGTTCGATATCGCGGATTTCATCCACGAGGGAAACGGTGCGATTTGGGAGCTCGCGCTGGCGGCACGCCCGGCCGCGCATGCGGGCTGGATGATCGCCGAAGAACAGTCGGAAGGTGGTGACATCCTCGCGCGCCGGATGCGCGAGGATGTCGCTTTCGCCGAAGGAATGACGCGGGTCTGTGCGGGTGGCGGCGTGGCCCTATATCGCGCTAGCGACCGAACCGCACTCCGAAGGTAAAGTTGTACGTCCACCCGCCGAGGTCGATCCTGTTGCCGGCAAAGTCGCTGCCCAAATCGCCCTCCGCGGCGTGATAGCGAATCTCGCCGCCCACGCTCAGCGTCTCGCCGCCGAATCGAATCCCGCCGAGGACGATCGGGCCGGTCGCCGTGCCGCTGCCGACAAATGACCCGCGGAAGATCTCCAGGTTGTTGTTGAAGTCGATGAAGTCTCCGGACTCGGAGTAGCGCCAGTTGATCACGCCGAGGCCGGCGCCGATATACGGCTGCAGCGCGTTCCGCTGCCCGAGCGGCAGCGCCCGCACGGTAAAGGAGAACGGCACCTGGCGCAGCCTCAGTTCCTGCGCGACCTCGAACCCGTTGTCCTCCGTGAAATCGGTGTAGACGCTGTCCACCGTTCGGCGGGAGAACCCGATGCCCGCGCCCGCTTCGAGATACTCACCGAGCGGCACCAGCCATTCCGCGCCGATCGATGCGCTGGTGAAGTCGTCGATCTCGAAGAAGAGAAAACTGCGGTTGGCGTTGAGCACGTCGCCGGCGACGCGTGCATCCTCGCCGCGTGGCGTGAACACACCCAGGGAGAAGTTGAACGTCTGCTGTGCGGATGCGGTTGCCGGCGCGACGGCCACGATCGCGCAGACGAACAGCAGCACAGGGATGAGTCGCTTGTGCATGATCCGGCTTCCTGCACCGGCGATGCCAACCGCTCAGCTGATAAAAATCGCGATTTCAGGCGTGATTCGACGTCGGGAGAGGTCAGTCCGTCCGCTGGAGAGAGCGGAACCCGTGGATGACGTCGAGCACCTCGCCGTGGACGCGGCCGTTCGACGCGACGAGATGCGCGGCGACCGGATCGAACGGCGACCCGTCCATCCCGGTCACCACTCCGCCCGCTTCGGCAACGATCAGCGCCCCCGCCGCAACGTCCCACGGCTTGAGGTGCTGTTCCCAGAAGCCGTCGAACCGCCCGGCCGCGACATAACAGAGATCGATCGCCGCGGAGCCGAGGCGCCGGACCGCGCGTGCTTTGCCAAGGAACGCGCCGAACAGGCCGACGAGATCGTCGCGCTGTTTGTGCACGTCGTACGGAAAACCGGTGACGAGCAGCGAGTCGATCAGCCGGCCCGCGCTCGACACCTCCAGTCGCACGCCGTTCAAGTACGCACCTTCACCGCGCTCCGCCGTGAACAGCTCGCTTCGCGTCGGGTCGTAGATGGCGGCCGCTTCCGGACGCCCGTTGATTTCCAGCGCCAGCGACGCGCAGAAGATCGGCAGGCCGTGCGCGTAATTCGTCGTCCCGTCGAGCGGATCGAAGACCCATCGATGCGCCGAGGCCGCACGCTCGTCCGGACCGCTGCTCAACTCCTCGGCCAGCACGTCGTGGTCCGGAAAGCGCTCGGCGATCACGGCGCGGCACAACTGCTCGCATTCCAGATCGACCTCGGTGACGAGGTCGATCGTGCCCTTCTTGTCGACACGGAACCCGGACTCCCGGCGCGCCATCTGGATGGCGCCGGCGCGGAGAACGATTTCAGCTGCGGTGGCGAGAAAGACGGGGTCGGGGCGGCTCACGCGCTGAGCGAGTCGTGCACGGACCCGGCGCGCTTCACCATCACCATTTCCATGCCGCCTTCGGCGGCTCGCTGCAGGACCATTTCATCCATGAAGCTGCGGATCAGGAAGATCCCGCGGCCACTGCCCTTCAGCAGGTTTTCGGGCGCCAGCGGATCCGGAACCTCTGCCGGGTCGAATCCGGGTCCTTCGTCGCGGACGCGGATAAGAACACCCCGCGGGGCTTCGGACGATTCGAGCGGCGTGAATTCCACGTGCACCCGCTTCCCCACGTCGTTGCGGTTCCCGTGCTTGATCGCGTTGATGACGGACTCGCGAACGGCGACGTTGACCCAGTGGCGGGCCTCCTCGTCGAGTCCCGCCAGGCGCCCGATGTGGTCGCTCACGACCTGTACGAGGTCGAGCATCTCGAAAGTGCTGTCGAAGTCGAGTCGAACGCTTTGGCCGCTCATTCAGGCTGTGATTCCATCTTACGACGCGGACGCCAAATCAGTGTCCTCTTTACGGTTTCAATCCCTGTGCAGTAACGGTCAATCGCACGCCGGGGCGTGTCGCCCCGACCAGGAACTGGCCTCCGTCACCCTGCGCCCCCGCCGGCCGCTGGATCGTGATCTTGTATTGCTGGCTCTGATAATTGTGCGCCTCACCGATCGTTTCGCCGTAAGCCGTGAGCAACGACGACACTGCCGTGGGCGCGGCGATCGCCTCATAGCGCCCGCCCGTCATATCGGCAATGCTCTTGCCGATGTGCACCTGCCGCGCCCCGACGAGATGGGTGGGCGATGTGGCCCCCGTACTCAGCATGATGACGTGAACGCGAGCGGGATACGTGGTCAGCCGCGTGGCCATGCGCTGAACGTCTCGATCGACCACCATGCTCCCTTCGGGACCGGTCGTCGACACGACGACGATGACCGGGAAGTTTTTCGTTTCCTTCCGGTGCTCCTGCTCGATCCGGCTCGACGCCTCGATGAGTCCCTCGACCATTCGCGGGGCCGACTCGTCGGGCGTGATTCGGTCCACTCCGCTCTGGAGCTGGACCTTGTCGGTCGTCGAGCGGACGATCCAGCGTGGCTGCGGTGCCAGGGTCAGCAGCGACGCTTCGACGCCGGCCGGGAGCGAGCTGAACAGCGATTTCAGGCCGTTGCGGTAGGTGGTCAACAGCGTGCCGGTTGAATAGCCGTTGTCGACGAGAACCGTGAGCTTCACCGGCCAGTTGATCGGGTCGAGCCGGAGGACGCTGCCCTCCTTGCCATCCTCGGTGACCCGGACTTCCTCTGCCTTCAAATCCGTGACGCGGTCGCCGGTTATCGTCATCGCAGACGCGTAGAACGTGATTTCCCGCTGCGCGGAAACCGTGGTGCCCGCACTGGCGACAAATACCGCAATCGCCCCCGCCAGGATACGTTTCACAAAGCGCTTCATCGTGCCGTTCTGCATATAGGGGCCCTCAGCCGCCCCCTGTTATAGTTCGGCCATGGGCTCTCCGCAAACGGTAATCGTGCATCCGACGCCATACGTGCGCGGAACCGTACGCCCGCCCGGGGACAAGTCCATTTCCCACCGCTACGCGCTGTTTGCGGCGCTCTCGGAGGGCAATTCCCAGCTCGACGGATACTCGACCGGCGCTGATTGCGCGTCCACGCTGAACTGCCTCCGTGCTCTGGGCGTGGCCGTCCAGGTCACCGGCCGGGACCGCACCGGCCTTCAACTGCGTATCACCGGCCGCGGCCCGCGCGGATTTCTGGCTCCGGCCGACACGCTCGACGCCGGCAATTCCGGCTCGACGATGCGGATGCTGGCGGGGATTCTGGCCGCCCAGCCGTTCGTTTCGCGCGTCGCTGGCGACGAATCGCTCACCCGCCGGCCGATGCGCCGCATCATCGTGCCTCTGGAGCGTATGGGCGCACGTATCGCGTCCAGCGACGGCCGCCCGCCGCTGACGATCCAGGGCGCCGCCCCTCTGCGCGCCATCGACTTCCAGACCGAGGTGCCAAGCGCCCAGGTCAAGAGCGCGGTCCTGCTCGCCGGACTGCACGCTGACGGAGACACGCGCGTCACCGAGGCACTGCAGACACGTGACCATACGGAACGCGGCCTCAAAGCGTTCGGTATCGATGTCCGCCGCGACGGCCTGACGGTATCCATCCGGGGTGGTCAGCGCGGGCACGGCGCGGCGCTGACGGTGCCGGGTGACATTTCCTCGGCGGCCTTCTGGATGGTGGCTGCAGCGGCGTTGGCCGGCTCTGAGGTGACCGTCGAAGGCGTCGGGCTGAATGAAACGCGAACCGCCATCATCGACGTGCTGCGCCGAATGGGCGCGGAAATTGACGTCGATCAAGACCACGGCACTCAGGCCGAACCGATGGGCCGCGTCATCGTCCGCCACGGGCGCCCGCGCGCGGTGGAGATCGCGCCAGAGGAGGTGCCCGGCCTCATCGACGAGCTGCCCGTTCTTGCTGCGCTCGCCACGCACGGCGGCGATCTCCGGGTCAGCGGCGCGGAGGAACTGCGCGTCAAGGAAAGCGACCGTATCAGAGACCTGGCCGACGGGCTGCGGCGGATGGGTGCCGAGATCGAGGAGTTCCGGGACGGATTTCACGTGCGCGGCGGCCGCCGCCTGCAAGGCGGCGAAGTGGACGCCCGCAACGATCACCGCCTGGCCATGGCCTTCGCCATCGCCGCGCTCGGCGCCAGCGGGCCGACGACGATTCACGACGCCGGCGCCGCGGCGGTCTCGTATCCCGAATTCTTCTCGGTGCTGGAATCGCTGCGCGCGTGAACGCGGACAAGGTTTATCTTGTCGGGTTCATGGGCGCCGGCAAGACGACCGTGGCGCGGGCGCTGGGCCGCCGGCTTGGCTGGCGTGTGGAGGACATTGACGATCGTATCGAAGCGCGGGAACGGCGCTCCGTCGCCGCGATTTTTGCACAGAGCGGCGAAGCCTATTTCCGCCAGCAGGAACGTCACGTGCTCAGCGATCTGCTGCCGCAGCGGCAGATCGTCGTGGCCACCGGCGGCGGCACGTTCGCCGAGCCGGACAACCGCGCGCTGATGCTTGCCGACGGCGCGGTCGCCTGGCTCGATGTTCCGCTGGCACGCGTCTTCGAGCGGGTCCCCGCTGACGGCCGCCGCCCGCTGGCGGCCGACCGTGCGCAGATGGAGCAACTCTACACGCGTCGCCGGCTCACCTACGCGGAAGCGCATGTCCGCATCGACGGTACGCAGCCGGTGCCCGACGTCGTCGAGCGGCTGCTCGAATGGGTCGGGTTCTGATGGTTTACCTGATCCTCAGCGACATCCACGCCAACATGGAGGCGCTCGAAGCGGTGCTGGCCGCCGCGGGGCGCTACGATCACGCGCTCGTGCTCGGCGACCTCGTCGGCTACGGCGCGGATCCGAACGACGTCGTCGAACGGGTGCGGAAGCTTCCTTCCGCAACGTTCATCCGCGGCAATCACGACAAGGTGGCCGCGCGCCTGGCCAGCGTCGAGCACTTCAACCATCTGGCGCGGTTCGCGATTCAATGGACGGCGGAGGCGCTGACGCCGGCCAATTTCGACTGGCTGGCCGCATTGCCGGCCGGTCCGGTCGCCGTCGACGATATCGTCGAGATCTGTCACGGCGCGCCGTTTGACGAAGACGCGTACATCTTCGACGACCTGGACGTCCGCCGCGCGTTTGCGACTGCCACCCGTCCGCTGTGCCTCTTCGGGCATACGCATGTGCCCGCGGCGTTCCGGATGGCCGGGGAGATGTACGCGGTCGGCCCGCCGCGCGGCGATCGCTTCCGCCTGGCGCTGGACAACGACGCGCGCTATCTCGTGAACTGCGGGGCTGTCGGGCAGCCGCGCGACGGCGACCCGCGCGCGGCATTCGCGCTGCTCGACACAGTCGCGCGAACGTTGACGATCGTCCGTGTGCCGTACGACGTCGCGCGGGCTCAGGAGCGAATCATCTCGGCCGGACTGCCCGAGGTGCTCGCGCACCGCCTCGCCATCGGACGCTGACGACGCGACACACCGAGGCTCTGAGACACCGAGGATCAGAACGTTCTTCTCGGTGCCCTCGGTGTCTCGGTGTGTCGTAGTCCGAAGCGTTACGGTTTGGGTTTCTGTTGCTGCCGCCGCAGCTGCGCGGCGTATGCATCCGCGGCCGCGCGCGAGCCGAGGATCCAGCCGATGACCACTCCGAGGAGCAGCACCGCCGGGATGTAAATGAAGTGCGCCGCTGTCGGCATCAGGCGCGGCCGGTGCGTTTCATGTCCGCCTCCAGCCGTTCCACCTCCCGCTGCACCGTGGTCAGCCTGCGCCCGACGGACACGACGTAGAGGAACACCGCAACGAGCACGAACGAGTACGCGGCAACGAGCAGCCGCGCGGCCGGAATCTGCTCTGTCGGCGGCAGCTCACTGATGGGGGTGTAAGTCTTGGTCTGCTCCGGCGGCTGCGCCCACGCGGTCGAATCGGCCAGCACGCCGCAGCACACGATCAGGACGATGAAGATTCCAACGCGTCGAAGGATTGCAGCAGTCACGTTACTCATCCAGTGAAAGATAGACAGCGTCAAGACGCGCACGCTGCTCCTCGAGCCGCACGCGCATCTTGAACAGCAGCACGAAGAGCAGAAGAAACGACGCCACGCAGAACCACAGCGGCCCTCCCATCGACACGGGCAGCGTCGGCACGACGCTGGTCGCCGGGTGAATCGTGCGCCAGTAGTTCACCGAGATATAGATGAACGGCACGTTGGCCATGCCGAAGAGCGCCAGGCCGGCCGCCAGCTTCTCGGATCCGGGGCCGCCGTAGCGCCGCAGAAGCAGATAGGCGACCGCGATCATCCAGCTGACGAGGCTGGCCGTCACACGCACGTCCCACACCCACCAGGTACCCCAGGCCTTCCGCGCCCACAACGGACCGGTCACCAGTGTCAGCAACCCGAACAGCACCGTGAGCTCCGCCGCGGCCCACGCGGTGCGATCGTGACGCGCGTCGCTGCTGAACAGATAGCGCACACTAGCAACGCCGCAGACGATGCCGCCGAGCAGGAACATCCACGCGGATGGCATGTGGTAGAAGAAAATCTTGAATACCAGCCCCATCGTCGACTCGAACGGCGCGGAGGCGATCACGAAGGGCGTCGCGGCAAACATCGCCGCACAGACAATGGCGGCTGGCTGGAACCACTTGGGCATCAGAAGATCCTACTGTTCACGCTTCCAGGTTCTAATCCGTCATCACCGGCTCGAACGTCCACAACGCGAGCGTGACGAACACGACGTCGAAGGTGGCCAGCAGCGCCAGCCAGAACGCCGCGACCTGCGCGTCGAACTCCGGCTGCAGCAGCACCGCCGTGCCGCGAACTGCGGCAATCATGACTGGAACGATGACCGGATACAACAGCACGGGCAGCAGCACATCACGCGTCCGCGCGCGAATGAGCATGGCCGCGAAGAGCGTGCCGACCGAGGCGAACCCGATTGTTCCGGCGGCGAGGATCCCGGCGAGCCAGACAGGATGTGCCAGCATCGCGCGCGCCTCGAACAGCAGCGCCACGAGCGGCACCAGGACCGCCTCGACGCCCACGAGCAGCGCCACGATTCCGAGGAGCTTGCCGAGGTAGACCGCCGGCCGCGCGGCAGGAGCCATCAGCAGCGCGCGCAGGGTCTCCGCCTGCCGCTCGCGCTCGAAGGCCCTCCCCAGCGCGAGCGTTCCGGCGAACGCAATGGCGATCCACAGCAGGCCGGCCGCGCCGTCCTCCGGTGCACGCCCGTCACGGACGAGCGCGAACGCAAATATCAGGATGCACGACACCGCGAAAAACAGCGTGGTGTAGGCGATTTCTCCACTGCGGACCTCGACCGTCAGGTCCTTCCGCAGGATCAGCCACACGGCCCTGATAAACACGTCAGGCCCTCATCACGTCGCGATACGTCGCGCGGAGGCGCTCAGGCCGCGAGACGGCAGTCACGACGCGGCCATCGCGCAGGAACACCGCTTCATCGAGCAGGCCCTCGGCGAGATCGAGATCGTGCGTGGCGAGGATGACGATCGTGCCGCCTTCCCGGAGTGTCCCCAGCCGTCGCACCAACGCCGCGGCCGACGCGTCATCGAGGCCGGTGAACGGTTCGTCGAGCAGCGCCAGCCGCGGCTCGTGAATGAGCGCGCGCTCCAGCGCGACGCGCTGCCGCATGCCGCGCGAGAAGCTGGTGACCTGATCCCGTGCACGGTCGGCAAGTCCGGCCTGCTCGAGCGCGCGCAGCGCCACAGCGGCCGCATCCGCGCGCCGGTAGAGGCCGGCAAAGAACGCCAGGTTCTCGAGCGCGGTTAATTCGGGATAGAGAAACAGGTCGTGGCCGAGGATGCCGATGCGGCCGCGAAGCCCCGCGCCATCCGCCCGAGGATCGAGCGAACCGAAACGGATGCTGCCCGACGTCGGCCTGAGCAGCGTGGCCAGCATTCCCAGCAGCGTCGATTTGCCGGCGCGATTCGGGCCAAGCAGCCCGAGAATCGCGCCCGCGCGCGCCGTGAAGCTGACGCGTGAGACGGCGCGGCGCCGTCCGAAATGGCGTGACACGTCGTCCACGGCGACGTGGTCGAAATCCGTCACGCCGCGATGCCCTCGCCGCCTCCCCGCGGCCCGGCGGTCGCGTCCAGTTCCGCGTAGATGTGCTCGAGCTCGTTGAGGATGCGCACCCGGCGGCGTTCGGCACGCTCCGATATCGTTCCGTCCCGCCGCTTCGCTTCCAGTGGCGCCAGCTCCGCGAGCAACGTGTCGCGCCGCTGGATGAGCGCCTTGCGGTCGGCCACCGCCGTGTGCGGCTTCAGCGACAGCCACGCGCCGAACACCGCAATCAGAAAAGCAAGACCGAGAGCGACGTAGCGGCTGGTACGGCTGTGCACGGGAAGGTTGGACAAGGTGAAGGTCAGCGGTGTTCCCGGCTGCAGCGCGCCCCCCTGGCCGAGCAGGTAGACGCCGTTTTCGGTCGGAAGCTCGGTCACTGCCGCGAGCTGCGGGGATGCGAGCCCGAGGTTGCCGACTTTTTCGACTCCGACGACCGTCCGCTGCAGCGGTACGGGAAACGGCTGGGTGATTGTGTGCGTCGGTTTCGAGAAGCGAACGCTGAACTCGATCTGCACCGACGTCGTTCCCGGCGCGAATGGCCCCTTCACCGTCACGCGGGTCCCCTCGACCTCCGCGGTGGGTGAAGAGCCTTCCCGGATCTGCGCGCCGGCAGCCTCGGGCGGCAGCTGCAGCTCGAACGGCCGTCCGATGTCCACCCGGGTCCGCGCCGTGTTGACGATATCGAGCAGATAGAACGCGAACAGCGAATCGTTGTTGAATTCAAGAACGATACGGCTGTCGCCGCCCAGGACGACCACACCTTTGGTCGGAGGAGCCGCGAGCGCGGCCGCCTCTTCCTGCTTCTTCCGCTCCGCGGCCCGCGCGAGGCCGGCCACGAGGATGACGCGCAGACCGCCAGACGTCGGAACGGCAAACGGCTGCGACTGCATCGTCTCGCCGTCAACTGTCGCTTCGGCGCGAGCCTCACCCGCCGGCAGACCGGTGAACTCGGCACGCCCCTGCTGGTCGGTGGTGGCTGTCTTCGCCGTACCGCCGACGGTCACGCGAACCTGCTGGCCGGGGGCGTCGTTGCCCAGGGCTTCACGAACGACGCGCACCGTAATCGTCCCATCGCGCAGCTCGGGTGCAGGAAGCGCGCGCCCATGGATCACCGACGGATCGGGCATCTCCTGGGCGTTGGCTGGCTGCGCCAGGAAAATCCCAAACCCCAAAACCCAAATCCCAAATCCCCAGCGGCTCATGATGCGGCCTCGAGCCGTCCGCCGCAGTTCTTGCAGAACTTCGCGTCGGGATCGTTCGTTGCGGCACAGGAGCCGCAGGCGATCGTAGAGCGCGCTTTAGCGGGTGCGCTTGGCGGACCCGACCGCCCCACGTCGTGTGAAGCGGTCTTCTCGAGCCGTTTCGCGACCTCTTTCTCGATTTCCGCCCGATACAAGGAGCCCGCGTCGAGCTGCCGCATCAGTCTCGCGGCGCGGGCGCGGAGGCGGGCCGACATCTCGGCGAAATCCTTCTCCGACACCTTCCCCATTCCGCGGTCGAACTCGAGCTCTTTGATCGATCGGAGCACGAGCGTCTTCTCGCGCTCCAATGCCGCGCGGGTGCGGTCGCCGATCGCTTCCCCGGCGTCGTCCCGCAGTGTCCCGGCCAGCGGAAGCACGGTACGCAGCGCGGTGGCGCCGACGTACGCGGCGGCAAAGATGGCGCAGCTCAATAGAATGATTGCGGCCGGTGTCTGACCGCGCGAAAGAAACACGACGACGGTCGCGCCGATCAGCCCCGCCAGCGTAAACAACTGCCAGGGCTGCAGCGACTCCGGTTGTCGCTCAGTCGAGGTCTCGGAGCTCATCGTCCAGGCGAGCGTCCAGTGCAGCATCCGGCGCGGGGCCGGCCGCGGCCGCAACGGGGCTCTGGCCTCCAGGACGCGACCAGCGGCGGGCATTGAAGATGATCACGACGAGCCCGGCGCCGGCGAGGAGGTACGGGAACAGCCACGCCAGACGATTGAACGCCGTGTCCTCCGGGATGTCTCGAACGTGCTGCCCGTACTCGCGGACGAAGGTTGCGAGAATCGTGTCGTGGTCCTTGCCTTCGTCGACGAGCTTTCTGATGCGCGCCGTCTGCTCGGTATGACCGTGACAGGCGGGTCGCATCGGACAATTGGCCAGAGTACTGCGGACGCACCCCGCCGAGCCGCACAGGCAGATGATCTCGCCTTCGAGCCGGCGCTGAAGCGCGCTCTTGCTCACCAGCCCGCCGTGGTCGCCCGGCTGCGGACCATCCTGCGCCTGAATGGCAGCGGGCATCACCAGGCCGATGAGCAGCAGCCAGGTTGCCGCGGAACGCGTCGCATTCGCAGGCACACGGGCTACGGCAAATGCGAACGCCGTTTCGGGCAGGAGCGCAATCAGCGTCCCGATCGCGAGTACGCCGAAGCCAAGCCAAAGCCAGTTGATGAGCGGCGTGACCGTGATCTCGAGCGTCGCCGACTGCTCGGCCACCGCGTGGGCCGGCATCACGATATACAGGTCGCCGCCGAGCGACCGGCGGATCGCGACCTCCGTCGTCGGTTCGTCCTCACGGCCGCGGAAGAACCACCTGGCCGGGTACAGTTTGGCGATCTCGGCGCCGTCGCGCGTGGCGGTGATATGTGCCGTGACCGCCTGCTTGCGGATGTCGTCAGTCACCCGCAGCGCATCGAGGCGCACGACGAATTCGCCGATCTTCACTTCCTGGCCGGGCTTCAACAGCGCCGTTTCCTGCAGCTTGAAGCTCTCGCCGGCAAAACCAAGGAACATCAGCACCACACCGACGTGCACGAGGTAGCCGCCGTAGCGGCGCTTGTTGCGTCCGACCAACCCGATGAGGGCCGTGAAGAGATCCGTCCCGCTCGTTTGCTGCCGAACACGCGCACCGCGCCAGAACTCCTGAATGACGGTGCCCATGACGAATCCGCCAAAGGCGAAGCACAGTCCCGCACTCCAGATGCGCACGCCGACCGCAACGACGATCGCGCCGACCACGACGCCAGTCGCCACGGGAAACAGGAACTGATCCTTGAGGTTGACGAAGGTGGACCTGCGCCATGCGAGCAGCGGCCCGATGCCGGTCAGCACCAGCATCGTGAGCCCGATCGGGATCATCCACTGGTTGAAGAACGTCGCGCCGACGGTGATGCGCCCCTTGGCGCCCCAGATTGCCTCGCTCAGCGTCGGAAACATCGTGGCAAACAGCACGAAGAACGCCGAGAACAGCAGAATCCAGTTGTTCAACATGAACGCGGCTTCGCGCGACGCCCACGAGTCGAGCTCGTTGCGCGCCCGCAGCAGCGGCAGGCGGTAGATGACGGCACCGAAGCTGACGGCAAGCGTCAGCACCATGAACCCGGTGAACAGCTTCGCCAGCTCCGGATCCTCGCCAAAGGCGTGGACCGACTGCACGACGCCGGACCGCGTCATGAACGTGCCGAAGATCGTCAGGAAGAACGTCAGGATGACGAGCGACACGTTCCAGGCGCGCAGCATGCCGCGCCGCTCCTGCACCATCACCGAGTGCAGAAATGCAGTGGCGGTGAACCACGGCAGCAGACCGGCGTTCTCGACCGGATCCCACGCCCAGAATCCGCCCCATCCAAGCTCCTCATAGGCCCAGAGCATGCCGAGGCACAGTCCGAGCGTGAGGAACAGCCACGCGATCATCGTCCACCGGCGAACCGCGCGCAGCCACGAGTCGTCCAGATGACCACTGAACAGCGCGGCCATGCCGAAGGCGAACGGAATCGTGCAGCCCACGAATCCGAGGTACATGGTCGGCGGATGAATGACCATGTAGAAGTTCTGCAGCAGCGGGCTGAGTCCCCTGCCGTCGGTCTTCGTCTCGGTGATGTAGGTCTCGAACGGGTTGTTGTGAACGATCATCAGGAACAGGAAGAACACCTCCACGACGGAGATGACCGCCACCACGTAGGGAATCAGTTCCCGATGGCGCTCCCGGTTCACGTAGACGGCAACGCAGCCGAAGATCGACAGCAGCGTCACCCAGAACATGATCGAGCCGTCGAGGCCGCCCCAGTAGGACGTCAGCTTATAGGCGAGCGACTGGGCGGTGTTCGAATAGCGATCGACGTATTTGATCGCGTAGTTGCCGGTGACGAAGGCGTGAACGATCACCGACGAGGCGGCCAGCATGATGGCCATCGTCAGGTAGAAGGCTCCGGTGCCGCTTTCGATCAGGCGCTGTGAGCGCCGGCGTGCACCAGCTACCGAGATCGCGGCCGCGTACGCGCCCGAGACGAACGCGGCGAGCAGCAGGTAGAACCCGAGGGAGGCCATTTAGCTGGACGGCGCAGCAGGCCCGGCAGGCGGCGCCTCCTCGTACTTCGACGGGCACTTCGCCGTCATGTCCGTGGCCGTGAACCCGTCTCCGTTCTCGCGGAACTGACCGGTCAGCACGACCTCCGCATCGTCCTTGAACGTGTCCGGGACAACGCCCCTGTAGTACGCCGTCATCACTTTCCCGTTGCGCTGGAGGTCGAAACGGTAATCAAGGGAGCCCGCCACCCCAATAGATCCAGGGACGACGTAGCCGTGAACCTGGAGGGTCTTCCCCTTCCATTCATGCGGCGCGGCGGCAACCTCATCGACGTACTTGTAGTACTGGAGATTGTCCTGCAGCGTCGTGAACAGCAGCGCACTGAACGCGGCAATGAGGACCGCCGCGGTCAAACCGATCTTGATCGCTTTGTGGCTCATAAATAAGGACTTCGCGGAAAACGTCCGATTCAGGATACCCCAAATCCAAGCTCGCTGGGATTCGCCGGCTTCTGTTCCAGCTTCGCTTTGCTCCGGCGGGACATGCTGCCGCGGAAGCGCCACGCGGCGCCCGCCAGCGCAACCGTTGCCGCCGCGATACCCGCCGCAGCCACCGGCCGCGGCATCGCTTTCGTATAGACGCTCGAACCGCGCGTATGGCCCATCCAGTTCCGGCCGCGTTCGCCCCCATCGGCAGCGACCGGGGCGTAGAGGTTGTCGCGGCGTCCCGGCGACGCCGGAGTGTCGGTCTTTTGCGCCTCGAACGTCCACCGCTCCATGTATTTGTCGGCGAGCCGGGGAGCAAAGCGCGCGGCGCTCAGCTTGGCGCCGGATCCGCCGGCGATCAGTTCGCGCAGCGGGTGCTGTGCGGCGTGGAGGATGACGCCGGCAACGACTTCCGGCGCGTAGACGGGCGGCACCGGCTGGGGCTCCACGCCAAGGTAGGTCCGTGCCTTTTCGAAGAATGGCGTGTCGATGCTCGCGGGCTTGACGAGCGTGACCGAAATGGGCGCACCCTCGTCCTCGAGCTCCATGCGGAGCGTGTCCGTAAACGCCTTCAAGGCGTGCTTGGCGCCGCAGTAGATCCCCTGCAGCGGAATCGCGCGGTCGGACAACGCGCTGCCGACGTTGATCACTGCGCCGCCCCGGTGGCGCAGGTGTTTGACGGCGGTACGCGACCCGTACACCTGACCCCAGAAGTTCACGTCCATCTGCCGGCGCATGTCTTCGATCGGCAGCTCGGTGATGCGACCGTACATCGATACCGCGGCGTTGTTAACCCAGGTGTCGATGCGGCCGAACGCGCGCAGCGCGGCTTCGCCGATGGTCTCGACCTGGTGCGGGTCGGCCACGTCGGCGGTGATGTGAACGGCGCGACCGCCTTCGTGGCGAATCTCCTCGACGGCGTGCGCCAGCTCATCGCCGTTTCGCGCAGCGAGCACCACCGATGCCCCGCGTTGCGCCGCCTGCTTGGCCGTGACCAGCCCGATGCCGCTCGACGCACCGGTGATCACCATGACTTGCTCGTTGATCGGCAGCAGCTCGATTCTCATGCGATTGACTCCAGCAAACCTTTCGCTCGATCGAAGACGTCAACCGCTCGTGACTCCGGCGGCGGCTGGCGCACGACCCGTATCGTTCCCTGCTTATGGAGCACGTCCCATTTCGATGCTCCATTGTCTGCTCGCCAGAACCGCAGACTCACCCTGGCACGGCCGACACGCAGATCCCGTACGACGACCTCGGGCATCCACGTCGGCAGGATCGGATCGACGATCAACGTCTCGGCCGGCGCCAGCGGCACGAGCCCCAGCATCGACTGCACAGCAAGCGGAAACGCCGTCGCGTTCCACAACTGTGTCGGGTTCGCGCGCGGATACGCGCCAGGCGTCACACGATCGCCTCGCGCATACCCACCCACGCACTCGGGGATTCGATCTTCCGGATACAGCAACGCCAGCTCGAATAGTGCGCGCGCGAGATCAAGTGCTCGCGCGTCGAATCCAAACCGTCGCAGCCCAAAGATAATAGTGCCTTGCTCGACGGCCCAGACAGTACCCCGGTGGTAGCTCAGCGGGTTGTAGAACGCATGAGCCGCCGACAGCGTTCGAATCCCCCAGCCGCTGAAGACATCAGGCGCGAACATCCGGCCGACGACAGGGCCGCGGTGCTCCGCGTCGATGATTCCTGTCGCGAGACAGTGTCCGACGTTCGACGTCACAGCCCTGACCTGCTTCTTTTCCGGATCGAGGGCAACAGCGAAGAACTGCTCGTCGGGCATCCACCAGTCACGGTTGAAGCGCTCTTTCAGTGCCGACGCCGAGCTCAGCCATGACGCGGAGTCTCCGTCTGCGTGCATGGCTGCCGAGAGCACGCCCATGAGCTCCTGCGCGATGAACCAATAGCCCTGGAGCTCACACGTCGCGATCGGCGGCGGCACCGGCGACCCGTCGGGCTTCAGCCGGACCGTTCCACGTAGTGTGCGGCTTCAGCCGGACCGTTCCACGTAGTGTCCGGCTTCAGCCGGACCCGTTAGAACGTCAGCAGTTTGGTCGTGAGCATCTGGTAGACGAGAGCGATCGGCAGCCCAACCACGTTGGAGTAAGAGCCTTCGATCCGCGTCACGAAGCGGGAGGCCAGCCCCTGCACGGCGTAAGCGCCGGCTTTGTCCATCGGCTCGCCGCTGGACATATACCACTCGATATCCGACTCCGAGAGCTCCGCGAACTCGACCGTGGTGGCGTCCACCCGCGTATCGACAATCTGCCCGGGATGGAAGATGGAAACCGCGGTCAGCACTTCATGAGTGCGCCCGCCGATTAACCGAAGCATGCGCTTCGCGTCTGCTTCGTCGATCGGTTTTCCAAGAATCTGTCCGTCGACGACAACCGCGGTGTCTGCGGCGAGCACGGTCTGGTGACCGTCGTGTTCGTGAACGGCGCGCGCTTTGGCTTCCGCGAGGCGCGACACGTAGTCGGCCGCCGCTTCACCGGGACGAGTCGCTTCGTCGATATCCGCCGGCCGGACGTCGAAATCGATTCCGGCGGCGCGGAGCAGCTCGGCGCGCCGCGGCGAGGCGGACGCGAGGATGATTCGATCGAGTGGACGCCAGGTCATCGCGATGATTGTAGGATCGTCGCGTGATCCCCGTTCAATCGATCGTTCCCGCCGCCCTGGCCGCAATTGTCCGCAAGGCGCCGCTGACGGAAGAAAAAGTGGGCTTTGCGTGGCGCACGGCCGTCGGCGCTGCCGTCGCTGGCGCGACCGAAATAGCCCTCGACGGGACAACGCTGCGTGTGCGCGCACGCGATCGTGCGTGGCAGCGCGAGATCGAACGGTCCGTTGCCACGATCCGCACCCGCCTCGACGACCTGCTCGGGGAGGGTGTGGTGCG
>Ga0247825_10000064_pt1 | contig 57982 bp, 63 predicted proteins | sample 13C_Vanillin_Day_FD_194413 | JGI IMG/M metagenome (GOLD analysis project Ga0247825, IMG submission 194413) | Soil microbial communities from agricultural site in Penn Yan, New York, United States - 13C_Vanillin_Day48 | ecosystem: Environmental > Terrestrial > Soil > Agricultural land | place...
CACCGCGGCGCCCTCGAGGCCGCCGCGGTGTGCGGCGGCATCGATGCCGATCGCCAGCCCGGAGACGACCGTGAGGCCGGCATTGCTCAGCGCCTTCGCAAAGGCTGCCGCGTTGCTTTCGCCCTGGGCGGTGGCATTCCGGCTGCCGACGATCGCGAGGCAGCTGCGCTGCAACAGCTCGATGCGGCCGCGCGCGTAGAGCAAGGACGGCGGGTCGGCGATCTCGAGCAGGACACGCGGGTAGAGTTCGTCCGCGAGGGTGACGATGAAATGCCCGCGCTCGCCTGCCCAGCGCAGCGCGCGATCGACTTGGGCCTGCACCGCTTCGGAATGCAATGCTTGCAGCGTTTCAGGGCCGGCATACGCGGCCAGCTCGTGCTTTCTTGCGATGACCGACTGCGGCAGGCCAAACTGCCGCAACAGCTTGCGGATGGTCGAAGCGCCGAGCCCGGGGGTGAGCGTGAGCTGCAGCCAGCTCGCCAGCCCGGGGTCGGGCGTCATGCGGGAGGCGAACTGCGCGCGGCGGATGCCCGCGGCTTGTGGTTATGGCGTCTGAACCACATCCAGAGGGCTGACAGGCCTCGTGATGTTCATGACCAGCGCGTAGGATACCCGGTCGAAGACGCGAAACACAAACGCAAGTCCGGCGCGCTCGTCGGGCAGCTTGATGCGAGCGTCCGGTGCATTCGCCGCCTTGGTCACATCGCGAACAGTGCCGCCCAAGTTGTAGAGCGCGAGTACGTGGCCGACCTCGATCTTGTCGGCGCGGCCGCGGTTGATGCTGATGATTGCATGGGGACCGGCTTCGCCGACCTTGCCGAGCCCGCCGTAGATCGAGATCACGCGACCGCGGATCTGCGAGTCGGGCGCATGCGGCGCATAGGTAATCGGCTGCGGTTTTCCGGCGGCGACCAGCTTGTCGCCGGCGCCGACTTCCTGGACGGCGCTGGTCAGAACAACGGTGGCCGGATCGCCGGGGCGTGTCAGTTGCGCCGTGCCGAGGTAGATGGCTTCATAGGCGAGCGTCTGGTTCGTGTCGGGGTCGACCAAGGGGCCGCCCTGGCGATAGACGTACCAGCTCTCCTCGTTCGAGGCGCCGATGCCTCGAACATAGGCCGAGTTTCCGGTCGCCAGGATCACACGATCGGCTTGGGTGGCGACGATGGTCGGCGCTTTGTCCAAGCCGCCGGGCTCGACGACCAGCGGGCGCGTCAGGAAGGGTTCGATCAGGGCGGACGGAATGCTCGGGATTTCCTGCCGCGCGAGCGACTCGACGCGGATGCGCGGGCCGAGCTTGACGGCGCCGGGGGCTGCGGTCGTTGGGGTCGTCGGCGTCGTTTCCGCGCCGCCGATGGACAAGGTGCCTCGGGCGCGATCCAGCACGATCACGTAACCGGGGTAAATCAAGTGTGGATTGCGGATCTGTTCGCGGTTAAGCCCCCAAAGCTCCGGCCAGCGCCACGGCGAATCGGTATAGCGCTGGGAAATCCCCCAGAGGGTATCGCCCGGTACCACGACGTAACGGTCTGGCGCGTCAGGCTTAAGGGTGAGGGGCGCCGTTGGCGCCTGCCCGTGGACTCCCCCCGCAAGGAGGAAGAAACTGAGCACTGTGATAGACTTACAGAGTTGCTGGACCATGGTGACCCCGTCCCTTTTGCGGCTTCCTGGACCGGCTGGAATTTCGATTTGTCTACCCCAATGTAGCACAAAGGCTTTAGAGCTTATACGCTGCCTGAGATTGTCCACATAATCTATTCAATTCGCAAGTAAATCCGACCCCAGATGGCGCTTTTGAACATCCTCCGATACCCCGATGCGCGCCTGCACAAACTGGCGGCGCCGGTCACCGTCTTCGATGACGGCTTGAAAAAGCTGGTCGCCGACATGGCGGAAACGATGTACGCCGCCCCCGGCATCGGTCTGGCCGCGACCCAGGTCGACGTCCACAAGCAGGTGATCGTGGTCGACGTTTCCGAGCGCCGTGATTCGCTCGTGGTCCTGGTCAACCCCGAGATCGTCGATGCAATCGGCGAATCCGATATCGAAGAGGGCTGCCTCTCGGTGCCGGGCATCTACGAGCTCGTGCCCCGGGCGGAGCGGGTGAAGGTCCGCGCCTTTGACCAGAACGGGAAAGCTTTCACTCTGGATGTGCAAGGCTTGCTGGCAGTCTGCATCCAGCACGAGATGGATCATCTGCAGGGCAAGGTATTCATCGAGTACCTTTCGCAGCTGAAGCAGCAGCGCGTCCGAGCCAAGCTCGCCAAGCAGCAGCGTAAGTCGGCCTGATCGACTTTCTACCTGCGCCTCGTCTTTGCCGGCACACCGCGATTCGCTGAGCGGGCGCTCCTGCGCCTGCTCGACGCCGGGCACGAGATCAGTCTGGTCCTCACCCAGCCCGACCGTCCGAGCGGCCGTGGCCTGCGTCCGGTCCCGAGTGCGGTAAAGGCTCTCGCGCAGTCCCGAGGGCTGCAGGTTTTCCAGCCCGAGGCGCTGAAGTCCGCGCAAGCGATTGAGAGAATCCGGGCCGCCGCGCCCGAGGCGGTGGTCGTCGCTGCCTACGGGCTCATCCTTCCGCAGGCGGTGTTGGACATCGCGCCGCGCGGTGCGCTCAATATCCACGCTTCTCTACTGCCGCGCTGGCGCGGCGCGGCCCCGATCCAGCGCGCGTTGCTCGCGGGTGACCGCGAAACGGGCGTCTCCATCATGCAGATGGACGCCGGACTCGATACCGGACCGGTGCTGGCACGAGGCGCTGTTCCCATCGGCCCGGACGATGACGCCGGTAGCCTGCACGACAAGCTTGCCGACCTGGGGGCGCAGGAGATCGTGGCCGTGCTGGCGCAGCTGCCGCAGGAGCAGCTGCGCGCCGTCCCGCAAGCCGACGCGGGCGCGACCTATGCGGCGAAGATCCGCAAAGACGAGACGGCGCTCGACTGGACGAGGCCCGCGGCCGAGCTCGAGCGCGCCGTCCGGGCCTTCAGGCCGTCTCCCGGCGCAGTGACCCGGGTGGGCGGCGAGGCACTGAAGGTGTGGCAGGCACGAATCGCAGCCGGTCGCGGGTCGCCGGGCACGCTCCTCGAGACCGGCACTTCGCTCCTCGTGGCCTGCGGCGAGCAGGCGCTCGCCATCGACGAGGTACAGCGTCCCGGCGGCCGGCGAATGGCGGCGCACGAGTTCCTGCGCGGACATGCGCTCGAGGCTGGGATGCGCCTCGGGTGAAGGGCTCCTTCGCCCTTGCCCCTGCGCTGCGCGACGCGGCGCAGGCCGTCGCAGAAGTCGCCGCCGGGAAAAGCCTCGCCGACGAAATGGAAAGATTCGGCGCTGCCGGCGCTACCCCGCGGGCGATGCTGATCGACCTTACGCACGGCACGCTGCGACGCTACGGAAGAATGCAGGTGATCGTGCGCGCGCTTTCGCGGCGCGAGCAGTCGGATCGGCTGGTCGAGGCGCTTCTTTGGTGCGCGCTTTACGCGCTCGAGTCCGGGCGCTACGCGGACTACACCGTGGTCGACCAGGCCGTGAGGGCCTGTGGGCTGCTCGAGCGCTGGCCCGCGAAGGGATACGTGAATGCGCTGTTACGAGGGTTCGTCAGACAACGCCAATCGCTCGAATCGCGCATACGCGCCGATGTCGAGGCCCGCCACCAGCATCCGCGCTGGTGGATAGACGCGCTGCAGCGCGACCAGCCCGGGCACTGGGAAGCGGCGCTGCAAGCGGGCAACTCGCACCCGCCGATGTGCCTGCGCGTCAATCGGCGCCGTGCCGACACGGCCGGCTATCAGGCGCGGCTCGACGCCGGCGGCATCGCCTCGCGCCGCGTCGGCGACCATGCGCTGCTGCTGTCGCATCCGGTCCCGGTCAGCCGGCTGCCGGGGTTCGAGGCGGGCCAGGTGTCGGTGCAGGATGCGGGCGCCCAGCGCGCTGCGCCGTGCCTCGATCTCGCGGCCGGCCAGCGCGTGCTCGATGCGTGTGCCGCGCCGGGAGGAAAGGCTGCCCATATCCTCGAGAGTGCCGACGTCAGCCTCACGGCCCTGGACGCCGACCCGGCGCGCTGCGAGCGCATGCAGCGCAACTTCGAACGACTCGGGCTGAGCGCACAAGTGCGACCGGCGGACTGCACGTGCGTCGCCGACTGGTGGGACGGCATGCCGTTCGAGCGCATTCTTGCCGATGTGCCCTGCAGCGCCTCGGGGGTGGCGCGGCGCCATCCTGACGTCAAATGGCTGCGGCGCTCCAGCGACCTGCCGGCTTTCGCGGCGCGCCAGGTGGAGATCCTCTCGGCGCTTTGGCGCGTGCTCGGCGCGGGTGGTAAATTGCTGTATGTCACCTGCTCGGTATTCGCGCAGGAAAACGAAGCGGTGATCGACGCCTTTGCCCCTCACGCGCCCGGCTTGCGGCGCCTCGCGTTGCCCGATGGCAGCCGGGCGCAGTGGTTGCCGGACGCCGAGCACGACGGCTTTTTTTACGCCCTGCTGCAGAAGCAGGCGTGATCGGCGGCGCGATGCGACGCGTCGCCTACGTGCTCGCATGCCTCGCGCTGGCGGCGGGCGCGGGCATTGCCCGTGGCGACGGCATCGAGGTGCGCGACCTTGCGCTGCGCGCCGCCGAGGAAGGCATGCTCCTCGATGCGGATTTCTCCTTCGAGCTCAGCCCGCGCCTGGCCGACATGGTCGCCAACGGCGTGCCGTTGTACTTCAGCGTCGATTTCGAGCTGACGCGCCAGCGCTGGTACTGGTTCGACGAGAACACCGCGTCCCGGCGCCTGCAGCTCGGTCTGTCCTATCATGCGCTGACGCGGCAGTACCGGCTCGCGACCGGACCGCTGCAGCAAACGTACGCAACGCTCGAGGAGGCGCTCCAAGGACTGATGCGCGTGCGCAACTGGCTCGTGCTCGATCGCACCGTGAGCTTCGCCGATACGGACTACCAGGCGGCGGTACGCATGCGCCTGGAGGTCACGCTGCTGCCTAAGCCGTTCCAGCTGAGCGCGCTCACCAGTCCCGACCTGCAGCTCGAGTCTCCCTGGAAGCGCTTCACGCTGCGCTCGCCGCGCCACTTGCCGGCGCCGGTGGAGAGCCGCGCGCGCGAGGCGGCACGATGAAGCTCCTGCTCATCGTCGGCGGCGTGGTCGCGGCGGTCGGCCTGTTCCTGCTCGCGACGGCAAGTGGCGACACTTCGTTGTTCGCGCGGCACTACCCGCTGATTCTCCTTCTCAATGCGGCGCTTGCCGGCCTGCTCGCCGGCCTGGTCGCTTTCCAGCTCCTCGCGATGGCTCGCCGCTATCGAGCGCGCGTCTTCGGCAGCCGGCTGACGCTGCGCCTGCTGCTGCGCTTCGCCGCGCTGGCGGTGCTCCCCGGGCTGATCGTCTACGCGGTTTCGGTGCAGTTCCTTACGCGCTCGATCGAGTCGTGGTTCGACGTGAAAGTGGACGCCGCGCTCGAAGGCGGCATCAACCTCGCGCAGCAGGCGATCGATCAGATGAGTCTGGAGCTCCAGGTCAAGGCGCGCGCCATGGCGCTGGAGCTCGCCGATCGTCCGGCGCCGCAGGTCGCCGCGCAGCTCGAGCGGCTGCGCGCCCAGGCGGGCGTGCAGGAGGCGGTGCTGGTGACCGGGGGCGGGCGCCTGCTGGCAAGCGCGAGCGAGGACGTCTCCAAGCTCGTCCCCGATCTGCCCGACAGCCAGAGCCTGCGGCAGGCGCGCACGAACCGCGGCTTCACCGCGATCGATGCCCCGACGGGACGCCCGCTCGCGCTGCGCGTCGTGGTCCCCGTCGACATCACCCGCTTGCCGGACGAGGCGCGCTTCCTGCAGCTGCGCGCGCGCGTGCCGGCGAGCTTCGCGCGCAATGCAGAGGCAGTAGAGGCGGCCTACCGCGACTATCGCGAGCTGGCGATCTCGCGCCAGGGGCTGCAGCGCATCTACCTCGTCACGCTGACTTTCGCGCTGCTGATGGCGCTGTTCGTGGCGATCGCCGTGGCGGTCACGCAGTCCAGCCTTCTGGCCGACCCGCTCGCCGCCCTCGCACAGGCGATGCAGGCGGTCGCACGCGGCGACTTCAGCCGCCGGGCGGCGGTGACCAGCCGCGACGAGCTCGGGGTGCTGACCGAGTCCTTCAACTCGATGACGCGTCAGCTGGACGACGCGCGGCGGGTCGTGGAAGCGAATCGCGTCGACCTCGAGGCGGCGAAGGTGCGCCTGGAGAACATCCTCGCCCACCTGTCCGCCGGCGTGCTGGTGTTCGACCACGAGCTGCGCCTTTCGATCTCGAACAACGGCGCCACGGCGATCCTGGCCGGCGAGCTCGAGGCCTTCGCCGAGCGCATGCGCGGCCATTTCCTCGAGCACGGCGACAGGGACTGGCAGCTCGAGCTGCAGCTCGGCGCGAAGACGCTGCACGCGCGCGGCGGCCGCCTGCCGCGCGCCACGGGCGGAGGCCACGTCGTGGTGTTCGACGACATCACGCAGCTCATCCAGGCGCAGCGCGCCACGGCCTGGGCGGAAGTGGCGCGGCGGCTGGCGCACGAAATCAAGAATCCCCTGACGCCCATCCAGCTCTCCGCCGAACGCCTCGAGATGAAGCTCGCCGAGCGCCTCTCGCGCGAGGAATCGGAAACCCTGCGGCGGGCGACGCAGACCATCATCAGCCAGGTGGCGGCTCTCAAGGCGATGGTGGACGATTTCGGCGATTACGCGCGCCTGCCCGCGCCCGCGCCCGGGCGGCTCGACCTCAACGCGCTGGTCGGCGAGGTGCTCGCCCTCTACGAGGGGTCGGGGGTGCCGGTCGCGAAGCGCCTGGCGGAAGGCCTGCCGCCGGTGTGGGCCGACGGGGCCCAGATCCGGCAGGTCATCCACAACCTCGTGCAGAACGCCCAGGACGCGCTCGAGAATGCCCGTGCCGGCGCGGCGAGCCCGGCGATCGAGGTGCGCACCGAGCTCGACGGCGAGGGCGTGCGCCTCGCCGTATCGGACAATGGCGGCGGTTTCCCGGAGGAGCTGATGGCCCGCATCTTCGAGCCTTATGTCACGACCAAGCCGCGCGGCACCGGGCTGGGGCTCGCCATCGTGAAGAAGATCATCGACGAGCACCACGGCAGCGTCGCGATCGAGAACCGGCCGAGCCGCGGTGCGTCGGTCAGCGTGCTGCTGCCCTTGGCGAAAGCGGCGTAGCGCATGGCGCAGATCCTGGTCGTCGACGACGAGATCGGCATCCGCGAGCTGCTCTCCGAGATCCTCGCGGACGAGGGCCACCAGGTGCTGCTCGCCGAGAGCGCCGGCGACGCGCGCCGCCTGCGCGAGCGCGGCCGGCCGGACCTCGTCCTGCTCGACATCTGGATGCCGGACACCGACGGCATCACCCTGCTCAAGGAATGGGCGGCGAGCGGGCAGCTGACGATGCCGGTGGTGATGATGTCGGGCCACGGCACCATCGAGACGGCCGTCGAGGCGACGCGCATCGGCGCGCTTGATTTCCTGGAGAAGCCGGTGGCCCTGCAGCGGCTGCTCGCCACCGTGAAGCGCGCGCTACGTAGCCCGGAGGCCGCGGCGGCGCCGCGGCTTGCGCTGACAGCGCTCGGCCGGTCCCCGGCGCTCGCCGAGGCAAAGAAGCGCATGGCGCAGCTCGCGCAGTCCGCGGCGCCGCTCATGCTGCGCGGGGAGCGCGGCATGCGGCCCGAGCTTTTCGCGCGCCTGCTCGCGGCGCCCGCGGCGGCCTTCCTGTCCGGTGCGGAGCACCTTGCCGAGCCGCCCTCGGAGCTGCTCGCCAAGGCGTCGGGCGGCATCCTGTTCTTGCCGGACCTGAGCCGCCTGGGGCGCGGCGAGCAGCGCAATCTCGAGTTCCTGCTGGCGCGTGCCGACAAGCACAAGATGCGGGTGGTCTGCTTTTCGCCCGCCGACCCGCGCAGTCTCGCCGAGAAGCACGACTTCGACGCCGAGCTGGCGGGGCGCCTCGCGGAGCTGACGTTCCGCATTCCGGCGCTGCGCGAGTTCGCCGAGGACATCCCCGACCTCGCGCAGCTGATGCTCGCCCAACTCGTCGAGGCGCGCGCCTGCCCGCCGCGACGCATGGCCATCGCCGCCCTCAACGCGTTGCGCCACCACGCCTGGCCGGGCAACCTCGCGGAGCTCGAGGGCGTGGTGAAGGACCTTGCCTTCACGGCCCTCGAGGAAGAGATCCAGCTGGAGGACGTAGAGCGGGTGATGGCGGCGCGCGGCGGGCCGGGGGCGCTTCCCGAGGTCGCTTTCGACCGGCCCTATCGCGAGGCGCGCGAGGCGTTCGAGCGGGTGTATTTCGAGCACCTCCTCGCCCGCGAGCACGGCAGCATGTCGCGCGTCGCCGAGCGCTCCGGCCTCGAGCGCACGCATCTGTACCGGAAGCTCAAGGCGCTCGGCCTGCCCGTCGGCCGGCGCGAAGAATGAAGATCGTCATCCTCGGCGCCGGCCAGGTCGGCAGCTCGGTCGCGGAGAGCCTGGTTTCGGAACAGAACGACCTGACGATCGTCGATATCGACGCCAAGCGCCTGCGCGCGCTGCAGGACCGGCTCGACCTGCGCACCGTCACCGGCAGCGGCGCGCACCCATCGGTGCTCGTGGAGGCCGGCATCGACGATGCCGACCTGCTGATCGCCGTGACCCAGTCCGACGAGACGAACCTGGTGGCCTGCCGGCTCGCCGCACGCATGTTCAACGTGCCGCGGCGCATCGCCCGCATACGCGCCACCGACTACCTCGCGAACGAGAAGGTACTGGGCGAGGACGGCTTCGATGTCGATCTCTCCATCTGCCCGGAGCAGATCCTCACCGACTACATCGTCAAGCTGGTCGAGTTCCCCGAGGCGCTGCAGGTGCTCGACTTCGCCGGCGGCAAGGTGAGCCTCGTGGCGGTGCGCGCCTTCAAGGGCGGGCCGCTGGTCGGGCGGCAGCTGAAGGACCTGCGCGCGCAGAACCCGGCGCTGGACGCCCGGATCGTGGCGATCTTCCGCGGCGACCGCTCCATCGTCCCGGAGGGCGAGACGGTGATCGAGGCGGGCGACGAGGTGTTCTGCCTCGCCGCCTCGGGCAACATCCGCGAGGTGATGCGCGAGCTGCGGCGGATGGACCGGCCGGTCCGGCGCGTCATGATCGCCGGCGGCGGCAACATCGGCATGCGTCTCGCGCGCGCGCTCGAGCACGACTACTCGGTGCGCGTCATCGAGCACAACACCCGCCGCTGCGAGGCGCTGGCAGCGCGCCTGGGCAAGGCGCTGGTGCTGACCGGCGACACGACCGACGAGGAGCTGCTCGAGGACGAGGGCATCGCGGACATGGACCTGTTCGTCGCCGTCACCAACGACGACGAGAACAACATCATGAGCTCGCTGCTCGCGAAGCGCATGGGGGCGCGGCGCGTGGTGGCGCTGATCAACCGGCGCTCCTATGTCGACCTGCTGCAGGCGGGCGAGGTGGACATCGCGATCTCGCCGGCGCAGGCCACGATCGGCACCCTGCTCGCGCACGTGCGCCGCGGCGACGTCGTCGCCGTGCACAGCCTTCGCCGCGGCGCCGCGGAGGCGCTCGAAGCCGTCGCGCACGGCGACCGCGAGTCATCGCGCATCGCCGATCGGCGCATCGAGGAAATCGCGCTGCCGCCGGGAACGGCGATCGGGGCCGTGGTGCGGGGCGAGGACGTGCTCATGGCCCACCATGACACGCAGATCCGCGCCGGCGACCACGTCATCGTGTTCGTCATGGACAAGAAGACCTTGCCGCGCGTGGAGAAGCTCTTCCAGGTCAGCGCCGGCTTCCTGTGACCGGCACGCGCCGCCCATGAGGCGCTTCCCGGTCGTGCTCCATCTGGTCAGCGTGGTGACGATGATCTTTGCCGCCACCATGCTCCTGCCGCTGGCGGTGTCGCTTGCGCTGCGCGACCGCGGCGAGCTCGCCCACGCGGAAGCGATGTTCTTCACCGCGCTCACCGGCGCGCTGGTGTGGACGCTCACGCGCCGCAGCCCCCGGGAGCTGCACACCCGAGACGGGTTCCTGTTCGTCACCCTGGTATGGACGGTGCTCCCCGCCTTCGCCACCCTGCCGCTGCTCATCTACCTGCCGGGACTGTCGTTCACCGAGGCCTACTTCGAGGCCATGTCCGGGCTGACCGCGACGGGGGCGACGGTGCTCTCGGGCCTGGACGCGCTGCCGCCTTCGCTCAATCTGTGGCGCGCGCAGCTGCAGTGGCTGGGCGGCATGGGCGTCATCGTGCTTGCGGTCGCGGTGCTGCCGCTCCTCGGCGTCGGCGGGCGCCAGGTGCTCAAGGCCGAAACCCCCGGGCCGATGAAGGAGAAGCAGCTCACGCCGCGCATCGCGCAGACGGCGAAGGGCCTCTGGTACGTCTATGCCCTGCTCACCGTGTTGTGCGCCACCGGCTATGCCCTGGCCGGCATGGACTGGATCGACGCCCTGACGCACGCCTTCTCGACCGTCAGCCTCGGCGGCTACTCCAGCCACGACGCGAGCTTCGCGCATTTCAATTCCGCGGCGGCCGAGCTGGTGGCCATCGTGTTCATGCTCGCCGCAGGGATGAACTTCGGCACGCATTTCCTCGCGGTGCGCGGCATCAGCCTGCGGCCTTACGCGGCGGATCCCGAGATCCGCGCCTTTCTCGGCATGGTCAGCGCCGGCGTCCTGCTCGTCGCGGGATACCTGGTTCTGCACGGCGTCTATGCGGAGCTGCCGACGGCGCTGCGCTATGCGGCCTTCAATGTCGTGTCCGTGGCGACCACCACCGGCTATGCGACCGCCGACTATGCCGCCTGGCCCCTCTTCGCCGCGCTGCTGATGCTGCTCCTCTGCACCTTCTGCACCTGCTCGCTCTCAGCCGGCGGCGGCATCAAGATGATGCGCGCGCTGCTCATGTTCCAGCAGGCGTTCCGCGAGCTCGCTCGCATGGTGCATCCGCGCGCGCTGATCCCGGTCAAGCTGGGCGGGCAGGTGGTCGAAAGCCCGATCATCTTCGCGGTGCTTGCTTACATGCTGGTGTACGGGGTGACCATGACGGCGATCACGATGTTGCTGACGGCGACCGGGCTCGATTTCGTCACGGCGTTCTCGGCCAGTACGGCGACGGTCAACAACCTCGGGCCGGGACTGGGCAACGTCGGGCCGGCGGGCACCTATGCCGGGTTCAACCACTTCCAGACCTGGATCTGCACCGCAGCCATGCTGCTCGGCCGGCTCGAGCTGATCACCGTGTTCGTGCTTTTTACGCCGGCGTTCTGGAGAAAATGACCGAGACGGCGAAGGCGAGCCAGCCGGCGATGAGGAGGGCGCCGCCGACGGGCGTGATTGCCCCCAGGGCCCGTGGCGCGCCCAGGGCGAGCGCATAGAGGGTGCCGCTGAAAAGCGCCGTGCCCGCGACCAGCAGCCAGCCGGCCGCCCGCACCCAGGCGCCGGGCAGCTGCGCAGCGGCAAGAGCGATGGCGAGCACGCCGAGGGCGTGCCAGAAGTGGTACTGGACGGCCGTATCCCAGACCGCAAGCATTTCGGCGGACAGCCTGGACTTGAGTCCATGCGCCCCGAACGCGCCCAGCGCCACGGCCGCGGCGGCGAGGATCGCCCCGGTGGCGAGCAGCGGCCTCAGGCGCGCTTGCTGGTCTTCTTGGAGCGCTGCGGCCGCTTCTTGCCGTAGCTGCCCTTGTAGATCTTGCCGCGCCGCGTGCGCTTGTCGCCTTTACCCATGGTGCGATTATAGCGGCGTCGCGCTCAGCGCCGCCGGTTCGTAGGCGAGATAGGGCGCGAGCCATTTCTCGGCCTCGGCGACGCCGATGCCGCGGCGTCGCGCATAGTCGGCGACCTGGTCGCGGCCAAGCTTGCCGACGGCGAAATAGCTCGACTGCGGGTGGGAGAGATAGAAGCCCGCGACCGATGAGGCAGGCAGCATGGCGAAGGACTCCGTGAGCTGCATGCCGGCATTGCGCTCGGCGTCGAGCAACCGGAACAGGTCGCCTTTCGCGACGTGATCCGGACACGCGGGATAGCCCGGCGCGGGACGGATGCCGCGATAGGCTTCCGCGATGAGCTCGGCGGTGCCGAGGCGCTCCTCCGACGCGTAGCCCCAGAACTCCCGGCGTACGCGCTCATGCAGCCGCTCGGCGAAGGCTTCGGCCAGCCGGTCGGCGAGCACCTTCACCATGATCGCGCCGTAGTCGTCGTGGGCCGCTTCCAGCGCCGCGACGCGCGCCTCGATTCCGCCCGCCGACACGGCGAAGGCGCCGATCCAGTCGCGCACGCCGCTCGATTTCGGGGCGACGAAGTCGGACAGGCACAGATTGGCGCGGCCCTCGGGCTTGTGGTTCTGCTGTCGCAGGTTGTGCCAGGTCATGAGCACCTCGCGCCGGCTCTCGTCGCGATAGATGTCGATATCGTCGTCGTTCACCTGGGCGGCCGGGTGGATCGCCAGCACGCCGTTGGCGACGATCCACTTCTCCGCGACGATGCGTGAAAGCCATTCCTGCCCTTCGGCGAAAAGCTTGCGCGCCGCCTCGCCCACCACCGGGTCGGTGAGGATCTTCGGATAGGCGCCGGAGAGCTCCCAGGCCTGGAAGAACGGCCCCCAGTCGACGTAAGGGACGAGCTCCGCGAGCGGATAGTCGCGCAGCACGGTGATCCCGGGACGCGCCGGCGCCGGCGGCACGTATGACTGCCAGTCCGTCTTCATTCCCAGCTGGCGCGCTTGGGCGATGGCGTGCAGCGGCCCGGGGCCCTTCTTGTCCCGGTGCTGCAGGCGGATCTTCTCGTAGTCGCCGCGCACCTGGGCGAGGTAGGCCTCCCGGCTCTCCGGCGACAGCAGGCTCTGCACCACGGGAACGCTGCGCGATGCGTCGGGCACGTAGACCACGGCGCTGGAGTAGTTGGGCGCGATCTTCACCGCGGTGTGCGCGCGCGAGGTGGTCGCCCCGCCGATGAGCAAGGGCAGCTTCAAGCCGGCTCGCTCCATCTCGCGCGCGACGTGGGCCATTTCCTCGAGCGAAGGTGTGATCAATCCGGACAGCCCGATCGCGTCCGCCTTCTCCCGTTGCGCCGCCTCGATGATCGACTGCGCGGGGACCATGACGCCGAGGTTGACGACGTCGTAGTTGTTGCATTGCAGGACCACGGCGACGATGTTCTTGCCGATGTCGTGCACGTCGCCCTTGACCGTGGCGATGACGATGCGGCCCTTCGCGCGCGGCGCCTCGCCGCTCCTCGCCTTCTCCGCCTCGATGTAGGGAATGAGATGCGCCACCGCCTGCTTCATCACCCGGGCGGACTTGACGACCTGGGGCAGGAACATCTTGCCGGCGCCGAACAGATCGCCGACCAGGTTCATGCCGTCCATGAGCGGGCCCTCGATCACCTCGATCGGGCGCGCTCGCGCGCGCCGCGCTTCCTCGGTGTCGGCGACGATGTGCGAGGAGATGCCGTTCACCAGCGCGTGCGTGAGGCGCGCCTCGACGGCCGCCGCGCGCCAGGCCTCGTCCTTCGAGGTCTCGCGCGCGCCGCCCTTCACCCGGCTCGCGAGCTCGATCAGGCGTTCCGTGGCGTCCGCACGCCGGTTGAAGATCACGTCCTCGACGCGCTCGCGCAGCTCCGGAGCGAGCTCCTCGTAGACGCCCAGCTGTCCGGCGTTGACGATGCCCATCGACATGCCGGCGCGCACGGCGTAGTACAGGAAGGCGGTGTGCATCGCCTCGCGCACCGCGTCGTTGCCGCGGAACGAGAAAGACAGGTTGGACACGCCGCCCGACACCTTGGCGTGCGGCAGGTTGTCGCGGATCCAGCGGACCGCCTCGAGGAAGTCGATCCCGTAGCGCGCGTGCTCCTCCAGCCCGGTGGCGATGGCGAAGATGTTCGGGTCGAAGACGATGTCTTCTGCCGGGAAACCGGCGCGCCGCGTCAGCAGCTCGTAGGCGCGCCGGCAGACGCCGATGCGCCGCTCGAGGCTGTCGGCCTGCCCTTGCTCGTCGAACGCCATCACCACCACGGCCGCCCCGTAGCGGCGGCAGAGGTTCGCCTGGCGCAGGAATTCCTCTTCCCCCTCCTTGAGCGAGATCGAGTTGACGATCGGCTTGCCCTGCACGCATTTCAGCCCGGCCTCGAGCACGCTCCATTTCGAGCTGTCGACCATGACCGGCACCCGGGCGATGTCGGGCTCGGCGGCGACGAGCCTGAGGAACGTGGCCATCGCCTTCTCGGAGTCGAGCATGGCCTCGTCCATGTTCACGTCGATGACCTGCGCGCCGTTCTCGACCTGCTGGCGGGCGACGACGAGCGCTCCGGCGTAGTCTCCGGCCAGGACGAGCCGGGCGAATGCGCGCGAGCCGGTGACGTTGGTCCGCTCTCCGACGTTGACGAAGAGCGAGGCGTCGGTCACGTTGAGCGGCTCGAGCCCGGCGAGTCGCAGCGCCGCGGCGCGCTCGGTTGGGCGCCGCGGCGCCACGCCGCGCACGGCGTCCGCCATGGCGCGGATGTGCTCGGGCGTCGTGCCGCAGCAGCCGCCGGCGATGTTGAGCAAGCCCTGGCGCGCCCAGTCCCCGACCTGGGCGGCCATCGACTCGGGGGTGTCCTCGTACTCGCCGAAGGCGTTGGGCAGGCCGGCATTGGGATGGCAGGAGACGAAGCCTTCGGCGAGCCCCGCCAGCTCTTCGACGTAAGGCCGCAGCTCCTTCGCCCCCAGCGCGCAGTTGAAGCCCACGGCGAGCGGCCGCGCATGCCGGATGGAGTTGTAGAACGCCTCGGCCGTCTGTCCCGACAGGGTCCGCCCCGACGCATCCGTGATCGTTCCGGAGATGATCACCGGCAGCCGCAGCCCGCGTGCATCGAAGGCGGCGTCGATGGCGAAGAGGGCCGCTTTTGCGTTGAGGGTGTCGAATACGGTCTCGACCAGGAGCAAGTCGACCCCGCCCTCGAGGAGACCCTCGATCGCATCGGCGTACGCTGCTACCAGCTCATCGAACCCGACCGCGCGGAATCCGGGATCGTTGACGTCGGGAGAGATCGAGGCGGTCTTGTTGGTCGGGCCCAGGACTCCGGCCACGAAGCGCGGCTGCCCGGGCAGCTTCGCCATGCATTCCGCCGCGGCATCCTTCGCCAGCCGGGCGGCACTGCGGTTCAGTTCGCGCGCGAGCGACTGCATGCCGTAGTCGGCGAGCGCTATGGACGTCGAGTTGAACGTATTGGTCTCGATCACGTCCGCCCCCGCCTGCAGGTACTGCAGGTGGATATCGCGCACCAGCCGCGGCTGCGTGAGCGAGAGCAGGTCGTTGTTGCCGCGCAGCTCGCGCTCCCAGGTCCGGAAGCGCTCCCCGCGGTAGTCTTCCTCGGCCAGACGCGCGCGCTGGATCATGGTCCCCATCGCGCCGTCCAGCAGCAGGATCCGTTCGCGGAGCAGCTTCTCGAGCATCGTGGCGTGCGGCGTTGCGTTCATCGCGTCCAAGAAACGAAAGGCCCGTTCAGCTTGCGCAGAAACGGGCCTTGGCGACGCGTCTCTTTAGCGGCATTTGTCTAGCGCCCGCAAGCTGAACATCAAATCGGCGCCGACGCGCGGGGCGTCCGGTGCAGCGATGGGAGTCTGCCCACACCGGCCCTGGGCTGTCAATCGCGCTGCTTATAATCCGTTGAGATGAGCGAATTGCGTTCCATCGTCGCCGCGTTTCCCTGCCAGGTGCACTGGGGCGACTGCGACCCCGCCGGGATCATCTTCTATCCGACCTATTTCCGCTGGATGGACGCCGCCGCGTGGGCCCTCCTCGACGCCGTCGGCTACAGCGCGAAGCGCATGCGAACCGAGCAGCGCGCCATGCCGCTCGTGTCGGCCGAGTGTCGCTTCATCGCGCCTGCCGTGCAGGGCGACCGCTGCGAAGTGCGCTCGCGCATCGCGCGCTTCGGCGGCAAGTCGTTCGTTGTGGCGCACGACATCGTGCGCGGCGACGGCGAGGCGCTCGCGAGCGGCAGCGAGACTCGCGTCTGGGGCCGCTTCGACGGCCCGGGCTCGCCGCTGAAGGGCGAAACCATCCCCGAATCGCTCAAGGCGCTGTTTCGCGCCGCCTAGCGAGGGCTACTCCGCGTCTGGCTGCTTGGAGGGCTGCGCGCGGTCGAAGGCTGCGAGCTTCATGCATTCCTCGAACACGCGCATCGTCGTCGGATACTGCTTCGCGTCGAACTCGTAGCGCTTCGCGTTGAAGACCTGCGGCACGAGGCAGCAGTCGGCCATGGTCGGCGAGTCGCCGTGGCAGTACCGCCCGGTCTCCGGCGCGCCGGCAAGCTCCGCCTCGATCTTCGCGAAGCCGTCCGCGATCCAGTGCCGGTACCAGACGCCGACCTGGTCCTCGTTCTGGCCGAGCTGCTTGCGCAGGTACTGCAGCGCGCGCAGGTTGTTCAGCGGATGAATCTCGCAGGCGACGAGCTGGGATAGCGAGCGCACCCGGGCGCGCGCCATCGGATCCTCCGGCAGCAGCGGCGGCCGCGGATGCAGCTCCTCGAGATACTCGATGATCGCCATCGACTGGGCGAGCCGGCGGCCGTCGTCGAGCTCGAGCGTGGGCACGAGCGCCTGGGGGTTCACCGCGCCGTAGGCCGGCTCGCGATGCTGCCCCTTCGGCAGGTGGACGAAGCGCGGCTCGTAGGCGAGCCCCTTCAGGTTGAGCGCGATGCGCACGCGAAAGGCGGCGGAGCTGCGGAAGTACGTGTACAGCTTCACGGCGCCGCGACGACCTTCACCTTGAGCTCGCCGACCTTGTCGATGCCGGCGTGCAGCTCGTCGCCGGGCTTGACCGGCCCCACGCCCGCCGGGGTTCCGGAGTAGATGAGGTCGCCGGGCTCGAGCGCGTAGTACTCGGAGAGGTAGGCGATCTGCTCGGGGACCGACCAGATCATGTCGCCCAGATCCGCGCGCTGGCGCTCCTTGCCGTTCACGGTGAGCCAGATCGCCCCCTTCGACGGATGGCCGATCTTCGCCGCGGGCACGAGCGCGCCGCAGGGCGCCGCCTCGTCGAAGTCCTTGCCGAAGTCCCACGGCCGCCCGTGGTCCTTGCCCCATTGCTGGAGGTCGCGGCGCGTCATGTCCAGGCCCACGGCGTAGCCGAAGACGTGGTCGTTGGCCCGCTTGGCGTCGATGCGCCGGCCGCCCTTGGCGATGGCGACCACCAGCTCGGTCTCGTAGTGGTAATTGGAGGTCTTCGGCGGGTAGTGGACTTCGCCGCCGCCGGCCACCAGGGCGCCGGCGCTCTTGATGAAGAAGAATGGCTGCTCGCGGCCGTCGCCGCCCATTTCCTTCTGGTGCTCGGCGTAGTTCCGGCCGACGCAGAAGATGCGCCGTACGGGGAATGCGTCGGACGTGCCCGCCACGGCAAGCGCCGGCGGGGTCCACAGGGGAATCGCGTAGGCCATGCAGATCCTCGGAAAAGGCGAGATTCTATTCCCTGCCGGCGAGCTCGCGCTCCAGTAGTTCGCGCAGCTTGTAGCGCTGCACCTTGCCGGTGGCGGTGCGCGGCAGCTCCGGGACCGAGCGTACCCACTTGGGCCGCTTGTGGCGCGGAAGCGCGCGCTCGCAGGCGGCCGCGGCGGCGCGTTCCGCCTCGGCCGCGTCGCCACGCGCGGTCACGAAAAGTGCAAGGCGCTCCAGCCCGTCGGCGTCGACGACCGGGACACAGGCGGCTTCGGCAACGGCTGCCTCCAGGGCGGCGGTCTCCTCGATCTCGCCGGGCTGCACCCATTGGCCGGCGACCTTGACGAGCTCGTCGGAGCGCCCCTGGTGCACGAGGTAACCGGCGTCATCGCGCGCGAACAGGTCGCGGCTGCAGAACCAGCCGTCGCGGAACTGCGCCTGCGTCTGCTCCGGCAGGTTGGCATAGCCGCTCGCCTGGGCGGGATGGCGTACCCAGAGAACGCCGGGCTGCCCGCGCTCGGGCTCGCGCTCGCGCGCGTCGGCGAGACGCACTTCCACGCCAGGAAGCGGCAGGCCGGTGCGCATGCCGTCGGAGCTGTGCGGCGGGGTCACGATGCAGGCGCAGAACGTCTCGGACATGCCGTAGAGGTTGAGCAGCTCCCCGCCCACGGCCGAGCGCCATTGATCGACGAGCTTCGCCGAAAGGCGCTCGCCGGCGGCAATGAAGCGGCGCACGGCGCGGAAGGCCTCGAGACGCGCGCGCGGCGCAGCGAGCAGGCGGCGGTAGACGGTCGGCACGCTGAACAGCGCCGCCGGCCGGTGGCGCTCGACCAGATCGATCACGGCGTCGGTCTCGGGCCACTCCGCGCACAGGATCGAGGTGATCCCCATGGCGAGCGGCGCGACCAGGCCGTGCTCCAGGCCGTAAGCGAAGAACAGGCGCGAGGTCGAGAACACTGTCTCGCCCGCTTCGAGGCCGAACGCGCCGAAGGCCTTGCCGACATGGAGGAACACCTTGTGCGAATGCACGATGCCCTTGGGCCGGCCCGTGGTGCCCGACGAATAAAGCGCGAACGCCGGAGCTGCCAAGTCGCAGTCGTAGGATGCGGCGTCCGGCGCGGACTGCAGCCATGCCCGCCAGGAAGCGCCGGCCGGTGCGGACTCGCCCGCGATTGCCAGGCGTCCCTGGCCGGAAAGCTCTCCCGTAAGGTCCGGCCGCGCGCGCACGAACACGTCCTCCACGAGCACCAGCTTCGCCTCGCTGTCGGCGAGGATGTGGCGGTAGTCGGCCTCCGAGATCTTTCCGTTCAGCGCCACCGCGACCGCGCCTGCGTGGACTGCGCCGAGCCAGGCGGCCGCGGCCTCTGGCGTGTCCCGCATCAGCAGCATTACCCGATCGCCGGGGCGCACGCCGTGCGCGAGGTAGGCGCCGGCCGCGCGTCGCACGCGCTCGGCGAGGGCCGTCGTGCTGATTGCCTCGTCGCCGCACACCAGCGCGATGTGCTTCCCGCGCCGCTCGAGCGCCGCCTCCCCGAGCAGCAACTCGGCGCCGTTCATCCGGCGTAGTCGGGCGCCACGCGCACCGCGAGCTCGCCGATGCCTTCGATGCCGGCGCGGATCTCGTCGCCAGGCTTCACCGGGCCGACGCCCTCGGGGGTGCCGCTGAAGATGAGATCGCCCGGATGCAGCGTGTAGAAGCTGCTCGCGTACTCGATGAGGCGTGGGACGTCGTACACCATGCGGCGCGTGTTCGAGCGCTGGCGCGGCTCGCCGTTGACGGTGAGCCACAGCTCGAGCGAGCCGGGGTCGGGGATCTCGTCGCGCGTGACGAGCCAGGGGCCGAGAACGCTGTAGGTATCGATCGACTTGCGGAAGCTCGGCAGCTCGGGGCCGCGCAGCGTCATGTCGAGGCCGATTGCGTAGCCGCAGACGTACGAGAGCGCGTCGGCGCGTGCCACACGGTTCGCGGGGCGCCCGATGACCACCGCGAGCTCGACTTCGTGGTCGTTGCGCCGCTCAGGGAAGCGCAGGCGGATCGGCTCGCCCGGGCCGATGAGCGAGCTGGTCGACTTCAGGAACAGGCCCCAGTCGGCGATGGTCTTGATCTCGCGCCCGTGCGCGATGCCCTGGTCCCTCTTCGCCTCCTCGATATGCGCCTGGTAGTTGATCGGCGCGTTGACGATCTTCGACGGATTGGCCACCGGCGCCTTGAGGCACACCGCGCCGAGCGGGTGCCGCGGCGACTCCGGCGCGAGGGCGCGCGCCCGGGCCAGCACCGCGTCGAGGCTCGCGACCAGCGCGTCTCCCGGCGGCGCCGGCCAGCGTCGCGGCGCCACCACCTCGAGCGCCGCGGTGACGTCGATCACCTCGGCGCCTTGCACGAGACCGAGCCGGTTGTCGTCGAATCTGCAGAGCTTCATCGCAATTGCGCGGGGCGAGGCCCGAGTCTACGATGGAACCGGGATTGTTTGGAGGCCAAACAAAATGGCGCGCGACGGCGCAGCCGCGAAGCCGCCGCTGCGGCCCGGCATCCTGCCGGGGCTGCTCGGCTACCGGCTGCGCCTCGCGCAGCAGGCGGTGTTCCGCGATTTCGCGGCCAGCGTTTCCGAGGTCTCGCCCGGGCGCCTCGGCGTGCTGCTCCTCATCGAGGCGAATCCCGGCGTCACGCAGGGCCGGCTGGCGCGCGCCGTCGCGCTCGAGCGCTCGACCATGGTCGGCGTGGTGGATACCCTCGAGGCGCGCGGGCTGATCGAGCGGCGCCGCGGCAGCGACCGGCGCACCAACGGCCTGTGGCTTACGCGCACCGGACGTGCCTTGCTCGGGCGCCTCAAGCGCCGCATCAAGGTGCATGAGGATCGCGTCGCCACCCGCCTCAGCGCGGCCGAGCGCAAGGCGCTGCTTGCCTTGCTGGAGAAGCTGTCGGGATAAAAAAAGGGCGCCGAAGCGCCCTTTCTAACCCTGGGTAATGCCTCTCAGATGCGGTAGGCGGCCTCCCCGTGCGCGGCGGTGTCGAGGCCCTCGCGCTCGTCTTCCTCGGTGACGCGCAAGCCGATGGTGATGTCGATCAGCTTGTAGGCGATGAAGGCCACGACGCCCGACCAGACGACGGTGGTCGCGACCGCGGTCGCCTGGGTCACGAGCTGGCCCCAGATCGAGTAGTCGGCCGATACCTTGTTGGCGACGTAGTCGTAGATGCCCGACCCGCCGAGCGCCGGCGAGGCGAACACGCCGGTGAGGAGCGCGCCGAGGATGCCGCAGACGCCGTGCACGCCGAACACGTCGAGCGAGTCGTCGGCGCCGAGCAGCTTCTTCAGGCCGCTCACGCCCCAGAACCCACCGACGCCGGCGACCAGGCCGATGACCAGCGCACCGGCTACCCCCACGAAGCCGCAAGCCGGGGTGATGGCGACCAGCCCGGCGACGGCGCCCGAGGCCGCGCCCAACGCGGAAGCCTTGCCGCGCGAGAGCGATTCCACCAGCAGCCAGGCCAGCACCGCCGCGGCAGTGGCAACGATGGTGTTCAGGAAAGCGACCGTCGCCGTGCCCGTGGCTTCGAGGTTGGAGCCCGCGTTGAAACCGAACCAGCCCACCCACAGCAGGCAGGCGCCGATCATCGTCAGCGGCAGGCTGTGCGGCTGCATCGATTCCTTGCCGTAGCCGATGCGCTTGCCGACGAGGTAGGCGCCGACCAGGCCCGCGACCCCGGCGTTGATGTGCACCACCGTGCCGCCGGCGAAGTCGAGAGCGCCCTTGCCCCAGAGCCAGCCGGCCGCGGCCGTGACCGCGTCGAGACTCTTTGCGTCGGTGATGGCGTCCGGGCCGTCCCAGTACCACACCATGTGCGCGATCGGCGCGTAGGCGAAAGTGAACCAGAGCACCGCGAACACCAGCGCTGCCGAGAACTTGATGCGCTCGGCGAACGAGCCGACGATCAGCCCGCAGGTGATGGCGGCGAAGGTCAGCTGGAACGCGACGAACGCCAGCTCCGGGATGGCGACCCCTTTCGAGAACGTCGCGGCCATCGATTCACCCGTGACGCCCGAGAGGAAGAGCTTGGAGAAGCCGCCGAAGAAGGCGCCGCCGCCGGTAAAGGTGATGGAGTATCCGTATACCACCCAGACCACCGCGATCAGGCAGAAGGTGACGAACACCTGCATCAGCACCGAGAGCGTGTTCTTGGCGCGCACCATGCCGCCGTAGAACAGCGCCAGCCCCGGGATCGTCATCAGGATGACGAGGCTCGTCGCCACCATCATCCAGGTGGTGTCTCCCTTGTCGACCTTGGGTCCCGCCGGCGCGGCTGCAGCGGCCGGCGCGGTCGCCTCGGCTGCCGGCTTGTCGGGCATGGCCGCGGGCTTGTCCTGCGCCAGCGCCGCGCCGGCGAAGGCGAGGGAGCCGAGCAGCGTCAGTAGTGCAATCAGTTTCTTCATCGCGTTCTCCTTATAGCGCCGCCGCATCGGTCTCGCCGGTGCGGATGCGGATGACTTTCTCGAGATCGAACACGAAGATCTTGCCGTCGCCGATCTTGCCGGTATTGGCCGAGCGCTCGATCGCATCGATCGCCTGCTCGAGCAGCTCGGTCTTGACGGCGGCCTCGACCTTCACCTTGGGCAGGAAATCGACGACGTACTCGGCGCCGCGGTAGAGCTCGGTGTGCCCTTTCTGGCGGCCGAAGCCCTTCACCTCGGTGACGGTGATCCCCTGCACGCCGATCGCCGACAGGGCCTCGCGGACCTCGTCGAGCTTGAACGGCTTGATGATCGCGGTAAGCAGTTTCATGGGCTCTCCCCTTCGGGACTAGAACGTTTTGCTGACCGACAGCACGAGCGTGGAATCGCCGACGTTCGTGGTCGTGCCGCTCGAGGCGTTGGTGAAGGTATAGACGGCGCTGTCGGCGTCGGTGTCGATGAACGAGGCGCCGAACACCCAGCCGCTCACGTCCTTGGTGATGCCGATCTTGTAGTCGGTGTAATCCAGCGCCGAGGCGTTCTTCACTTTCTGGTGCCCCACGTGGCCGTTCACACCCCAGCCCTGGCCGAGATCGAAGTTGGCGGTGAGATCGATGTAGTTCGAGCCGTCGGTGTTCGGCGCGCCGAAGAAGTCGCTCACAGCATGGAAATACTTCAGGCTGAGGAACTTCCAGGAAACGCCGGCGTATACCTCGAGGTTGTCGATGGTGCCTACGCCCGCGAGGTTGGAACCGGGGTAGTAGTAATAGAGCACGCCGACGTCGTAGCCGAGCGGGCCGGCGGCGCCCTTGTAGCCGCCGTAGAAGTCCATCTCAAGGGGCGACCCGGCGAAGAAGTTGTCCGAGATCGCCGAGTTCCAGTTGCCCAGGTAAATGCCGCTCGAGTGCGCGTAGTCGAAGCCGCCCTGCAGCGCCGGCTCCTCGAAGGTCTGGGTGAGCCCGCGGAACCGGTAGTCCGAGACAAGCGACATGTTCCCGGTGATGGGCGAGGCGGCTTGGGCCGCCGCGAGGCCGGGCACGAGCAACGCGGCCGCAACCGCGGCGGAAAGAATCGACTTACGCATGGAGGCTCCCTTGAGTTGGTGGGTGGATAGCACCCGCTCCAGTTAGCACCTCCTGTGCCAGCTAAAAATTTATTCCCTTTCAAATGCTTAAGATAACTGCGGCGGGGCCATGCACGGTGCCGGGGCCCGCTGAGCGGATCTTTGCACCGATTTGGTGCGGCGCGTTGGTATAGCCTTGGCCAATGATCGACCGGCGACTATTCGATGAGCTTGGAGAACGCATCAACGAGGCGTTCCGCAACTCCCCGGGGGCGGACCTCGAGAAGAACCTGAAGGCGCTACTGCTCGCCTGGTTCGACCGCCTCGACCTCGTGGTGCGCGAAGATTTCGAGGTGCAGAAGAAGCTCCTAGAGCGCGCGCAGGCGAAGCTCGCCGAGCTCGAGGCGCGCATCGGCGAGCTCGAGGCGCGGCAGAAGCCCCGCCCGCCCGGGTAAACCGTCCGTCGGCCACGGCGTTGCTCCCCAGCAGGGGGTCCACGCATGACCGTTGCCACGGTTGCGAGCCGCGCGCTCGCCGGAATCGACGCGCCCGAAGTCACCGTCGAGGTGCATCTCGGTCCGGGGTTGCCGGCGTTCCATATCGTCGGCTTGCCGGATGCGGAGGTGCGGGAGGCCCGCGATCGGGTGCGCGCCGCGCTCAACCACGCGCGCTTCGAGTTTCCGGCGCGCCGCATCACGGTCAATCTCGCGCCTGCGGAGCTGCCCAAGGATTCCAGCCGCTTCGACCTGCCGATCGCGCTGGGCATCCTCGCCGCGAGCGGCCAGCTCTCGCCCGAATCGCTCGCCGGGCAGGAGTTTGCCGGCGAGCTTTCGCTCACTGGTGAGCTACGGGCGGTGCGCGGCGCGCTCGCCATGGCGCTCTCGGCGCGCGCTGCGGGAAGGGCGTTCGTCCTGCCCGAAGGCAACGCGCCCCAGGCGGCGCTTGCCGAGGGCGCGCGCATCCTCCCTGCAAGGACGCTGCTCGAAGTGGTCGCTCACCTCACCGATGAAGCCCGACTACAGCAGTATGTGGGGAGCGCCTCGGCATCACTGCCCGCGTATCCGGACTTCAGCGACGTGCGCGGCCAGCAGCAAGTGAAGCGCGCGCTTGAAGTCGCCGCCGCGGGCGCCCACAGCGTGCTGATGCTCGGCCCCCCGGGTACCGGCAAGTCGATGCTCGCCGCCCGCTTTCCGGGCATCCTGCCGCCGCTCGGCGAATCCGAGGCGCTCGAGGTGGCGGCGATCCATTCGGTCTCGACGAGCGGCTTTGACACGCTGCGCTGGGGAGAGCGCCCATTCCGGGCGCCGCACCACAGCGCATCGGGCGCAGCGCTCGTCGGCGGCGGCGTCACGCCGCGCCCGGGCGAGATCTCGCTGGCGCACCACGGGGTGCTGTTCCTGGACGAGCTGCCCGAGTTCGATCGCGACGTGCTCGAAGCGCTGCGCGAGCCGCTCGAGTCCGGCCGCGTCTCCATCGCGCGCGCCGCACGCCATGCGCAGTTCCCGGCCCGCTTCCAACTCGTCGCGGCGATGAATCCCTGCCCTTGCGGGCACTGCGGGGACCGCAACGGGCGCTGCCGCTGCACCCCCGAGCGCATCGCGCGCTATCGCGGCCGCATCTCGGGTCCGCTCGCCGACCGCATCGACATCAAGCTCGAGGTGCCGGCGCCGCGCGAGGCGGAGTTGCTCGGGCCGGCCGCCGGCGAGCCCTCGAGCGCCATCAGAGCGCGGGTGCAGAAAGCGAGGCGCGCCCAGCTCGAGCGGCAGGGGCATCCCAATGCGCTGCTCGAGCCGGGCGCGATCGACCGGCACTGCACCACCGACCGCGAGGGCGACCGGTTGCTGCGCCACGCGCTCGCACGGCTGCTTCTCTCGGCGCGGGCGTACCACCGCGTGTTGCGCGTTGCTCGCACCATCGCCGACCTCGCGGGCACCGCCACCCTCGCCGCCGAGCACATCGCCGAAGCGATCCAGTACCGGCGCCTCGACGCCAGCTTCTAGGCGCTTGCTATAGTCCGTCGCCCATGGCTACCTACGCGATCGGCGACGTCCAAGGGTGTTTTGACGAGCTCCGCCGCTTGCTCGATGAGATCCGGTTTGGAAAGCAGGACCGGCTGTGGTTCGTCGGCGACCTGGTCAACCGCGGCCCGAAATCGCTGCAGGTGCTGCGCTTCGTGCGCGACCTCGGCGATCGCGCGATCACCGTGCTCGGCAACCACGACCTGCACCTCGTGACGCAGTTCGAGGGCTTCGAGCGGCCGCGCAAGGACGACACGTTCCAGGATGTCCTCGCGGCGCCGGACGCGAAAGCCCTTGTGGACTGGCTGCGGCAACGGCCGATGATGCATGTGGCGGGCGACTACTCCCTGGTGCACGCGGGGCTGCTGCCGCAATGGACGGTCGAGAGAGCCGTAGCTCTGGGAAACGAAGTGGAGGAGGCGCTGCGCGGGCCGGACTACCGTGCCTTCCTTGCCAACATGTACGGCAGCAAGCCGGACGAATGGAGCGACAGCCTCACCGGCTGGGACCGGCTGCGCGTCATCGTCAACGCAATGACGCGGCTACGCTTCTGCACGGCGCAGGGGCGCATGGAATTCCATGCCAAGGGCAAGCGCCCGCCGGCGGGTTACTCGGCATGGTTCGATTTCAGGAAAGATGCGCAGACCGTGGTGTGCGGGCACTGGTCGGCGCTCGGGCTCAAGCTCAGGGCGAAGCTCGCCGCGCTCGACAGCGGCTGCGTGTGGGGCGGCGAGCTCAGCGCGCTGCGGCTCGAGGACCGCGCGCTGTTTCAAGTACCATGCGCCGGCTACCAGGCGCCCGGAGGCGAGGCATGAGCGATTGCGTTTTCTGCAGGATCGTGGCGAAGCAGATCCCGGCGACGGTGGTCCACGAAGACGCGGACACGCTCGCGTTCATGGACATCGGCCAGGTGAATCCGGGGCACGTCCTGGTGGCGCTGAAGGCGCACGCCGAGAACGTCTTCGCGCTGGAGGAGGCGCAGGCCGCGGCCGTGTTCCGCACGGTTGCGCGCGTCGCGCGCGGCATCCGCGCCGCGTTCGCGCCGCCGGGACTCTCGGTGTACCAGGCGAACGGCAAGCCGGCCGGGCAGACGGTGTTCCACTTCCACATCCACCTCGTGCCGCGCCATGACGGCGACGGCATGAACCTCACCTGGCCGGTGAAGAACCCGCCGCGCGGGAAGCTCGAGGACTACGCGGCGAAGATCCGTGCGGCGCTTTAGTTCGGGGTTACCCGGGTAATTCCCCCGGAGGTCACGAGACGCACGCGCTGACCGGGCGTGAACTCGAGGTCGGCTTCCTGGACGATCGCGCGCAGCTCGCCGCTTTCCAGGCGCACCGTGATCTCGAGCCCCGCTTTCTCCGTCATCCGGTTCTCGATGGTGTTGCCGGCGACGCCGCCGGCGACCCCGCCGAGAACCGCGCCGACCGTAGAGCCCCTGCCCTCGCCCACGCCGCTGCCCGCGACGCCGCCCACCACGCCGCCGGCGGCGCCGCCGAGCCCCGACTGGCTGCCCTGGATGGTCACCTTGCGGACCGCATCGACGGTGGCAAATCGCACCGTCTGCTCTCTTCCCGTTTCGTGCTTGCCATAGACGTTCGCCGACTCGCGCGTCTGGCATCCGGCCAGCAGCGCCGCGAGGGCGGCAACAGCGATTGCAGTTCTCACGAGCTCATCCTTTCCAGGGCGAGTAGCCGAAAGCACGCTTGAAGCGCGCTTCGACCTCCCCGCGTGCGGGCGCATGGTTCTGCGCGCCCCGGTGCGCGATCTTGATCGCACCCATGACCGCGCCCAGTTTACCCGTGGAGGGCCAGTCCCAGCCCTGCGCGAGGCCGTAGAGGAGCCCGGCGCGATAGGCGTCGCCGCAGCCGGTCGGATCGGCGAGCGCCTCTGCAGGAACGCACGGGATCTCGTGGCGTTGCCCGCCGGCGAGGACGAGCGAGCCCTTCGCGCCGAGCGTGACGACCAGCGCTTTCAGGTCCCTGGCGAAGTCCTCGAGCCGGCGGCCGGTCTTTTCCTCGAGCAGCCGCCCTTCGTAGTCGTTCACGGCGACGTAGTCGGCGAGGCGCACGAACTCGGACAGCTCCTCGCCGGAGAACATCGGCAGGCCCTGCCCCGGGTCGAAGATGAAAGGCAGGCCCGCGTCGGCGCACTCGCGGGCGTGCTGCAGCATGCCTTGCTTGCCGTCCGGGGCAATGATGGCGATTCCTGCCGCGAGCTCGCGGCGCACATGGTTCTCGTGGGCGTAGTTCATCGCTCCGGGATGGAAGGCGGTGATCTGGTTGTCGTCCAGATCGGTGGTGATGAACGCCTGCGCCGTGAACTGTCCCGCGATGCGCCGCAGGTGCTCGGTGGCCACGCCCAGCTTTTCGAGGCGCGCCTGGTAGGGGGCGATGTCCTCGCCCACGGCGGCCATCACGAGCGGCTGCTCGCCCAGCAGGCGCAGGTTGTAGGCGATGTTGCCGGCAGTGCCGCCGTACTCGCGGCGCATCTCCGGCGTGAGGAAGCAGACGTTGAGGATGTGCAGCTGGTCCGCCAGCAGGTGATTGCGGAAGCGGTCCGGGAACACCATGATGGTGTCGTAGGCGATCGAGCCGGTGACGAGTATTTTTTTCACGAGGGGTAGAAGAGGTAGAGGCGATAACCGGTGGCGGGGCTGCGGCTGGAGTCGAGGTACACGCGCAGCGACGCTTCGCCGCCGGGCGCGATGCCCTGCGAGAGCAGCTGCGCGGCGCGGGCCGCCTCCAGGTATTCGCGCGGCGCCAGCACCCGCCGCAGCACCGGCCGCTCCGCGTCGTCGGTGAGCGTGAGCTCGAGCGCCGGATAGTCCTGGGCGAAGCGCGCGCGGTTGCGCAGCACCGCGTTCAGAACGATGATGCCCTGGCGGCGCGGATCGGCCTGCAGCTCCGAGGAGTCGATGCTCATCAGATCGGGCCGGCGCGGCAGCTGCACCGTGCAGCCGAGCAGCCGGCACGCAGCGTCGAGCGGCGCGCGCGCCGCGGGCACGGTCGCCGCGAGCTCGGAGCGGAAGCGATAAGCCGACTGCGCGACGAGCGCGAGCACGGCGAGCAGCACGAGAAACCCCCATAGCCACTGCCAGCCCCGCCGCGGCACATCGGGCTCGGCCATGAACTGCGGCAATGGCACCGCCTCGTCCGCGGCCGAGGCCGCGGGTCGGCGCGACGGATCGAACAGCCCGAGCTGCGGCGAGGGCTCCAGCGCCAGGCGCTCCGTGCCCTCCTCCACCAGCGCCGCGACGCCATCGAATACCGAGGCGCACTTGCCGCAACGCACTTTCCCGCCGCGCGCGGAGAGCTGGCCCGGCTGCACGCGGAACGCCGTCCCGCACGTCGGGCAGCGCGTGGTCAGGCTCACCGGCGCAGCCCTTCGAGGAGCGCCCAGCCCTCTTCCGCCGATGCGGTCATGTCGAAGCAGCCGGCATAGGCCCGCGCCACCTCGTCGGCCTGGGACTCGAGGATTCCGGAAAGCGCGATCCTGCCGCCGGGTGCGGTACGCGAGGCAAGCAGCGGTGCGAGCAGCATCAGTGGCTGGGCGAGGATGTTGGACACGACGATGTCGTAGCGCGCGGCCGGCAGCGCCTCCGGCGCGGCGACCTGAACGGCCACGCCGTTCGCGCGCGCATTCGCTGCCGTCGTCTCGAGCGCCTGCGGATCGAGGTCGACCGCGTCGACCTTGCGGGCGCCGAGCTTCGCGGCGGCGATCGCCAATATACCCGAGCCGCAACCGTAATCGAGCACGCTTTCCCCGCCGCGCAGCGTTCGTTCGAGGAACTGCAGCACGAGGCGGGTCGAAGGATGGCTGCCGGTGCCGAAGGCGAGGCCGGGGTCCAGGCGCAGCGCGGCCGGCACGCCCGCGGGCGGCTCGTGCCAGCTCGGGCCGACCCACAGCCGCGCGCCGACCGAGAGCGGCGCGAACTGCTCGCGCGAGCGCCGGACCCAGTCCTCGTCGTCGATGCGCGTGAGCCGGAAGGCCGGCGTTTCGGCGAGGCCGCAGGCCCGCGCCGCGGCGTCGAGCAGCGCGGCGGGATCGGCATCGGTGCCGAGCAAGGCGGTGAGGCTCGGCCGCTGCGCCTCGATCGCGTCGACGCACACGGACTGCGCGCCGCCATCGAGCAGGGCCTCGCTCAAGGCTTCGACCTGCGCACCGTCGGCCACCACGGTGAGCGCGAGCCAGGGCATCACTTCTTCTTGCTGCTGTCCTGCGCGAGCTTCTGCTCGAGGTAGTGGATCGAGACGCCGCCGCGCAGGAAGCGCGTGTCGTTGAGCAGCTCCCGGTGCAGGGGGATGTTGGTCTGGATGCCTTCGACCACCATCTCCGAGAGCGCAATGCGCATGCGCGCCACGGCCTGCTCGCGCGTCGCGCCGTAGGCGATCACCTTGCCGACCATCGAGTCGTAGTTGGGCGGCACGGTGTAGCCCTGGTAGACGTGCGAGTCGACGCGGATGCCCGGGCCGCCCGGCGGGTGGTAGGAGGTGATGCGCCCTGGCGAGGGCGTGAAGCGGTAGGGATCCTCGGCGTTGATGCGGCACTCGATCGCGTGGCCGCGGAACTGGATGTCCTTCTGGCGAAAGCGCAGCTTCTCGCCGGCGGCGACGAGGATCTGCTCCTGCACGAGATCGATGCCGGTGATCATCTCGGTCACCGGGTGCTCGACCTGGATGCGGGTGTTCATCTCGATGAAGAAGAATTCCCCGTCCTCGAACAGGAACTCGAAGGTGCCGGCGCCGCGGTAGCCGATCTTGCGGCAGGCATCGACGCAGCGCTCGCCGATGCGCTCGCGCAGCTTCGGCGGCAGGTCGGGCGCGGGCGCCTCCTCCAGCACCTTCTGGTGGCGCCGCTGCATCGAGCAGTCGCGCTCGCCCAGGTGCACCGCGTTCTTGTGCGCGTCGGCGAGGATCTGCACTTCGATGTGGCGCGGCTGCTCGAGGTAGCGCTCGAGGTACACCACCGGGTTCGCGAACGCCGCCTGCGCCTCGCTGCGCGTCATGTTCACGGCGTTGGGCAGCGCGGCCTCGGTGTGCACGACGCGCATGCCGCGCCCGCCGCCCCCGCCGGCCGCCTTGATGATCACCGGGTAGCCCACCTTGCGGGCGATGCGCACGACCTCTTTCGGGTCCTCGGGCAGCGCGCCCTCGGAGCCCGGCACGGTGGGCACGCCGGCCTTGGTCATCGCCTGCTTCGCGCTCACCTTGTCGCCCATCAGCCGGATGTTCTCCGGCCGCGGGCCGATGAACACGAACCCCGAGCGCTCGACCTTCTCGGCGAAGTCCGCGTTCTCGGAGAGAAAGCCGTAGCCGGGGTGGATCGCTTCTGCGTCGGTGACCTCGGCGGCGCTGATGATCGCCGGGATGTTGAGATAGCTCGCCGCCGCCGGCGGCGGCCCGATGCAGACCGACTCGTCGGCGAGCTTGACGTACTTCGCCTCGGTGTCGGCCTCGGAGTGCACGACGACCGTGCGGATGCCCATCTCGCGGCAGGCGCGCTGGATGCGCAGCGCGATCTCGCCCCGGTTGGCGATGAGGATCTTCTCGAACATTCAGCCGAGGATGAAGAGCGGTTGCCCGTATTCCACCGGCTGGCCGTTCTCGACGAGGATCGCCTTGATGGCGCCGGCCGCGTCGGACTCGATCTCGTTCATCAGCTTCATGGCTTCGATGATGCAGACGGTCTCGCCCTCCTTCACGGTCTGGCCCACTTCGACGAAAGGCTTGGCGTCCGGCGAGGCGGAGCGGTAGAACGTGCCGACCATCGGCGCCTTGATCACGCGCCCCTCCTGGCCGGCCTCGGCCTCGGCCGCCGGCGCTGGGGCGGCAGGCGCGGCGGGCCGCGTCTCGGCCGCCGGGGCGGCCGCCGGCACGGCCGGGCCCGGGCTCACGCTGACGGCCCCGCCCTTGACGATCTTCACCTTCTCCTCGCCCTCGGTGATCTCGAGCTCGGCGATGCCGGACTCCTGCACCAGGTCGATGAGCTTCTTAAGCTTGCGCAGATCCATCGAGCTTCCCCAGGGCATGGGCGAGCGCGAAGTCGTAGCCGCGGCTGCCCAGGCCGCAGATCGTGCCGACCGCCAGGTCGGAGAAATAGGAGCGATGGCGGAACGGCTCGCGCGCCTGCACGTTGGAAAGGTGCACTTCGATGAACGGAATGCCGACTCCGGCCACTGCGTCGCGCAGCGCGACGCTGGTATGGGTGTACGCCGCCGGGTTAAGGACCATGAACCCTACGCCCTCGCGCGCAGCGCGCTGGATGCGGTCGATCAGCTCGCCCTCGACGTTGCTCTGGAAGCAGAGCACCTGCGCGCCGGCGGCCCGGCCGGCGGCGACGAGGCGGCGGTTGATGGCGGCCAGCCTTTCTCTGCCGTAGATGCGCGGCTCGCGTGTGCCGAGAAGGTTCAGGTTCGGTCCGTGAAGGATGAGGATTCGCCGCCGTTTGGCGGTTTTCGCGATTTTCGCCATTTTTCGCCGCAGAACGCGGCATTTTAGCCGACCAATCCTGACAGGGCCTGTTCCAGTTCCTCCTTGCGGAATGCCCCGAGCCGCTGGCCGGCCACCGCGCCCGAGCGATCCAGCAGCACGGTATACGGCAGGGCCCCGGCCTTGTTGCCGAGCTGGCGCATGATCTCGATCGCCTCGCTGCCCGCCACCAGCATCTGGTAATTTACGTGGTATTTCGCTGCAAAATCGCGGATGTTGGGCGCATGATCGATGCCGATCCCGATGATCTCGAGTCGCTTGGCGGCATATTGTTGCTTTGCAGCAACCAACAGCGGGACTTCTTCGCGGCAGGGCGCGCACCACGTTGCCCAGAAATTGCACACGACAACCTGGCCACGCCATTCGAGCAGCCGCCGGGCTCGTCCGTCCAGGTCGACGAAGCTGGCCGAGAGCAGCCGCGCCGCGCCGCTGCGCGACTGTACGACCAGCGCGCCGACCAGGGCGCCGCCGGCCGCGGCGGCGGCGGCGACACCGGCGAGGGCGAGCGCCTTACGTCGAGCCGGCCGCATCGCGCAGGAGCGCGCCCACTTCGGCGATGCCCGCGCGGTCCATCACCTTCCCCGCCTGCGATGTCTTCAGGGCGATGCGCTCGTCGCGGGGGTCGAACACCGAAAGCTTGAGCGGCGCCCCCTGCCACTCGAGCGTAAGGACGCTCACGGCGTGCGCGCGGTCGCCGGAAAAGCGCCGGCCTTCCTGGGTGGCGTAGGGAATGTTGCGATCGAGGAGATAGATCTCGACGTCCTTGGGGCTCTCCGGGAAGAGCTGCAGCTCGACGCCGGCGTAGGGGCCGGCCGTGCCCTTCAGGACCGGGCCGGTCAGGTAGGGGCTGAAGCACTCGAGCGCGCGCATGGCGTCGAGCGCGATGCCGCGCAGCTCGGCGATGCGCTCGGCGTGCTCCTGCGGCTCGTAGAGCGCGCGGTAGGCATTCAGCTCGGCTTCGATCTCGTCGTTCGCGGGCAGCGCCTGGGCGTCGGTCGCGCCGAGCTGGCGCGCCGCCTTGCGCTTGGCGAGCGCGAAGTCGTCGATGCCGTCCTCGGCCATGAGGCGCGCCGCGGCTGCGGCAATGCGCGCGCGCATTCCCGTGGGGGATCGCGCCCGCGTGCCGGTCTGACGGGTGTTCTTGCGGCTCACGGTAACGATTCAATCATAGAATCTCCACCCTTCGGCATGGCCGCGCACCTTCACATCCTCGGCATCTGCGGCACCTTCATGGGCGGCATCGCGGCCATCGCCAAGGCGGCGGGCTACCGCGTCACCGGCTGCGATGCCAACGTCTATCCGCCGATGAGCGACCAGCTCGAGGCGCTGGGCATCGAGCTCACGGAGGGCTTCGGCGCCGAGCAGCTCGCGCTGCGGCCCGACCTGTGGGTGATCGGCAATGTCGTCACCCGCGGCAATCCGCTCATGGAGGCTATCCTCGACCGCGGCGAGCGCTACGTTTCCGGCCCGCAGTGGCTGGCCGAGCATGTGCTCGCCGGCAGGCATGTGCTTGCAGTCGCCGGGACGCACGGCAAGACCACGGTGTCGGCGATGATTGCCTGGATCCTCGAGCGCGCCGGGCGCAACCCCGGCTTCCTCATCGGCGGGGTGCCGCTCGACTTCCCGGTTTCGGCGCGCCACACCGGCTCGAGCCTTTTCGTCATCGAAGCCGACGAGTACGACACCGCCTTCTTCGACAAGCGATCCAAGTTCGTCCACTACCAGGCGCGGACTGCAATACTCAACAATCTCGAATTCGATCATGCTGACATCTTCGACGATCTTGCGGCGATCGAGCGGCAATTTCACCACTTCGTGCGCACCGTGCCACGGTCCGGGCTGGTCATTGCGAACGGCGCAGATACAGCAATGGAGCGAGTACTCACATTAGGATGTTGGACACCCATCGAGCGCTTTGGTGTGCGGGCCGGCTGGCAGGCCGGCGCCCCGGATGCGAGCGGCGCATTCGAAGTCGCATGGCAGGGCAGGGTGCTGGGTCTGGTGCGCTGGCAGCTGCAGGGTGCGCATAGCCGGCTGAACGCTCTCGCGGCCATCGCCGCCGCCCGCCATGCCGGCATCGACCCGGCCGAGGCGATTGCCTCGCTCGGCGCGTTCTCCGGGGTGCGGCGGCGCATGCAGCTGCGCGGCGACGTGCGCGGCGTCAGCGTGTACGACGACTTCGCGCACCACCCGACGGCGATCCGCACCACGCTCGAGGGGTTGCGCGAGCGGGTCGGGCAGGCCCGCATCCTGGCGGTGCTCGAGCCGCGCTCGAACACGATGAAGCGCGGCGTGATGAAGGAGGCGTTGCCGGCCAGCCTCGCCGCTGCCGACCGGGTCTACCTCTACACGGCCGGCATCGACTGGGATGCGCCGGCCCTTTTCGCTCCCCTGGGCGCGAGGGCGCGCTGCCTGAACGACCTGGAGGCGCTGGTCGCAGCGGTGGCCGCGGAAGCGCGCAGCGGCGACCAGGTTCTGGTCATGTCGAACGGCGGCTTCGGCGGCATCCACGGCAAGCTCCTCGAGCGGCTGGCGCGGGAAGCCGCTGCGTGATCGTCTACCTGCACGGGTTCAACTCATCGCCGCAATCGCACAAGGCACTGGTCCTCGGGCGCTTTCTCGCCGAGCGCGGCCTGGGCGCTCAGTACGCCTGCCCGGCGCTGGCGCCGCTCGCCTCCGACGCGATCCGGGAAGCGGAAAGGTACCTCGGCAAGGATGTTTGCTTCGTCGGCTCGTCGCTGGGGGGCTTCTATGCCACCTGGCTCGCCGAGAAGCACGGGGTGAGGGCGGTGCTCATCAACCCGGCCATCGACCCGCACGTCGGCCTGCGCGCCTATCTCGGCCGGCAGGAGAACCTGCACACGGGAGAGCCCTACGAGCTGACCGAAGCGCACCTGCGCGACTGGGAACGGCACTATGTCCCGCGCATTACCCCGGGGCGCTACCTGCTGATCGTCGAGACCGGCGACGAGGTCCTCGACTATCGGCGCGCCGTGGCGCGCTATGCCGGCGCGGACCAGATCGTCGTCGAGGGCGGCGACCACAGCCTGCAAAGCTTCGCGCGGCATCTGCCGCGCATCCTCGAGTTCGCCCGTGCAGCTGCTCTATGAGGAGGACGGCGACCTGAAGGTCGGCGCGGTGCTGTCGCAGGCGCCGGCGTCCTTCCAGGTGGAAAGCCCGCACGGGCGCCGCTCCAAGATCAAGGCGGCAGCCGTGCTGCTTTCCTTCGAGCAGCCTTCCGGCGCGGAAGTGCTCGCCTCCGCCGAGCATTTCTCCAAGGGCCTCGATGTCGAGTTTCTCTGGCAGTGCGTAGGCGGGCGCGAGTTCTCCTTTCAGGAGCTGGCCCGGGAGTACGTAGGGCGCGAGCCGACGCCGGCGGAGGCGGCCGGCGTGCTGATGAAGCTGCACGCCGCGCCGATGTACTTCTACCGGCGCGGCAAGGGCCGCTTCCAGCCGGCGCCCGAGCAGACCCTGAAGCTCGCGCTCGCGGGCCTGGAGAAGAAGAAACGCGTGCAGGAGAGCATCGCGGACTGGGCGGCGCGCCTGGCGCGCTTCGAGTGCCCGGCCGAGGTGGCGGCGCTGCGCGAGGAGCTGCTCTACGCGCCCGACCGCAACAAGGCCGAGACCAAGGCGCTCGAGCAGGCCTGCCGCGAGACCGGCCTCACGCCGGCGCGGCTCCTCCAGCGCTGCGGCCGGCTCGCCGACGCGCACGAGTACCACCTGCAGCGCTTCGTGCACGAGTTCTTCCCGCGCGGCACGGCGTTTCCGGCGCACCCGCTGCCGGCGGCGCCTGGGGGGCTGCCGCTCGCCGAGGCGCCCGCATTCAGCCTCGACGACGTCGGCACCCACGAGATCGACGACGCATTCTCGGTGCGTCGCGTCGGCCCCGGGGAGCTGCGCATCGGCATCCACATCGCCGCTCCCGCCGCGGGCTTCGCGCCCGGATCGGCGCTCGACGCGATCGCGCGCGAGCGGCTCTCCACCGCCTACATGCCCGGTCGCAAGTTCACCATGCTGCCCGAGGACGTGATCGAGCGCCTGTCGCTCGATCACGGCGGGGAGCAGGTCGCGGTGTCGCTGTACTTCCACGTCGCCGAGGCCGACGGCACGCTGCGCGGCCGGCACAGCCGGCTCGAGCGCGTGCCGATCGCGGCGAATCTGCGCCATGCCCAGTACGACGCCCTCAACGCCGCGTTCGAGGCCGGCGCCGAGGTGGGCCTTCCCTTCGAAGGCGAACTGCGCTCGCTCTGGCGCCTCGCCACTGCGCTCGAGGCGAAGCGCGGGCGGCCGAGCGCCGGCGCGGCGCTCGTCGACTACGCGTTCCATGTCGAGGAGGGCAGGGTGCGCATCGTGCCGCGCCGGCGCGGCGCGCCGCTCGACAAGCTGGTGTCCGAGCTCATGATCCTCGCCAACTCGAGCTGGGGCGAGCTGCTCGCCGAGCATGACGCGGCGGGGATCTACCGCGTGCAGTCCACCGGCAAGGTGCGCCTTTCGGTGCACCCCGAGGCGCACGAGGGGCTGGGCGTTTCCTGCTATGCCTGGATGAGCTCGCCGCTGCGGCGCTACGTCGACCTGGTGAACCAGTGGCAGCTGCTCGCCGTGCTGGCCGGACGCAAGCCGCCGTTCGCGCGCAACTCCGACGCGCTGCTCTCCGCCATGCAGGCCTTCGAGGTCACCTATACGCGCTACGACGAGCACCAGCGCGCCATGGAGGGCTACTGGAGCCTGCGCTGGCTGCAACAGGAATCGGTGAGCACGATCGACGCGCTGGTGCTGCGCGAGAACCTGGTGCGCCTGGAGGGGCTGCCGCTCGCCATGCGCGTGCCGTCGCTTCCCGCGCTCGATGCCGGGACGCGCGTGCGCCTGGCGATCGACAGCATCGACCTGCTCGAGCGCTCCCTCGCGTGCCGGTTCCTCGAGACTAGCTAAAAGCCCCAAAATATGAAAGGCTTGTAAGATTGAGGTGAGATTGCACTTGACCATCAGCCGCGATGAACGGGTGCTGGGCGCGGCAGTAGGAATTTCCATCCTGCTGCACGGGGCGCTCCTTTCCATGCATTTCAAGTTTCCCGACTCGCAGCGGTGGAAGTCCGCCAACCAGCCGCTCGAGGTGGTGCTCGTCAACGCCAGGACGCGCGAGCGTCCTTCCCGACCCGAGGTGCTCGCGCAGTCCAATCTCGACCGCGGCGGCAACGTCGACCAGAACCGGCGCGCGAAGACGCCGCTCCCGGTCACCGCGCCGCCCAAGCCGGGCAAGGACCTCGCCGAGGCGAAGCGCCGCGTGCGCGAGCTCGAGGTGCAGCAGCAGCGGCTGCTCGCGCAGGCGCGTGAATCTGCCGCACGCGTGCCCGCCGAGAGGCCGCGTCCCGCGCCCTCCGAGCAGCCGGCCACGCAACCGAGCGGCCGCGACATGGCCGACCTCGCGCTCGCCGCCATGCGGTTGCAGGCGCAGATCGACCGGCAGATCCAGGAGTACCAGAAGCGCCCGCGCAAGAAGTTCATCGGCGCCAACGCCGCCGAGTACCGCTTTGCGCAGTACGAGGAGGACTGGCGCGTCAAGGTCGAGCGGGTCGGCACGCTGAACTATCCGCCCGAGGCGCGCGGCAGGCTCTACGGCAACCTGAGGCTCACCGTCACCATCCGCCCCGACGGCAACGTCGAGTCGATTGAGCTCGACCGCTCCTCGGGCCTGAAGGTGCTCGACGCGGCGGCTTTCAAGATCGTGCGCATGGCGAGCCCCTTCGCGGTGTTCCCGCCCAATATCCGCCGCGACACCGATCTCTTGGTGATCACCCGCACCTGGTTCTTCGGCCAAGGCGACAAGATCTGGACTGAATAGTGGCCGACCGTTACGCGGTCATCGGCAATCCGGTGGCGCATTCCAAGTCGCCCTGGATCCACGCCGAGTTCGCGCGCGCGACCGGCCAGGCGCTGCGCTACGAGGCGATCGAGGCGCCCCGCGGCGGCTTCGCGGAGGCCGTCGCGGCTTTCCGCGCCGCCGGCGGCAAAGGTCTCAACGTCACGCTGCCGTTCAAGGAAGAGGCCTACGCGCTTTGCGCCGAAGTGAGCGAACGGGCAGGGCTCGCACGCGCCGTCAATACGCTGATACTCGGGGAAAAGATCTTCGGCGACAACACCGACGGGGCGGGGTTGCTTGCCGATCTTGAAAAGAATCTCGGAGAGAAAGTGAAAGGCAGCCATGTCCTCCTCCTCGGCGCGGGGGGCGCGGCGCAGGGCGTCGCCGGCGCGCTTCTCGAGGCCGGCGCCGCCGAGCTGGTCATCGCGAACCGCGACATGGGGCGCGCGCAGGCGCTCGCGGCGCGCTTTCCCGGCGTGAAGGCGAGCGGCTACGGCGCGCTCGCGGCGGGCTTCGACATCGTGGTGAACGCCACTTCGGCCGGCCTGCAGGGCGCCGCGCCGCCGCTGCCGGCCGGTGTCCTCGGCCCGGGCGTGCTCGCCTACGAGATGGTGTACGGCCGCGACACGCCGTTTCTTGCCGCGGCGCGCGCCGCGGGGGCGCGCGCCTGCGACGGGCTGGGCATGCTGGTCGAGCAGGCCGCCGAGTCCTTCTTCCTCTGGCGCCGCGTGCGGCCTGCGACCGCACCGGTGCTCGAGCGCCTGCGCCGTGGCTAGGCGCGCCGGCGCGCTGCTGCGGGCGTGGAAGATCTTCTGCTACACCCTGGGCAGCCTCGTCGCCCTCGCCGTGGCGCTGCAGCTCTGGTTCTTCGCGCACATCGCGTACTGGAGCTTCGCCAATCCCGCGTCCACGGCATTCATGAACCGCACCCTGGAGAAGCCGGGGGCGCGGGTGCGCCACACCTGGGTCCCCTACGCGCGCATCTCGCCGCACCTCAAGCGCGCGGTGATCGCGGCCGAGGATGCCAAGTTCCTCGCCCATGAAGGCTTCGACTGGGAGGCGATCCACAAGGCGATGCTGAAGAACGAGCAGAAGGGCAGGGTGGTGGCGGGCGCCTCGACCATCACGCAGCAGCTGGCGAAGAACCTGTTCCTCTCCTCGCAGCGCTCGTGGGCGCGCAAGGCGCAGGAGGCGGCGATCACCTGGATGATGGAGCGCACCATGTCCAAGCGCCGCATCCTCGAGCTCTACCTCAACTTCGCGGAATGGGGCGAAGGCGTGTTCGGCGCGGAAGCGGCGGCGCGCCATCACTTCGGCTCGAGCGCGGCGGCGCTCAGTCCCGAGCAGGCGGCGTGGCTCGCGGCGGTCCTGCCGAGCCCGCGGCGCTACGACCGCGGCCGCACCACGGCGTACATCGCCGAGCGCTCCGGCACCATCCTCGTGCGCATGGGAGACGCGCATATCCCCTGATACGCGCCTGGAGCTCGAGGACCTGCAGCAGAGCCTGCGGGAGGTGCAGCAGTCTCTGTCGGCGACGCACGATCGCGCAGCGCTGCGCGCACGGCTCGACGCGCTGCACCCGGCCGACATCGCCTACATGCTCGAGGCGCTGCCGCCCGGGGAGCGGCTTGCCCTGTGGGAGCTCGTCAAGGCCGACCGCGACGGCGAGATCCTGGTCGAGGTGTCCGACGCGGTGCGCGAGTCGCTCATCGAGGCGATGGACTCGAAGGAGCTGGTCGCCGCCGCCGAGACGCTGGAAGCCGACGAGCTCGCCGACATCGCCGCGGACCTGCCGCCGGGGGTCATCGCGGAGGTGGTGCAGGCGCTGCCCGCCGAGGAGCGCGAGCGCCTGCGCGCGGCGCTGTCCTTTCCCGAAGGGTCGGTGGGCGCGCTGATGGATTTCGACCACGTTTCGGTGCGCGAGGACGTGACGCTCGAGGCGGTGACGCGCTACCTGCGTCGCCTGGACGAGCTGCCCGATCATACCGACCAGCTCTTCGTCGTCGACCGCGACCGCCGCCTGCGGGGCACGCTGCCCCTGCCGCGGCTCATCGTCTCCGACCTGGAGCTCGAGGTCTCGCGTGTCATGCTGCCCGAGAGCGTGCGCCTGGCCCCGCAGGACCCCGCGGAGGAAGCGGCGAGCGCCTTCGAGCGCTACGACCTCGTCTCGGCCGCCGTGGTCGATGCCGACGGGCGGCTCATCGGCCGGCTCACCGTCGATGCGGTGGTGGACTACATCCGCGCGCGCAGCGCCGAGTCCCAGCTCGCCGAGGCCGGCCTGCGCGAGCCGGAGGACGTGTTCGCTCCGGTGCTCGACAGCTTCAAGAACCGCTGGGCGTGGCTGGCGGTGAACCTGGTCACCGCCTTCATCGCCTCGCGGGTCATCGGCGTGTTCGAGGACTCGATCGCCGAGCTGGTCGCGCTGGCGGCGCTCATGCCGATCGTCGCCGGCATCGGCGGCAACTCCGGCAACCAGACCATCACCATGATCGTGCGCGCGCTCGCCCTGGGGCAGATCCAGGCGCCGTACTGGTCGAAGCTGATCGCCAAGGAGATCGGCGTGGCGCTGCTCAACGGCGTCGTATGGGGCACGCTGCTCGGGCTGATCGCCTTCGCCTTCTACGGCAACGTCGCGCTCGGCGGCGTGATGGCGCTCGCCATGATCCTCAACCTGATGCTCGCCGCCGTGATGGGCGTGGCGATCCCGCTCGCGCGCGCGCGCTTCGGCCGCGACCCGGCGATGGGCTCCTCGGTGCTGATCACCGCCTGCACCGACTCCGGCGGCTTCTTCATCTTCCTGGGGCTAGCCACGCTCTTCCTTGTTTGAGCGCGTGGTCGAAGAGCGCCACGCGCTGCGCGAACACCTCGCCGAAATAGCTGGCGGCGTCGGCGGGCGGCAGCCGCAGCCAGGCACCGGCCTCGCCGCTTTCCGTGACGAGCTCCATGCCGTGCTTGCGGGCGAGTTGCATCATGGAGCCGTTTTCCGCTAGGCAGTGCATGAAAAGCGAGTGCACGCCCCAGTTTCGTGCATGGAGATGCGCGCGTGAGAGCAGCGCGCCGCCCACGCCGCGGCCGCGATATGCCGGCAGCACGGAAACGCCGAGCTCGGCATGGCCGCCGCCGCGCGCGAGGTGCCCTGCGCCGATCAGCTGCAGCGCGTCGTTCGATACCCCGAATACGCCGTCGCGATCGAAATCGATGCGCCTGACGTAGGCCTGCACCGCGGTGTCGGCAAGCGGCACGCCGAAGCGCAGCCTGCGATCCTCGGCCTGCAGAATGAGGAAATGGCGCTCGAGCGCGACGCGCTCCGGCCTCGAAAGTTCGCGCACCAGGACGCTCATGGCGCCCTGACACGCAACCTCCGTACCAGCGCTACCCCGACTTGAACGCCGCCTTTGCCGCTGCGAACGTCGCGTCGAGATCGGCCGCGCCGTGCGCGGCGGAGACGAAGCCCGCTTCGTAAGCCGAGGGGGCGAGGTAGACGCCCTGCTCGAGCATGGCGTGGAAGAACAGATTGAAGCGCTCGCGGTCGCATTGCATGACCTCGGCGAAGCTGCGCGGCGGTGCCGCCCGGAAGTAGACGCCGAACATGCTGCCGATCGATTGTGCCGAGAACGTGACGCCGGCCTGCCTCGCTTCGGCGGCGAGCCCCTCGACCAGCTTGCGGGTCGTGCTTTCGACTTTCTCGATGAACCCTTTTTCCTCGACCAGCTTGAGCGTTGCCAATCCCGCGGCGACCGCGACCGGATTGCCGGAAAGCGTGCCGGCCTGATAGACCGGCCCGAGCGGCGCGAGCTTCTCCATGATCTCGCGCCGGCCGCCGATCGCGGCGACCGGCAGCCCGCCGCCGATCACCTTGCCCAGGGTGGTGAGATCGGGGCGGATGCCGAAGCGCGCCTGCGCGCCGCCCAGGGCGACGCGAAACCCGGTCATCACCTCGTCGAAGATCAGCACCGCGCCGTGGCGCGTGCATTCCTCGCGCAGCGCCTCGAGGAAGCCGGGGGCGGGGAGGACGAGATTCATGTTGCCTGCGACAGGCTCGACAATGGCGCAGGCAATGTCCTTGCCTTTCTCACTAAATAGTGTCCTCAACTGAGAAACATTGTTGTAGTCGAGCACCATCGTGTGCGCAGCAGTGTCGGCCGGCACGCCGGCCGAGCTCGGGTTGCCGAAGGTGAGGGCGCCCGAGCCCGCCTTGACGAGCAGCGCATCGGCATGGCCGTGGTAGCAGCCCTCGAACTTCACGATCAGGCTGCGCCCGGTGTGGCCGCGCGCGAGGCGGATCGCGGTCATGGTGGCCTCGGTGCCCGAAGACACCAGGCGCACCAGCTCGAGCGAGGGGACGAGCCTGCAGAGCATCTCGGCCAGCGCCACTTCCGCCTCGGTCGGCGCGCCGAACGAAAGCGCGCGCGAGGCCGCCTCCTGCACTGCTTCCACGACCGCCGGATGCGTGTGCCCGGCGAGCATCGGGCCCCAGGAGCCGACGTAGTCGATGTAGCGGCGGCCGTCGGCATCCCAGAGGTGGGCGCCGGCGGCGCGCTCGAAGAAGCGCGGCACCCCGCCCACGGCGCGGAAGGCGCGCACCGGAGAATTGACGCCGCCCGGGATCAGGCGCCGGGCGCGCTCGAACAGTTCCTGGTTTTTCATGCGAAGAGCCTCGCGTATTGCGTCGCGCGCGCGGCAACGTCCGCGGCGTCGAAGAGATCGGAGATCACCGCCAGCAGGTCGGCGCCGGCGGCGAGGAGCTGCGGTGCGTTCTCGAGCGTGATGCCGCCGATGGCGGCGAGGGGCACGCCGAGCGATCTCGCCTCGGCGAACAGCGACAGCGGCGCGCGCGCCGCGGCGGGCTTGGTCGGCGAAGGAAAGACGCTGCCGAAGGCCACGTAGTCGGCGCCGGCGGCCACCGCGCTGCGCGCGAGCTCGATGCGGTCGTAGCAGGAGGCGCCGAGGATCTTGCCGGCAAGGCGCTCGCGCGCCGCGCGCAGGTCGGCGTCGCCCTTGCCGAGGTGCGCGCCGTTCGCGCCCACGGCGAGCGCGATCTCGAGGTCGTCGTTGACGATGAAGGGAACGCCGTAGCCGTGCGCGAGCGCGGCAAGGCGATGCGCCTGCGCGAGGCGCTTGTCCTTCGCGAGCAGCTTGTTGCGGTACTGCAGCGCCACGACGCCGCCGGCGAGCGCCTGCTCGGTCTTGCGGCAGAGCAGCGCCGTGTCCGCCACGTCGGGCGTGATGGCGTAGAGGCCGCGCAGCTTCAATGGCGCAGGAACCGCTGCGGGATGGCCTGCCCGCGGCCGGGGCGGAAGGCCGCGGCGAGGGTCTGCCAGGTGTACGCCTGCGCCTCGCGCACCGCCTCGGCCGGCGCACGCCCGCTGGCGAGCGCCGCCGCGACGGCCGAGGCGAGCGTGCAGCCCGAGCCGTGGTACTCGCCCGCCAGCCGCGGCCAGCGGTCCTCGCGCACCACGCCGCGCGCGTCGTACAAGGTATTCACCACCTCGGCGCCCGCCTCGTGCGTTCCGGTGACCAGCACGAACTCGCAGCCGCGCTCGAGCAGCCGCTGCGCCCCGCCGAGGCGGCGCGCCTCGAGGCTGTTGGGCGTGGCCACGGTCGCGTGCGGCACGATCGCCTCGACGAGGGCCTCGATCGCCGCCGCGTCCGCGAGCTCGTCGCCGCGCCCGGAAGCGAGCACCGGGTCGAGCACCAGCGGCACCCGCGGGTGGCCCGAGACGATCTCGGCGATGGCGCGCGCGTTCTCGGCCGAGCCGAGCACGCCCAGCTTGAAGGCGTCGACGGCGATGTCGTCGAGCAGGCGGCGCGCCTGCTCGGCGACGGACGCCGCGTCGAGCGCGCGCAGGCGCGACACGCCGCGCGTGTCCTGCACGGTGAACCCGGTGAGCACCGACAGCGGATGGCAGCCGCGCGCGGCGATGGTCAGCACGTCGGCCTGCAGTCCGGCACCGCCGGTGGGATCGGAAGCTGCGAAGGTGAGCACGACCGGAAGCGCGGACGACATGGGTTAAACTCCGTGGCCATTCTACTTCCCGCGCCCGATGACGACCGAGAACCAAGTTCAGTACAAGACCTGGATGTGCCTCATTTGCGGCTTCGTCTATGACGAAGCCGCCGGGCTGCCCGACGAGGGCATCGCGCCCGGGACGCGCTGGGATGACGTGCCGATGAACTGGACCTGCCCCGAGTGCGGCGCCCGCAAGGACGACTTCGAGATGGTGGAGATCTAAACTTTCGCCTCTGGCGGCGCTCTAACCCGCTCATGCAGTAAAATTCAGGGTGGCCGCATGTCCTCGCGCATTTCTTCAGTCAATCTGACGCATCATTTCCTGATCGCCATGCCCAACATGGCGGATCCGTACTTCGCGAGGACGCTCACTTACATCTGCGAGCACAACGACCAGGGCGCGCTCGGCCTGGTCGTCAACCGGCCCATCGACATGACCCTGCAGGCGCTGTTCGAGCGCCTGTCGCTCACGCTGCGCGACGCGGACCTCGCCGATGCGCCGATCTACTTCGGCGGCCCGGTGCAGACCGATCGCGGCTTCGTGCTGCACGCGCCCGCGGGCAACTGGCAGTCGACGCTGCGCGTGGGCGAGGCGATCGGCCTCACCACCTCGAAGGACATCCTCGAGGCGGTCGGCCGCGGCGAGGGGCCGCGGCGCATGCTGGTCACGCTGGGCTACGCCGGCTGGTCGCCCGGGCAGCTCGAGCACGAGCTCTCGCAGAACGCCTGGCTCACGGTGAAGGCGGCCGACGGCATCATCTTCGAGACGCCGGCCGAGGAGCGGCTGCCGGCGGCGATGGAGCTTCTCGGCATCGACTTCGGGCGGCTGCAGGACGAAGCGGGACATGCCTGATCGGGCCGCGCGCACGATCCTGGCGTTCGACTTCGGTTTAAAGCGTATTGGCGTGGCGGTCGGCGAGCCCGAGCTCGGCACCGCGCATCCGCTGCCTGCGATCGATGGATTTTCGAAAATAGAAAAACTGATCAATGAGTGGACGCCGGCGGCCCTCGTGGTCGGACGGCCAACAAGCGCGGAAGGCAGGCCGCACGACATGACGCGGCGCGCGGAGGATTTCGCGCGGCGCCTGGAGCGCCAGTTCAAGCTGCCTGTGGCGCGCGTCGACGAGCGCTACAGCTCGGTGGAGGCGGAAAGCCGGCTGCGCGGCGCGAAGAGGAAGCCGGTGGACTCGGTCGCGGCGCAGCTGCTCCTGGAGCAGTACTTCCATGAAGCTGCCTGACGCCGAGAAGCTCTGCGAGCAGCTCGCTGCGGAACTGCGGCCGCGCATCGGGCCCAAGAGCGCCATGATCGGCCTCTACACCGGCGGCGCGTGGCTCGCGGAGCGCCTGCACAGACTGCTGCAGATGAAAAGTCCACTGGGGCTGATGGACATCGCGTTCTACCGCGACGACTACGCGGCGCGCGGCCTGAAGCACGACCCCAAGCGCACCAAGATCCCCTTCGACGTCAACGGCAGCGAACTGCTGCTGGTCGACGACGTCCTGTACAGCGGCCGCACGGTGCGCGCGGCGATGAACGAGCTCTTCGACTACGGCCGGCCGGCCAGCATCTCGCTCGTGGTGCTCGCCGACCGCGGCGGCCGGCAGCTGCCGATCTGCGCGCAGCACTGCGGCGCTCGCGTCGAGGTGCCGGCAGGAATGCGGTTGACACTTAAACAGGAAGGAACAAAGCTCGTATTCGCGCTGGAGCTCGACCGTGCTGCGTGACCCGCAACTCAACGCCAACGGCGAGCTGCAGCACCTGCTTTCCATCGAGGGGCTGCCGCGCGAGGTGCTGGTGCAGATCCTCGACACCGCGGAATCCTTCGCCGGCGTCACCGAGCGCGAGGTGAAGAAGGTGCCGCTCTTGCGCGGCAAGAGCGTGTTCAACCTGTTCTTCGAGCCCTCGACGCGCACCCGCACCACCTTCGAGATCGCCGCGAAGCGCCTCTCCGCCGACGTCATCAACCTCAACATCGCGGTGTCCTCGCAGTCGAAGGGCGAATCGCTGCTCGACACGGTCGCCAACCTCTCGGCGATGCAGGCCGACATCTTCGTCGTGCGCCACGCCTCCTCGGGGGCGCCGTTCCTCATCGCGCGCCACGTCAAGCCGCACGAGCACGTGATCAACGCCGGCGACGGGCGCCACGCGCATCCGACGCAGGGGCTGCTCGATCTGTTCACCATCCGCCACTACAAGAAGGACTTCACGCGGCTCACGGTCGCCGTGATCGGCGACGTGCTGCACTCGCGCGTCGCGCGCTCGCTGATCCACGGCCTGACCACCCTGGGCGCGCCCGAGGTGCGGGTGATCGCGCCGCAGACGCTGCTGCCGAGCGGCGTCGAGGCCCTCGGCGTGCGCGTGTTCCACGACATGCGCATGGGGCTCAAGGACTGCGATGTGGTGGTGATGCTGCGCCTGCAGAACGAGCGCATGGGCGGCGCACTGCTGCCCTCGGCGCAGGAGTACTTCAAGAGCTACGGGCTCACCGCCGACAAGCTGCACCTCGCCAGGCCCGATGCGATCGTCATGCACCCCGGGCCGATGAACCGCGGCGTCGAGATCGACTCCACCGTCGCCGACGGGCCGCACTCGGTGATCCTGCCGCAGGTGACTTTCGGCATCGCCGTGCGCATGGCTGTCATGAGCATCGTGGCAGGCAACTGATGAGCCTGCACATCAAGAACGGCAGGCTGGTCGATCCCGCGAGCGGCAAGGACGGCCCCGGCGACCTGTACATTGCCGACGGAAAGATCGTGGAACGGCTCAAGTCCCCCCAAAGAACCATCGACGCGAAGGGCCTGGTCGTGTCGCCGGGCTTCATCGACCTCTCGGCGCGGCTGCGCGAGCCTGGCTACGAGTACAAGGCGACGCTCGAATCGGAGATGGACGCCGCGGTCGCGGGCGGCGTGACCAGCCTTGCCTGCCCGCCGGACACCGACCCGCCGCTCGACGAGCCGGGCCTGGTCGACATGCTGCGCCGGCGCGCGCTGTCGCTCGAGCGCGCGCGCGTGTACCCGATCGGCGCGCTGACGATGAAGCTGCAGGGCAAGGCGCTGACCGAAATGGCCGAGCTCGCCGAGGCGGGCTGCGTCGCGTTCTCGCAGGCGAACGTGCCGCTCGCCGACACGCAGGTGCTGTGGCGCGCCCTGCAGTACGCCGCGACCTTCGGGTTTCCCGTCTGGCTGCGCGCGGAGGACGCGTGGCTCGCCCAAGGCGGCGTCGCGCACGACGGCGAAGTCGCCACGCGCCTGGGGCTGCCGGGCATCCCGGGATTCGCGGAGACGGTCGCGCTCTCGACCCTCCTCGAGCTCGTGCGCGCCACCGGCGCGCGGGTGCACGTCTGCCGGCTCTCCACCGCCGGCGCCGTCGAGCTCATGCGCCGCGCCAAGGCCGAGCGCCTGCCGGTGAGCTGCGACGTGGGCATCCACCATGTGCACCTTTGCGACCGGGACCTGGGATATTTCGACGCCAACTGCCGCCTCGAGCCGCCGCTGCGCAGCCAGCGCGACCGCGACGCGCTCTCGCGCGCGCTCGCCGAGGGCACGATCGACTGCCTGTGCTCCGACCACACGCCGGTCGACGAGGACGGCAAGCACGTGCCGTTCGCCGAGGCAGAGCCCGGCGCGACCGGGCTGGAGCTGCTGCTGCCGCTCGCGCTCAAGTGGGGGCAGGCCCGCGAGCTGCCGCTCGCCGCGACGCTCGCGCGGATCACTTCGGAGCCGGCGCGCATCCTCGGCGTGGCAGCGGCGCGGCTTGCGCCCGGGGCGCCCGCCGACCTCGCTCTTTTCGATCCGGCGGCGCCCCTGCGCGTCACCCCCGAAGCGCTGAAGAGCCAGGGCAAGAACACGCCCTTCGCCGGCTACGAGCTTGCCGGCCGCGTGCGCGCGACCATCGTCGGCGGCGCCGTGGTGTACGAGGCATGAGGGCATTGGTTTGCCTTTCGCTGCTCCTGATAGTGGGTTGCAGCTCTACCCCGCCCAGGAAAGGCGGCTACTACAAGGATGACGGCCCGCACGAGCGGCCGCCCGCAGGGCTCGACGCGATCGCCGATGCGACCCCGCGCGCCGAGCCGCTGCATCGCTACGCGAACCGGCCGTACACCGTGTTCGGCAAGGACTATCGCCCGCTTTCTGCCGTGCAGCCTTTCCGCCAGCGCGGCATGGCGAGCTGGTACGGCAAGCGCTTCCACGGCCAGAAGACTTCCAGCGGCGAGCCTTACGACATGTACAAGATGACGGCGGCGCACCCGACGCTGCCGATCCCGAGCTATGCCCGCGTCACCAACCTGGCCAATGGCAGGAGCGTGGTGGTGCGCATCAACGACCGCGGCCCCTTCCACGCCGGGCGCGTCATCGATCTCTCCTACGTCGCCGCGCACAAGCTCGGCTACATCGCGGCCGGCAGCGCGCAGGTCGAGGTCGAAGCGATCGTGCCGGGCTCCTCCCGCGCCTTATGATCCGCCGCTTTTCCGAGCACCTGATGGTCCGCTGCCTCGTCGCTTTGCTGCTCCTTTGCTCGAGCGCCCACGCCGCCGCGCCGCAGCCGCCCTCGGTGCTGGGCAAGTCCTGGCTCGTCGCCGACCTCTCGAGCGGCCAGATCCTCGCCGCGGAGAAGCCCGGCGAGCGCTTCGAGCCCGCCTCGCTCACCAAGCTGATGACCGCCTATCTGGTCTTCGCGGCCCTGCGCGACAAGAAGCTCTCGCTCGAGAGCCGCGTCAACGTGTCGGAGCGCGCGTGGAAGGCGCCGGGCTCGCGCATGTTCATCGACCCGCGCCGCCCGGTCACGGTCGAGGAGCTGATCCGCGGCGTGGTGGTGCAATCGGGCAACGACGCCTGCATCGCGCTCGCCGAGGCGGTGGCGGGCGCCGAAGAGGCATTCGTGCAGCTGATGAACCGCGAGGCCGGGCGCCTGGGCATGAAGGACACGCGCTACATGAACGCCTCCGGGCTTCCTGACCCGCAGCACTACACGACCGCGCACGACCTCTATCTCCTCAGCGCGGCGCTGATCCGCGATTTCCCGGCCGAGTATGCCCAGTACTACTCGCAGAAGCAGTACCGGTACAACAACATCTCGCAACCCAACCGCAACCGGCTGCTGTGGCTCGACCCGAGCGTCGACGGGGTGAAGACCGGGCATACCGAGGCGGCCGGCTATTGCCTGGTGGCGTCCTCGCGCCGCGGCGGGCGGCGCCTGCTCTCGGTGCTGCTCGGCTCCACCTCGGAGTCGGCGCGCGCGCAGGAATCGCAGAAGCTCCTCAACTGGGGCTTCCAGTTCTTCGACAGCGTGAAGCTCTACGGCGCCGGCGAGGCGGTGAAGTCGCTCGAGGTGTGGAAAGGCGCGGCCGACGCCGTCAAGGTCGGCGTGAAGGGCGATCTGTTCGTCACCGTGCCCAAAGGCGAGGCCGACAAGCTCAAGGCCGAGCTCGTGTCCCAGCAGCCGCTGGTCGCGCCGCTCGCGAGCGGGCAGCGCGTCGGCACGCTGCGCGTGAGCCTCGAGGGCAAGCCCTACGGCGAGTACCCGCTGGTCGCCCTCGAGCAGGTCGCCCAGGCGGGATTGTTCGGGCGGGCGTGGGATACACTGCGGCTGTGGGCGAGGTAGGCATGGTGTTCCTCAACGGCAAGCTCCTGCCGCTCGGGCAGGCGAGCGTTTCCGTGCTCGATCGCGGCTTCATCTTCGGCGACGGCGTCTACGAGCTGGTGCCGGTGTACTCGCGCGTGCCCTTCCGCCTCGACGAGCACCTCGAGCGTCTCGAGCGCAGCCTCGCCGCGGTGGCAATCCGCAACCCGTATTCGCGCGCCCAGTGGCGATTGCACGTGCACGCGCTCGTCGACGCGCAGCCCTACGAGGACCAGGGGGTGTACTTCCAGGTCACGCGCGGCGTGGCGAAGCGCGACCACGCGTTCCCGAAGGACGCCGAGCCCACCGTGTTCATGATGGCGAACCCGCTCGTCAATCCGCCGCAGGCGCAGGTCGAGGCGGGCGCGGCGGCGGTGAGCGCGCAGGATTTCCGCTGGCTGCGCTGCGACATCAAGTCGATCTCGCTCATCGGCAACGTGCTGCTGCGCCAGCTCTCGGCGCAGGCCGGTGCCGCCGAGACGATCCTCTTCCGCGACGGCAAGCTCACCGAGGCCTCGGCCTCCAACGTTTTCATCGCCAAGGGCGGCGTCATCGCCGCGCCCCCCAAGTCGGGCCTCATCCTTCCCGGCATCACCTACGACGTGGTGGTCGAGCTCGCGCGCGCGAACGGATTGCCGCTCGAGCTGCGCGAGATCGCCGAGGCCGAAGTGCGCGCCGCCGACGAGATCTGGGTCACGTCCTCGTCGAAGGAGGTGCTCGCCATCGTCTCGCTCGACGGCAAGCCGGTCGGCGAGGGGCGCCCGGGCGCCGTGTTCTGGCGCATGTACAGCCTCTACCAGGACTTCAAGCAGAAGGTCATGCGCGCCGGCAAGCGAGAGGCAGTATCGGCGTAATGCCGCTCCTCGCCGAAGGGTCGCTGCTCGATTTTCCCTGCGACTTTCCGATCAAGGTGATGGGGCGCAAGGCGCCCGGCTTCGCCCAGTCCGTGACCGAGATCGTGCGGCGCCATGCGCCTGACTTCGACCCCGCGACGGTGGAGATGCGGCCCAGCCGCCAGGGCCGCTACCTCAGCGTCACCTGCGTCGTGCGCGCCACCTCGCGCGAGCAGCTCGACGCCCTCTACCGGGAGCTTTGCGACCACCCCTCAGTGGTCATGGTGCTGTGACCCTCGTCGACGACATCGTCCTCAAGTGCCTTGGTACGCTGCCCTACGGTGAGGCGTTGCAGGCGATGCGCGAGTTCACCACCGGCAGGACCGAGGCAACCGCAGACGAGATCTGGATCCTCGAGCATCCGCCGGTGTACACGCTCGGGCAGGGCGCTACCACCGCGTTGAAACAAGATCTCGGCATCCCGGTAGTGGCAAGCGACCGGGGGGGCGAAATCACCTACCACGGGCCGGGACAGGCGGTCCTCTACACGCTGGTCGACCTTGCGCGCCGCCGCATCACGGTCAAGCGCTTCGTGTGGCTCCTCGAGCAGGCCGTGATCGACCTCGTCGGCGCGCGCGCCGAGCGCCGCCCCGGGGCGCCGGGGGTCTACGCCGGCGGCGCGAAGCTCGCCGCGCTCGGCATCCGCGTCAAGCGCGGCCGCGCCTACCACGGCCTCGCGATCAACGTCGACATGGACCTTGCGCCTTTTGCCGCCATCGATCCCTGCGGCTACCCGGGGCTTGCCGTGACCCAGCTCAGGGACCTCGGCATGAAGGAGAACGTCTTTCAGGCGGGCGATCGGCTGGCGCGCATCCTTGTCCAACGCCTAGACCATGCGTGAAGCCGGCATAAAGCACAAAGGCCAGGCGAAGACGATCCGCATCGTGCCGCGCGCGCCGCTCGCGAAGCCGGCGTGGATCCGCGTGCGCGCGGCGAGCCCGGATTCGCGCTTCCACGAGGTGAAGCGCCTCCTGCGCACCCAGGGGCTGCACACGGTCTGTGAGGAGGCCTCCTGCCCGAACATCGCCGAGTGCTTCGGCAAGGGCACGGCCACCTTCATGATCCTCGGCGACATCTGCACGCGCCGCTGCCCGTTCTGCGACGTCGCGCACGGCCGCCCGCTCGCCCCGGATGCCCAGGAGCCCGCGCACCTGGCCGAGACCATCGCGCTTCTCAAGCTGAACTACGTGGTCATCACCAGCGTCGACCGCGACGACCTGAAGGACGGCGGGGCGCAGCATTTCGTCAGTTGTATTTCCGAAATAAGAAAGACTTCTCCGGCGACGACCATCGAGATCCTGGTGCCCGACTTCCGCGGGCGCCTCGACCGTGCCCTCGGCGTCCTCGCCGCCGCGCCGCCGGACGTGATGAACCACAACCTCGAGACCGTGCCGCGCCTGTATAAGCGCGCCCGGCCCGGCGGGGACTACGCGCACTCGCTGCGCCTTCTCCAGGAGTTCAAAAAGCTCCATCCTGCGGCGCCGACCAAGTCAGGGCTGATGGTCGGCCTCGGCGAGACCGACGAGGAGATCGTTGCGGTGATGCGCGACTTGCGCGCCCATGACGTGGACATGCTTACCATCGGCCAGTATCTGCAGCCCTCGCCGCACCACCTGCCCGTCGAGCGCTACGTGCACCCGGACCAGTTCTCGGTGTTCGAAGAAGAAGCGGCAAAGCTCGGATTCAGGCACGCCGCCATCGGCGCGCTGGTGCGCTCCTCCTATCACGCCGATCGGCAGGCGCACGACGCAGGGCTTGCCGTACCTGCCGTGGAAAAGAGCTAGGAAAGCCCCTTTTGGCTCCCGATCGGGAGCCGGTCATGCGGGGCTCGGAGTACGGTAGTCTTTGCCTCCATGAGGGACGCCATTCTCCGGCTCGTCGCCGCAACGGTGGTCCTGGCCTGGCCGGCCTGCGCCATGGCGCAGCTCGACTCCATCACGCAGCGCGAGGCGGTGGCCGGCCTGAAGGCCGCGCTGGAGCGCGGCTCGCAGCAGGCCGTCGCGACGCTCGGGCGCGCCGACGGCTTCCTCGGCAATCCGCAGGTGAAGATCCCGCTGCCGGACTCGCTGCAGCGTGCGGAGAAGCTGATGCGCCGCGTCGGCGCCGGGCGCTATGCCGACGAGGTCATCGTCGCCATGAATCGCGCCGCCGAGCAGGCGGTGCCCGAAGCGCGCCAGATCCTCATCGGCGCCTTGAAGCAGATGAGCGTGCAGGACGCGAAGGGCATCCTTGCCGGCGGCGAGACTGCGGGCACCGACTACTTCCGGCGCACCACGCGCAGCGGCTTGCACAAACGTTTCCTGCCGATCGTGCGGCGCGCCACCGCCCGGGTGAAGCTCGCGCAGAAGTACAACCGGTATGCCGACCGGGGCGTTGCGTTCGGCGTGGTGCGCGAGGAGCACGCCGACCTTGACCAGTACGTGACGCAGAAAGCGCTCGACGGCCTCTACTTCATGGTCGCCGAGGAAGAGAAGAAGATCCGCAAGGACCCGGTCGGCACCGGCAAGGCGATCCTGAAGAAAGTCTTCGGCGCTCTCCTCTAGGCACAGTCGGGACGGACTAGCCGATGGTCTGTCGAGCCTGTCGGACTACGGCGTCATCGAGCCGCCGCAAAATCCCACTGCGACCATGCGTCGGACGCGGCGGGGGTAGCTTAAGGCCGGCAAAGCGCGATCTCTCTTCCAGGTCGAGATGCAAGTTCAAGACTTGTTCCCCGCTCCACCTCTCTCGCACTGCGCCCGAGCGTTGCCAGCCGGCGTCAGTGCTGTTCCGACCATCGGCGACACTCCGCAATGCCCATTGCCTGCAACGTGCCGATAGCACCATTGCCCTCACGGCTGTTTCCATCCGTGCAAGGCGGTGCGCAAATGGAGCGAGGTTCCGGGAAAAGCGCCCGCGGGTCATTTTTGGTAGGGAGATTGACGTGGTGCGGAAGCTTGTAGTGGCAGGCGCCTTTGCGGCGTTCGGGTTCGCGGTAGCCGGTCCGTTGGAGCATCTCGGCGTGTTGCCGGAGACTGCGCTCGGCAACGCGAGCAAGGCGGCAATCAAGTCGGCGCTGAACATCGGCGTCAAGGAAGCCATCGGCCAGTGCGGTGGCGGTGGCGGCGGCGGCAGGACGTTCGGCAATAACGGCTGGGGTAACGGCGAACACTCTGCGCCGGGAAACTCGCTTGCCAACCAGCCCAAGTTCGAAGATCCGAATACGGGGCCCAGCCCTTCGAATAGCCCGAGGTCGGGCGGCGGCGATCGCTGAGCTAGCAGTAAGCGATACATCACGACCCGCCGAGCGGCGGGTCTTTTTTTGCCCTAGTGCGCCTGGTCCCAGTTGTCGCCGACGCCGACATCGACGACGAGCGGGACGTCGAGCCTGTGGACCGACTGCATGAGATCGCGCACGCGCTCCTTCACAACGGCGAGCTCGTCTTCGGGAACTTCGAGAACCAGCTCGTCGTGCACCTGCATGATGAGCAGGGTGTGGAGCTTCTCGTCGTCCAGCCACTTCTGCACCGCGACCATGGCGAGCTTGATGAGGTCCGCCGCGGTGCCCTGCATCGGCGCATTGATGGCCGCGCGCTCGGCGGCCTGCCGGCGCACCGGAGCGCCGCTGCGGATCTCGGGAAGCCAAAGGCGGCGGCCGAACACGGTCTCGACGTAGCCCTCGGTGCGCGCCCGCTCGCGCGTCTGGTCCATGTAGCGCTTGGCGCCCGGAAAGCGGGCGAAATACCGGTCGACGTAGGTCTGCGCCGTGCCGCGGTCGATGCCAAGGTTCTGCGCCACGCCGAACGCCGACATGCCGTAGATGAGGCCGAAGTTGATCACCTTCGCCACGCGGCGGTGGTCGGAATCGACTTGAGACAAGGGCACGCCGAAGACTTCGGCGGCGGTCGCGCGATGGACGTCCTCGCCCTCCCGGAAGGCGCGGCGCAGGTTCTCGTCGCCCGAGAGGTGCGCCATGATGCGCAGCTCCACCTGCGAGTAGTCCGCCGACACGATGCGCCGTCCCGGCGGCGCGACGAACGCCTCGCGGATGCGCCGGCCCTGCGGCGTGCGGATGGGTATGTTCTGCAGGTTGGGGTCGTTGGACGAAAGGCGGCCGGTGACGGCGGTTGTCTGCGAGTACGTCGTGTGCACGCGCCCGGTCGCCGCGTTGACGCTGCGCGGCAGCTTGTCGGTGTAGGTGGACTTGAGCTTCGTAAGAGCGCGATGCTCGAGGATCAGCTTGGGCAGCGGATGGTCGAGCGCGAGCTCGGCAAGCACGTCCTCGTCGGTGGAAGGCTCGCCGGTCGGCGTCTTTTTCCGCACCGGCAGCTTCTGGCGCTCGAACAGGATCTCGCGGATCTGCTTGGGCGAGCCGAGGTTGAAGGGCTGCCCGGCGGCGGCGAAGGCCTGCCGCTCCTTCTCGAGGATTTCGCCGCCGAGCTCGTGGCTCTGGCGCTCGAGCCGGGCGCTGTCGAGAAGCACGCCGTTGCGCTCGATGCGCTGCAGGACCGGCAGCACAGCCATCTCGATGCGCTCGTAGACGAAGCGCAGCTTCTCGTCTTGTTCTATTCGTCTAAAAAGAACTTCATGGAGTGCGAGGGCACAATCGGCGACGCCCGCCGCGTACTCGGTCGCGCGCGCGAGCTCCACCTCGGCGAAGGAAATGCGCGATGCGCCCTTACCCGCGACCTCCTCGAGCGAGAGTACCGTCCAGCCGCAATGCCGCGACGCGAGCACGCCGAGGTCCCGCCGCTCGTGCACCTCGAGGACGTAGGACTCGAGCAGCGTGTCGTGCACCGCGCCGGCGAGGCGAACGCCGTGGTTCGCGAGCACGTGCATGTCGAGCTTCACATCCCGCGCGACTTTCACGCGCGCCGGGTCCTCCAGCCACCGCCCGAGCTTCTCTAGAGCAATCTGCGCAGAAAGCTGAGCGGGCGCGCCGGCGTAATGGTGGGCAAGAGGCAGGTACACCGCCTCGCGCTCGAAGGCGAAGGCGAGGCCCACGAGGCGCGCGCTCATCGGCTCGTCGGCGTCGCAGAGCGTCTCCAGGCCGGCGATCTGCGCCTTCTCCAGCTTCTCGAGCAGTCGATCCAGGCCTTCCTGGTCGAGAACGGTTCTGACCGCGCGCTTCTCTACGCGCGAAGGCTCCGGCGCCGGCTGCACTGGAGCGGCGCCTGCGCCTGGCTGGTTCGCGCCAGCGCTCTGCGCTTCCTTGAGCCAGGTCTTGAAGCCGAAGCGCTCGTACACCGAGCGCAGCTTTGCCGGGTCCGCCGGCTGCACCGCGAGGTCCTCGAGCTTCACCGCCAGCGGCACGTCGCGCTTCACGGTGAGGAGCTCGCGGGCCTGGGGAAGCCAGTCGAGCACCTTGCGCAGGTTCTCGCCGCGCGTGCCGGAAATTTCAGAGGATTTTTCGATGATATTGTCGAGGGAGCCGTACTGCTTGATCCATTTCGAAGCGAACCCGGGGCCGACCCCATCCACACCGGGAATGTTGTCGATGGCGTCGCCCACCAGCGCCAGGTAGTCGACGATGCGCTCCGGCGGGACGCCGAACTTCTGCGTCACGCCCTCGACGTCGAGCTTCTCGTTCGACATCGTGTTGACCCACAGCGTGCGCGCGTCGACGAGCTGGGTGAGGTCCTTGTCGCCGGTGGAGATGACGGTCCGCCAGCCGCGCGCCTTGGCCTGCTCGGCGAGCGTGGCGATCACGTCGTCGGCCTCGACACCGTCCACGACAAGCACCGGCCAGCCGATGTCCTCGACCGCCCGGCGCAGCGGCTCGGCCTGCGCCGAGAGATCGTCGGGCATCGCCGTGCGCGTCGCCTTGTACTGCGGGTACGCCTCGTCGCGGAAGGTCTTGCCCTTGGCGTCGAAGACGCACGCGCGGGCCTGCGCCTTATAATCGGTGCCGAGCTTGCGCAGCATGTTCAGCACGCCGTAGATGGCCCCGGTAGGCTCGCCTTTCGCGTTCCTCAGCTCCGGCAGCGCGTGGAATGCGCGATACAGGTACGACGAGCCGTCGACCAGCAACAGCGTCTTTTCAGGATCCTTTCCCGACACCGATGACACAAGAGAAATTACTGAAGGCGGCCGGTCCTGGCCACGAGATTTCCCCACGCGAGGCGTGGAAGTTGTTCGGCATTATGGCAGAGTTCTTCGAGGCGACCGAGCGGCTCGCGGACGTCAAGCCGGCGGTCTCCGTGTTCGGCAGCGCGCGCGTCAAGCCCGGCACGCGCTACTACGAGCTCGCGGAACAGACGGCACGTTTGCTCTCCGATGCCGGCTTCGCCGTGTTCTCGGGCGGCGGCCCGGGCATCATGGAGGCGACCAACAAGGGCGCCTTCCAGGGCCGCGGTCTCGCCGTGGGCCTCAACATCGACCTGCCGCGCGAGCAGCCCTCGAGCCGCTACCAGCACATCAGCCTGCGCTTCAAGCACTTCTTCGCGCGCAAGGTGATGTTCGCCAAGTTCGCCACCGCCTTCGTCGTTCTGCCCGGCGGCTACGGCACGCTCGACGAGCTGTTCGAGGCGCTGACGCTGGTGCAGACGGGCAAGACGCGCCAGATGCCGATCATCCTAGTGCACGAGCCCTACTGGCGTGATCTGCTCACCTGGATGCGCGAGCGCCTGGCCGGCGAGGGCATGATCGACCCGACCGACATCGACCTCGTGCAGCTCTGCAACGAGCCGCAGCAGGTGGTCGACGCGATCTTCGCTTTCTACGAGAAGCGCGGCTTCGAGCCCTCGCCCGCCGAGCGCGAGGTGCTGCTCAACCTCTAGTAGAATCGACGCGAAATGCGCCGCTGCATCGCCGCTGTGCTGCTGCTCGTGGCTGCCGGCGCCTTTGCGCAGCAGCCGCCGCCGAAGCTCGAGCCGCTACCCGAGCCGCCGCCGCCGCCACCGGGCGTGCAGCCCGCCGAGCCGGCGGTGCGCATCCCGGTGCAGAAGGAAGACAAGGTGGAGGAGATCCGCCAGGGCGGGCGCGTGGTGATGCTGAAAGTCACGCCGCCCAACGGCAAGCCCTACTACCTCGTCGACACCACCGGCAACGGCAACTGGATTCGCCGCGATTCCCTGGACGACGGCACGCGACCGCCGATGTGGCCGATCCACACCTTCGACTGATTTGGCGGTCTACACCCCAGTCTCGGACGCCGAGCTGCGCGACTGGCTGCGCCGCTACTCCGTGGGCGCGCTGGTCGGCTTCGAGCCGGTGGCGACGGGCATCGAGAACAGCAACTACTTCGTCGTCACCACCCAGGGCCGCTACTTCCTGACGCTGTTCGAGCGGCTGCCGGCCGAGGAGCTGCCCTTCTACCTCGAGCTCATGGCGCACCTCGCGCGCCACGGCATCCCCTGCCCGGCGCCGATCGCCGACCTCTCGGACCACTACCTGCAGGCGCTGAACGGCAAGCCGGCGGTGCTCGTCACGCGCCTGCCGGGGCGCTCTCTCGAGGCGCCCGCGGCCGAGCATTGCGCCGAGCTCGGCGCGCTCCTCGGGCGCATGCACCTCGCCGGCCGCTCGTTCCCGGCCTACCTCGAGAACCCGCGCGGGCCGAAGTGGTGGCGCTTCGCCGCGAAGGAGGTCTTGCCCTTTCTCGACGAACAGAAAAAAATTCTTTTGGAGGACGAGCTGGCCACCCAGGCCGGGCATCGCTTCCCGGACCTGCCGCGCGGCCCGGTGCACGCCGATCTCTTCCGCGACAACGCGCTGTTCGAGGCGGGCCGCATCTCGGGCGTGATCGACTTCTACTTCGCCGGCATCGACTGCCTGCTCTACGACCTCGCTGTCTGCGCGAACGACTGGTGCCTGGACCCGCAGCGCGCGCTCGACGCGGCGCGCATCGCCGCGCTGCTCTGCGCCTACCAGGCGGTGCGGCCGTTCACGCCGCTCGAGCGGGAGGCCTGGCCGGCGATGCTGCGCGCGGCGGCGCTGCGCTTCTGGCTCTCGCGCCTGTACGACTACCACCTGCCGCGCCCGGGGATGCTCGTGCACGCGCACGACCCGGAGCATTTCCGCGCCATCCTCGAGCTGCGGCGCAGCCACCCTGCGCCCTGGGCGCCCTGAGATGCAGGCCCGCGTCGTCGCTGCCGCCCGCGGCGCCCTCTGGCTCGCCGATGGCTGGCGGCTGTTTCGCGCCGCGCCGCTTTCCTGGCTGGCGCTGGTCTTTGCCTATTGGCTGCTGATGACGCTCGCCTCGCTGCTGCC
>Ga0247825_10000065_pt1 | contig 57700 bp, 57 predicted proteins | sample 13C_Vanillin_Day_FD_194413 | JGI IMG/M metagenome (GOLD analysis project Ga0247825, IMG submission 194413) | Soil microbial communities from agricultural site in Penn Yan, New York, United States - 13C_Vanillin_Day48 | ecosystem: Environmental > Terrestrial > Soil > Agricultural land | place...
CTCCATTACGGGACGCGATGGCGAAATCGAAGTGGGCCGTGGCCGCCGATGACGACGCGGCCGAGATGTACCTGCTGGCGATGGAACGCCTCGATGGGGCGGGCTACCAGCAGTACGAGATCTCGAACGTGGCGCGCAACGGCCGCGTCTCGCGCCACAACCTCAAATACTGGACCGACGGCGAGTGGCTCGGCTTCGGGCCTGGCGCGCACTCGACGCGCGCGGGCGTCCGCTGGCGGAATGTCTCGGCTACTCACGAGTACATTGGCGCGGTCCACAGCGGTGGACAGCTCATCGCCGAGCGGCGAATCCTGTCGCGACAGGATGGTATTGAGGAGGCGCTGTTTACTAGGCTGCGGCTGACTGAGGGAATTGATCTCGAATTGGTAGAATCACGTTACGGCGTGGATGTATGGCGGCAATACGGGGAGGAGCTGCAGCGGTTCGTCGATGCGGGGCTGTTGATCTATGATCACCGCCGCCTGCAATTGAGCCGGGCAGGAATGCTTCTTGCCAACGAAATAATGACCGTATTCCTGGGTTTCCACGTACGGTAGGATACCCGCGCTTTTCCGAGGAGAAATGCACATGCGACGACTTTCGGGAATGGTAGTGGCTGGCGTGCTGCTGATGCTTCCGGCGTTCGCGACGAACGGCCACGCGCAGGAGGCCGCGGCCCAGGCCGCCGCCCCTCCGAAAACGACGTACAACGCTGATGCTGTGATCGTCATGTACGCCGTGAACCCCGGCAAGGATGCCGATTACGAGCAGGTTGTGGCGAAATTGCGAGAGGCGCTCGCCAAGTCGACTGCCCCTGAGGCGAAGCAGCAGCTGGCGGGGTGGAAAGTTGTCAAAAGCCAGAAGTCGCTGACAAATGACGCCAGCTCCACGTATATCCACATCATCAGTCCGGTCGTAAAAGGCGCTGACTACAACATCACCGCGATCGTCTATGCAGTCTCGAACGATGATGAAAAACGCGCGTTTTACGACCTGTACAAGGGCGCACTGAAGGGGGCGTTGTCGCAGATTACCGCCAACGACCCGGGTGGCGCGTCGGCAGCACCTGCCGCGGCCACTGGTGGCGCCCAGTAGATTCGCCGCGTCGTACAATTCGAGCCACGAGCGGCCATTCGGCCGCTCGTGGCTTTTTTTTGGGTTGCCTAGGTAGCCTGGGTTGCCTAGGTAGCCTGGGTGGCCTGGGTGGCCTGCGTCAGAACATCGAGGCGACCCAGGCGCAACCCAGGCAACTCAGGCCACCCAGGCAACTCAGGCCACCCAGGCAACCCAGGCCACCCGGAGATGGACGTGATCGATTTGAGCCGAGCAGGGGCAACCCTGGCGCTTGCGATGAGCCTGAGCGTGGGAGTTGCGGTGCAACAACCGCCGCAACCTGGCGCACAGCCGCCGGCCGCACCTGCGCCGGCAGCGGCGCCCGTACCGGTTCCTGGAACGGTGACCTGTCCGGCGCCCCCGCCCCCGGCCCGGAACCCCGAGCGAATGTTCATCGCCCCCGTCGGCGTCCTGATCCAGCCGGTGCTGGCCACGAAGGTTGCCGACTTCGAGAAGTTCCTCGGCTACGTGCGCGACGCGATCGCGGCGAGCACGGACAAGACGGTCCGGGAGCAGGCCAGGGGCTGGAAGTTCCTCAAGATGGCGGAAACCGGACCGAACAACGACGTGCTGTTCTGGTTCGTGTTTGATCCAGCTGTCCCGTGTGTGGACTACGCGTTGGTCCCCATTCTCGCGGCCGCGATTCCTGACGCGGCGAAGCTGTCGGAGATCTGGGCGCTTTTCAAGAACTCGGTGAGGGGCGGCCCGACGCTCGCCAACCTCGTTCCGGTCGAGCGGCCGGCGGCTACCAGTGGAAGTTCATCAACGCCGGCCGCCGCTCCGCAGCCAGTGGTGCCTGCGGCACCGCTCGATGCGAAGCCTGTCCAGCCGCCGAAGTAGGGAATTAGAAGGCGACGTGGAATCCCGTATAGACGCGATGCACGTTGTTGTGTAACGGCTCGCCGCGCAGCTTCAGCACGCGGTAATCGACGCGAACCATCACCGGCCCGAAGACCCGCCGCTTCACGCCGACGCCGCTGTGGAACGCCCACGCCGTTTCCTGGTGCTCGTCCAGGGTTTCGCGGTAGACGCCCGTCCCGACCAGGCCGTACGGCTGAAATCCGGCAATGGGGAAGGGCGTCTGCAGCAGCAGGTTACCGAGGAAGGTCCGCAGGCCGGGCGTCGGCCCTTCTTCATTGTCCAGATCCTCGCCGTTGTTGGCGTACTCGAATTCGGTGGCGATCATCCCGCCTCCGCCAATGGCGAAACCCTTTGCCGACCGGCTGGACGGGGTCCGGTTCGAGGCGATAAGGAACGTGAAATCGGCATACGCCGGGGCGCTGAACCCCAGGAGCAGGACGCTGACGAGAACCGGTCTGACGAGTTGCATACGTAATGGTACGATCGACAAGGCGCGGAACCTCCTTGAACCTATCTCTTTCATCGGATCAGGAGCTGCTTCGCAGCAGCGTCCGGGAGTTCGCGGAGACTGAACTGCGGCCCCACGTCATGGAATGGGACGAGGCGCAGCAGTTTCCCCGCGAATTGCTGGCCAAGTGCGCTGCCCTGGGACTGATGGGGATTCAGTTCCCGGAGGAATACGGGGGGGCGGCGATGTCGTCGGTCGATTACTGCCTGTGCATCGAGGAGCTCGCGCGCGTCGATCCGTCGGTCTGCCTCTCCATCGCTGCGCACAATGGCCTCGGCGCGTCGCACATCTTCATGTTCGGCACCGAAGAGCAGCGGAGGAAATACCTGGTCCCCCTGGCGACCGGAGAGAAGCTTGCGGCCTGGGGCTTGACCGAGTCGTCGTCCGGCAGCGATGCCGCGGCGATGCGCACGACCGCCGTTCGTGACGGCGCCGACTGGATCATCAACGGGTCGAAGCAGTTCATCACGCACGGCCGGACGGGCGACGTCGTTGTCGTGACGGCGGTCACCAATCGCGGCAAGGGCAACCGTGGGATCTCCGCCTTCATCGTCGAGCAGGGGACGCCGGGATTCCGGCCGGGCAAGAAAGAGAACAAGCTCGGCATGCGCGCCAGCGAGACGAGCGAACTGATCTTCGAGAATTGCCGCGTTCCCGCCGGCCAGCTGCTCGGCGCGGAGGGACAGGGATTCATCAACGCGCTCCAGGTGCTGGATGCCGGCCGCATCGGCATCGCCGCGCTCGCCGTGGGACTCGCCCAGGGCGCGTACGATGCCGCGCGATCGTATGCATTCGAACGCGAACAGTTCGGGCAGCCGATCGGAACGTTTCAGAGCATCCGCGCCAAGCTGGTGGACAACGAGGTGCGTATCGAAGCCGCGCGCCTGATGACGTATCGTGCCGCCGCGATGAAGGATGCCGGGGAGCGCACCACGCTCGAGGCAGCGATGGCGAAGCTGTACTCGAGCGAAATCGCGGTGCGTGCCGCCGAGGACGGCGTCCAGATTCATGGCGGCTACGGCTTCATCAAGGACTACCCGGCGGAAAAGTACTTCCGCGACGTGAAGCTGACGACCATTGGCGAGGGGACGAGCGAGATTCAGCGGCTCGTCATCGCGCGACAGCTGCTTGCCTCCTAGCGCATCACTCCACGACGGCGTGCTGGCCGGCGACGCGCGGGCGATTGCACGCGCAATCTCGCTGATCGAGGATGAAGCTCCGGAGGCGGCGGCGCTCATCGGTGCCATCTATCAGCGGACCGGCCGCGCCTATCTGGTCGGCATCACCGGCGCCCCGGGAACCGGCAAAAGCACGCTCGTTGATGCCTTGACCGCCGAGATCCGGCGATCGAGTCAGACGGTCGGGATCATCGCCGTGGACCCGACGAGCCCGTTTACCGGTGGAGCGATCCTCGGCGATCGCGTTCGCATGACCGCACATGCGGCTGACGCCGGCGTCTACATCCGCAGCATGGCGACACGTGGCCACCTCGGTGGGCTGTCGCGCGCGACGAGCGACGTGGCGCTCGTGCTTGATGCGGCGGGGAAGGACGTCATCGTCATCGAGACGGTGGGGGTCGGCCAGGACGAAGTGGATATCGTTCGCACTGCGGATGTGTCGATCGTTGTCGTCGCGCCCGGCGCCGGCGACGACGTCCAGGCGCTCAAGGCCGGCATCATGGAGATCGGCGACATCTTCGTCGTCAACAAAGCCGATCGCGAGGGCGCCGACCGCGCCGCGCAGGCGATCGCGGCGAACCTGTCGCTCGGCGAGGCAACGGCGTCCGCCGGCTGGAAGCCGCCGATCGTGAAGACCGAGGCGACGCGCGCCATCGGGATCGACGAGCTGTGGCGGCAGATCAGCCGCTATCGCGGCCATTCCGCGGACCAGCTCGCTGCCCGGCGGCATGAGCGCCAGCGGCTTCGGCTGCGCGAGCTGCTGGCACGTCAGCTGGTGCGCCGAATCGAATCGTCGCTGCCATCGGGCGAGATCGAGCGGATGGCAGAACGCGTTGCGGCGCGCGAGCTCGACCCGTATTCGGCGGTCGATGAACTGATATCGGGTGTAGGCCGGGTGCCGCGGCGCACTGCATCCGACGCCGCGGACCCGGCGAAGACGTCGTGAAGGCCATCCTCGACCACGTTGGTATCGCGGTGAAAAACCTCGACGAGGCGCTCGCGTTCTATCGCGATGGGCTGGGGCTGCGCGTCGAGGTGCCGGAGGAGGTGGCGAACCAGCGCGTGCGGGCGCATTTCATCCCGGCAGGCCAGGCCGCCCTCGAGCTGCTCGAGCCGACGAGCAGCGATTCCGTGATCGCGCGCTACACGGAGAAGCGCGGACCAGGGCTTCACCACATCACGTTGCGCGTGGACGACATTCAGGCCGCGCTCGAACAGCTCCGTGTACGCGGCGTCCGGCTCATCGACGAGCAGCCGCGGGCTGGCGCCGAGGGCGCCCTGGTGGCGTTCATTCATCCCTCCTCAGCGCATGGCGTGCTCGTCGAGCTGAAGCAGGCCGCCGCCCCAGCGGTACGCCTCGACATCCGGACGATCCCGTTCGGCGAGTTTCAGCTCACCACGCTGCACGACGGTCCGTTCCGTCTCGATGGTGGAGCGATGTTTGGTGTCGTGCCGCGTCCGTTGTGGGAGAAGAAGGCACCGCCCGATGACCGAAATCGGATTCAGCTGGCGATGCGGCCTTTGCTCATCGAAGCGTCGTGGGGCCGCCTGCTCGTCGACTGCGGCGTCGGCGAGAAGATGAGCGCCAAGGACCGCGACATCTACGCGCTCGACCGATCGCGCACGCTGGAGGACGCGCTGGCGTCGGTCAGGCAGTCGAGCGAGTCAATCGAGATTGCGCTGGCCAGTCACCTGCACTGGGATCACTTTGGCGGTGCGACGGCGCGGATGAATGGCGCCTTGACGCCACGCTTCCCCAAGGCGGAATACGTCATCCGCGCCGCGGAGTGGGAAGACGCGACGCATCCGCACGAACGCAACCGCGGGAGCTACCTGCAGGACGACTTCGTGCCGCTGCAGGAGGCTGGAGTCGTCACGTTCTTCGACGGCGATCAAGTGATCCGGCCTGGCGTGCGGGTCGTCCGCACCGGTGGGCACACCGGACAGCACCAGATCATCTTCATCGAGTCCAGCGGACGGACAGCGGTGTTCGTCGCGGATCTCATTCCGACGGCCGCGCATCTGGAAAACGCCTGGGTGATGAGCTACGACCTCTTTCCGATGGACACCCTCGCGTTCAAGCGCCAGTTCATTCGCGAAGCGATCGATCGCGAATACCTGATCTTTTTCGAGCACGATCCTCTGATCGCCGCGGGTTATATCCGTGAAAAGGACGGTCGCCGCTACGTCGAGCAGGTCCTGTAGCTGCACCGGATCTTGCAAACGCGCTCGTCAGCGATGCTCGAGAAGCTGGCACGCCTCGGATACGCCTCGAAAGCGGTCATCTACGCCATCATCGGCGTCCTGGCGGTCCTCGCCGTTGCCAATCGCGGCGGCGCGGTGACCGATACGACGGGTGCTCTGCACGTCGTCTTCAGCAGGCCGTTCGGCCGGGGTTTGTTGATCGTCCTCGCGGCCGGGCTCTGTGGCTATGGCGCCTGGCGGTTGCTCGACGCCTTCATGAATCCTGACCGCGACGGCCTCTTCGTCCGCGCCGGCAACGCCGTGCGCGGGGTGGTCTATGGCGCTCTCGGGATTCGCGCCATTCAGCTGCTGCGAGGGTTGGCCACGTCGAATGGAGACGAGGCAGAGCTCTGGACGGCCCGCGTGTTCGACTGGCCGCTTGGCGAGATCCTGGTCGGCATCATCGGCGGGATCGTTGCTGCGTACGGTGCATCACAGGTCGTGCAGGGTGTGAAAGGCCACGACCATAAGGTTGACTGGTCGCCACTCCCGCCGGAGAGCCGTACCCTGCTGCAGCGCGTCAGTAGATTCGGAGTGGCCACCCGCGGTGGGATTCTGGTGACGCTGGGGGTCTTCCTGATCCGCGCCGCGCTCACGCACGATCCGAACCAGGCCGCCGGGGCACGCGAGTCGCTGCTGCGTCTGGGCGGACTGTTCGACGGCCGATGGTTCCTGGGGATCATTGCCGTTGGCGTCATCGCCTACGCGGTAGACCAGGCGATTCACGCCGGTTGCCGGCGCATCCAGCCGGTGGTGTAGTGGTGATCCGCCTCGCCGCCTACTCGATCAGCGTGCGCCTGACGATCGAGTGCAGATAGCGGACCTCCGCGTCGTCCAGCTTTTCGCCGAATGTCGTCAGGCCGGTGCGGGTCTTGACGGTGATTCCTTTGCCCCTGGCGAAGGGGGCGAACTTGACCACCATCCGTTCGATGCGGGACGTCACGGTCGGGGCAGCCGCCGGGTGCGTTTGCAGCACCTGCTGCTCGGTTGCGCGCTTCGCAAATGCGAGGCTGGATTCACGGCTGCTGTAGTCCACGTCGAGGATGTCCGCGGCAGCGGCCGACATGACCGTTCGAGTCGTCCACGCCCCGCGCTCCCGGATGCGGAGGCCTTGGTTCGACACGTCAACGATCGTCCCGCCCCGGCGCGATCGCACGAAGGCGCCGACGATCGTCGTCAGCGGGAGGAACCCGAAGAACAAGGCGAGGAATCCGAGAAACGCCCAGCCAACGACATCCGGCGTGTTGGAGTCCCTGAAGAAGGTCGCGAGCGGCGGGCCGATCGCGAGGACGATGCCGATCGGAATCAGCGCCGTCGCAAGTACGAGCGGGTGCTGGCGACGGAACGGGATGACAATCGTGACCGTGCCCATTTCCCGCGTCACCTCACTCCGCGCATCGGGCGGCCGTGCGGCGTCGCTGTGCATGGTCGCGTCCTGTCGCACACGCTGACGCAGCGCGAGATCGATGTCGCCGGGGGTCAGCGTGATCGAATGGTCCGTTGAGGCGTCCTCGATCTGCAGGTGCAGATGCTCGGCGATCGCCCTGGCGTACTCGCGTGCTGTCGCGTACCTGGAGAGACTGCACAACCGCAGGTCGGGTCCGCTTCGCGCCTTCAACGTCAGTGGAAACGATTCGGCCGAGTCCGAGTCGCCCTGGACGAACCCCAGCAGGACCACGGTATATCCCTCGAGCGGGACGCTGTGCCCGCGCAGCGGAACCAGCAAGCCCCACTGCTTGACGACTTCACGCTGCGCGCGATCGATGGTCATCCAGCTGCGGCCGAACACCAGCGCTCCGCCGACAGTCGTAAACGCGATCGCCATCAGGACCAGCAGTGGCCACAGGAAGGCCGGCACGTCGCCCTCGTTGTTCATCGGCACGACGCCGAGAAGGACCAGGACGAGAAAAACTCCTGCTCCGAAAAACGGGAGGCCGAAGACCGAAAACCAGCCGCCGCCTTCCTGAATCTGCAGACGGTCCGGTGTGACGTGTTGGACTGACACTGTCTGAGTGCCGTGAGTGTTGGCGCCTCGCTCGGATTATACGGAGCCGCAGGAATTCTGCGTCGCTTCCGCCTTCAGCCGGAAGGCACTAGTATTAGAAGCTCCTCATGGAACAGGTTCAAATTGGAATCATCGGTGGCAGCGGCCTGTACGACATGGCCGAAGTCACCGACCGCAAGGAAGTCACCGTCAAGACCCCGTTCGGCGAGCCGTCCGGCGCGTATGTGATCGGCACGCTCCGCGGAAAGCGCGTGGCGTTTCTGTCGCGGCACGGCGCGGGACATCGCCTTTCGCCCTCGGAGCTGAATTTCCGCGCCAACATCTTCGGCATGAAGCTGCTCGGGGTCGAGTACATCCTCTCCGCCAGCGCCGTCGGCAGTCTCAAGCAGGAGTACAAGCCGCTGGACATCGTCATCCCGGACCAGTTCATCGATCGTACGCGCGGGCGCGTGAGCACGTTCTTCGGCCGGGGCTTGGTGGGGCACGTCGCGTTCGCCCATCCGTTCTGCAAGACCCTCAGCGAGGTCGCACTCGGGAGCGGAAAGGCGGCAGGCGCGACGATTCATCAGGGCGGCACCTACGTCTGCATGGAGGGGCCGCAGTTCTCTACGCTGGCCGAATCGAAGCTGTATCGGTCGTGGGGCGCCGACATCATCGGCATGACCAACCTGCAGGAGGCGAAGCTCGCGCGCGAGGCGGAAATCTGCTACACGACCATCGCGCTGGTCACCGACTACGACTGCTGGCATCCGGATCACGATTCGGTGACCGTCGAGATGATCATCGCCAACCTGACGCAGAACGCGCGGACGGCGCAGCAGATCATCGCTGGCGCCGTCGATCGTCTCCCGTTCAATCGCACCTGCGAATGCGCGTCGGCGTTGCAATACGCGTTGATCACGCGTCCCGACGTGATCCCCGAAGAGACCGCCCGGGAGCTGGCGCCGATTGTCGGGAAATATCTCGCGCGCGCATAGAGCAGCCGCGCCTTCACCACACAGCTGACCGAGGAAGAATGACAACGACGAAGACGTACGATGTAACCGCAATCGGCAACGCCATTGTCGACGTGATTGCCCAGGCAGACGACGCGCTGCTGGCAGCGCACGGCCTGCCGAAGGGGGCGATGAACCTGATCGACGCCGCGATGGCGGACACGCTGTACGGCGTGATGGGCGCCGGTAAGGAAGCGTCGGGTGGATCGGCGGGAAACACCATCGCTGGAATCGCGATGCTCGGTGGCAAGGCCGCATATATCGGCAAGGTCGCGGACGACCAGCTTGGCAAGATCTTCACGCACGACATCCGCGCGGTTGGCGTCACCTACGACACGGCGCCGCTCCAGGGTGGCCTGCCGACGGCACGCAGCCTGATCTTCGTCACGCCGGACGCGCAACGGACGATGCAGACCTTTCTCGGTGCCTGCACGCAACTGGGTCCGGAAGACATCAACATGGGCCACATCACCAGCTCCAAGGTCGTCTACATGGAGGGGTACCTCTGGGACCTGCCGCGCGCCAAGCAGGCGATGCTCGACGCCGCGATGAAGGCGAAGGCATCAGGGGTCAAGGTCTCGCTGACGCTTTCAGATTCCTTCTGCGTCGGCCGCTTCCGCGACGAGTTTCTGAATCTGGCCGAGAAGTACGTGGACATCCTCTTCGCGAACGAAAGCGAGATCCTATCGCTGTATCAGACCGACGACTTCGACACCGCCCTCCAGCGCGTGCGGAAGCACTGCGAGATTGCGGCGCTCACGCGCAGCGAGAAAGGCTCGGTCGTGGTCAATGGTGACGACGTGCACATCATCGACGCGGTCAAAGGCGTCACAGTGGTGGACACCACCGGTGCCGGCGACGCGTACGCCGCAGGGTTCCTCTATGCCTACACCCAGGGGCTCGATCTGAAGACCTCCGGCCGCCTCGGCGGCGCCATGGCCGCTCAGGTGATCAGCCAGTACGGTCCGCGCGCCGAAGCCAAGGACGTGAAGGCGCTGGCTGCGAAAGTCCTGTAAGGATCAGATGATGGCTCGCGCAATCTTCGCCGCCTTCACGCTGATATTCGTTGCGCTGTGCGGGGCGAGCGCACGAGCGGACGTTGTCGATCGCTCCGCGGCCGGCTTCACGGTGCGCACGACCGTCGGCGTCGCCGCGAGCGCGCAGCGTATCTATCAGGATCTGCTCAACGTCGGCGCCTGGTGGGACAAGGATCACACCTATAGTGGCGACGCGAAGAACATGACGCTTGTCGCGCTGCCCGGCGGGTGCTTCTGCGAGAAATATCCAGGTGGAGCGATCGAGCACGGTCGCGTCATCTACGCTTCGCCGAACAGGCTGCTGCGCCTCTCCGGGGCGATGGGTCCGTTGCAGGAGCTGGCCATTACCGGAACGATGACGTGGACGATTGAGCCCGCGAAGCAGGGAAGTGGATCGACGCTGACGATGACCTACGCCGCCGGTGGCTATGCTCCCGGCGGTCTCGACAAGCTCGCCGACATCGTCGACTCCGTCCTTGCCCAGCAGGTGAAGCTCCTGAAGGCGTACGCGGAGAAAGGCAGATAGGGCACCCCTGAAGGGGCGCCCTACGTCCCGGACGATTGTTGCTTCGTAGGGCACCCTTCAGGGGTGCCTACCGATCGAACGACTCGCGGCGGCTGGATTCGGTCAGCCGGATGACGAAGCGCTCGGGGTTCTCACGAAACTTCTGCTGCAGTTCGGCCAGGCTTGCGGCGCCGCCGTAGCTGATCGCCGAGCAGAGGTGCTTGAGCATGTCGCGGATCACCGGGCGGACGGAGCCGCGCGCCGGCACGCTGATCTCCATTCCTTCGGCGCCGAGCGCCTCGACGTCGGCGACGGACGAGTCCTCGACGTCGAGCCGATCGACGATCGCCTGCAGCGACGCCATCCCGCGAAACACCTTGAACGGCACCTTGACCGTCTTGTGTGACTCGGGAATGACCACCGGCTTCTGGACGGTATCTCCCGGCGTCTCGAGGGTGCCTGCCAGCGCCCCGCCGAGCATGACGGTGTCGCCGCCAAAGAGCAGCGCCTGCACCAGCGCTCCATCCCGTTTCACGCCTCCATCGGCGATGAGCGGCACCTGGCCGCCGGCCGCCGTGCGGCACTCGACCAGCGCGGCCACCTGCGGGACGCCGAAGTTCGTGTTCAGCCTCGTCGTGCAGCCGCCGCCTGGACCGATGCCGACCTTGACGCCGTTGACCCCGCGATCGATCAGAAACCTGACGCCGTCGGCCGTCGCGACGTTGCCGGCGATCAGCTCCACGTCGCCGAACTGTTTCCGGAACGCCTCGACCGCCCGCGACATCACGACGGAATGGCCGTGCGCGATGTCGATGACGATCACGTCGGCGCCGGCGCGGAGCAGCTCCGCCGCGCGCTCGAGGTAGTCGCCTTTCGCCCCAATCGCGGCGCCGACCATCAGACGTCCGTGCGAATCGCGTGTGGCCGCGGGCAGCTGTTTCTGCTTGATCAGGTCTTTCGCCGTGATCAGACCGAGCAGCCGCCCGGTGCCGTCGACGAGTGGCAGCTTCTTGATCTTGTGCTCGCGCATGACGTCTTCCGCGGCGGCGCTGTCGATGGTGCCTTCGCGGACGATCAGCCGGTCGCGCGGCGTCATGCGCTCGCTGACCCGTCCAGTTCCGCCGCTGAAACGCAGATCGCGCGTCGTCACCAGGCCAGCCACCCGGCGGGCGTCGTCGACCACGACCAGGGTGCCGACACCGGTCCGCCGCATTATCTCGGCGGCTTCGTTGAGATCCGCGTCAGGGCGAATCGTGTACGGGTCGACGATGATGCCGTGCTGGCGGCGCTTGACGCGCTCGACTTCGCGCACCTGTGGCTCGACGTCGCCGGACCGGAATCCGCGATCGATGATGCCGATGCCGCCTTCTTCGGCCACCGCGATCGCCATCTCGGCGCGCGTGATGGTGTCCATGTTCGCCGAGACAATCGGCCGCTTCAGCGTCAGGTGCTGCGACAACTTCGACGACAGGTCGATGGCGGATGGATCCCGCCGCTCGAGCACGCTGTACTGCGGCGTAAACAGGAAGTCGTCGAACGTGGCGCCGCGAACGAGATCGAGGAGCGCGCTCATTTCGGAAACACCGCGGCCGCCACGCCGTAGACCGCGGCGGCGGCCATGAACGTGGTCGAGAAGCCCCAGTTCATCGCGATAAAGACGGCGAGCGTCGCGCCAACGACCGAAAAGGCGCCGTTCATGCCCCATCCCCACGGCACAATCTCCGGGCGCCGTGCGGCCAGCATCCGCATGCCTCCTGGCAGTGCCATGCCTAACAGGATGCCGGCAGGGACGAGGAGCGCCACGGCGACGGCGATCCGGACGCTGAGTGACCACGGAATGGCGGCGTCCACCAGCCAGGGAACGGCAAACCTCGAAACCAACGCCAGCAGCACAATCGCGAGCAGCGCCGACATGGTGACACGGCGGATTCTCCCGTCGTCAACGGACCGCGTCAGGAAGCTGCCGAGGCCAGTGCCGAGCAGCAGGGAGAACAGCGTTACGGTCAGGGAATAGACCGGGTGGCCCAGCAGCAGCACGAATCGCTGCAGCATCGCGACCTCGAGCAGCATGAACCCGGCGCCGAGCGCGCCGAAATACGCCAGCCACCGGGCCCAGCCTGGACCAGGCAGACCGCCGCCGATGAGGAGAGGCCCCACGACAAACAGCACGACGAGCGCTGCCGAGATGCCGAACAGCGTCAGCAGCGCGCTCAGGCCGTTGCCGAAGAGCATCGAGCGGCCAAACGCCACGTCGAACTGATCGGCCAGACGCGTGGTGTGAAAGAAAAACGGCCGGTCGTCCGTGGTGGCGCGTATGTCGACCGGATAGGCGTCGATGAAGCGCTGACGGTCGGCCGCGCGGATGAACCGCGCGTAGTCATCGACGCTCGTCCGCGACTGGATCATCTCTGGCGGGTCCGTAGTGCCGACGTCAGCCCCGTGGACGACCGGCGGGTCCTCGCCGTCGGCTGCCTCGCCTGGGTGCGGTGCATACAGCACCACGAAACCCATCGCGTTGGCGTGCGACGTGAGGCGCGCAACCTGTTCGCGCGTGAACGGTCTCTTCGACAGGAGAAACGTGGCGACGCGGTCGTGCCGGACGATCGCGATGTGCCGCGCCGGATCGAGGCCGCGCGCGGCGCACGCGTCCTGCGCCAGCGAGACCAGCCGCAGGCCGTCGAAGACCCAGCGCGTGATTGTCAGCACACCATCGTCGGTGAGGTGATCGAGGTACTCACCAAACGCTTCGGACGTGTAGAGGGAATTCTCGGTGAGGGTATAGGCCCCGGCGGCAGTCGCCGCCCACGTGTCAACCAGCGACGCCTGGATGACGTCGTACTGCTTCGCGCTGCGCCGGACGAAGCTTCGTCCATCGTCGACGTGGATCGCCACGCGCGGATCGGCATACAGATTCCCGGAATAGTCGCGGAAACGTCCCAGCATCACGTCGCGAACGATGATCGGGTTGATTTCGACACCGTCCACGTGCATGGCGCCGAAGACCAGCGCCGAGAGCAGGTCGCGTCCACCCCCGGGTCCGATGACCAGCGCGGTGAATCCGCTGGGGCGTTCGACGAGCTGGTAGGCGATTGCGGTCAGCTCGTAGCGGAGATACGCCGCGTCGGCCGGACGGCCCGTGCCCTTGAGGATTGGTGTCGAGGCGGCGGAGTCGATGTCCATGAAGCGCGACTCGCCCGGCGTGCCGGTGAACTTCGGGCTCAGCGACCAGTCGCCGTGCGCCCGGTCGTAGACGCCGATCCGCGAGAACGAGTTCCATTTGCTGAAGAGCACCCGGTCGCCCTCGTGCCCCTTGGTGTCGAGCACGTCGAACGGTTGCAGCCCGGCTACCTGTGTGGCCAGCGGGACCGCCAGGAGAACGGCGCTGACGCCGGCGATAGCCCACCGCGAGCCGGGTCGTGCAAAGGAAACCGCCGCAATCAGGGAAAGCGCGGCTGCGACGAGGACGACGCCCGGCGCGCCCAGCGTGTTCAATAACGGAATCAGCGCCAGGCATCCCGCTGCCGCACCGATCAGGTCGGCGGCGTATAGAAGATTTATCCGGGGTGTCAGCCTGGCAAACGCGGCAGATATCACCGTGCCCCCGGTAAGGAACGGCAGCGCCGCCAGCAGGTAGATGGTCAGCATCAACACCAGATTGCGTGGCGAGTAATTGAGGCCGACGCGGATCCGGACCAGGCAGGCCAGGGCGACGAGCGTGGCGGCGGCATGGACGATTGCCCCAACCGCCAGCAGCCGGTCCGTAGGGATATTCGCCAGCCGGCGGCGAAGCACGTAAACGAGCACGCCGCTCGCGCTCAAGCCGAACAGAGCAATCGAGATGGCAAGAAAAGCGAAGTGGTAATACATCGTGACGGAAAAGATCCGGGTCAGCGCCAATTCCGTCATCAACAGCGCGCCTGAGACGGCGCCGATTCCCAACAGGATCGTCGGATTCATTCCGGGCAGGTGCCCGCGAGGGTCGTTCATCGTCTGCCGAGTCTACAGGAACACCCTTTGCACGTGGCCGGGACGATGAAGACGCTCGTACTGGTGCTCCTGTGTGCCGCCGGAACGACCGGAGCATTTGGCCAGGACCAGGCGGCGACGTTCAAAGGCGGCGTCGATCTCGTCGCGCTGAACGTCGTGGTGGTTGATCCTCAGCAGCAATTCGTCGGCGGTCTGACCGCCGGAAACTTCGCCGTCTACGAAGACGGTGTGCAGCAGGACGTCTCCTTCTTTGCGGCGGCCGAGCTCCCGCTGGACCTGGCGATTCTTCTCGACACGTCCGCGAGCATGTACGACAAGATCGCGACCGCGCAGAAGGCGGCTGTTGGCTTCGTGTCCGCCCTGCGGCCCGTGGACCGGCTGCTCGTGATCGACATCAAGGATTCGGCGCGCGTTCTCAGCCCGCTGTCGCACGATCTCGAGGCGGCGAGGAGCGCCATTCTTGGCACGTCCCCGGCGGGCAGCACCGCGATCTACAACGGTCTCTATCTCACCCTGAAGGAGATGGCGCGGCAGAAGCAGCCCGGCCAGAATCTTCGCCGCCAGGCGTTGGTGCTGCTGTCGGACGGCGACGACACGACCAGCCTCGTGACATACGACGACGTGATGGAGCTGGCGCGGCAGGCAGGCATTTCCATTTACACGATCAAGCTGCGTTCGTCCCAGTTCGAGAGCGACATGGCTCGCCGGAACGCGCAGGCATCGAAGTCTGAATACGCGATGAAAGAGCTGGCGCAGGAAACCGGCGGCCGCTCGTTCCATGCCCTGCAAGTCAACGATCTCTCCGGCGTGTATAAGTCCATTGGTCACGAGCTGGCGAGTCAGTATGCGATCGGCTACATGCCGACGAATCAACGCCGGGACGGGGCGTACCGGCGCGTCAATGTCCGCATCGTCGATCGCGCCAACGCGCAGCCGCGCACACGCGCCGGCTATCTCGCCCCGCGCAGATAGCGCGTAATCCGCCTGAAGGCGGACTCCACGGAGAGTCCGGCGTTAGCCGGATTACTATCCAATCGTGTCGCGCTGGACCGCCCCGGCTGTGGCCGCTTTGGCCACGGCCTGGCTGCTGCTGCTCATCACCGCACCCTTTCTGACGACACCGGCTGCCGGCATCCTCTACGCCGCGGGGGCGCTGATCTGCCACCAGCTGCCCGATCGATCGTTCCATGTTCAGGCGATTCAACTTCCGGTCTGCGCGCGATGCTTCGGTCTCTACGGCGGTGCTGCCGTGGGGAGCGCCGTCGGCGTTGCAGGTTTCGCCCGGCGCTGGCTGGCACGGCGCCCGCTGCTGTGGACGCGATCGATGAAGTGGGCGGCCACTGGAGTCGCCGCGGTACCGACGGCCGCCACCTTCGCGCTCGAATGGGGATTCGGGTGGCCGATCTCGAACGCGGTTCGAGCTGCCGCCGCGCTGCCGCTGGGATTTGCCGTGGCTTTCGTGGTGGCGGGTGCGTTGGCTACGCTACACTACGAATGATGCGTGAAGCCGCGGCCGATCAGGTCGAGCCAGCCACCAACAAGTACCTGATCGCCGCACTCGCGTGGGCCATCCCGGGCGCCGGTCATCTGATGCTTCGGCGCCGGCAGAAAGGCTTCACGTTTCTCGTCGTTCTGACGATGATGTTTGCAACGGGGCTGTGGCTCGAGGGGCGCATCTTCCCGATTGGCTTCGATGTGTACCAGCCGCTCGTTGGTCTCGCCGCCATCGCGGATCTCGGTATCGGACTGCCGTACTTCATCGCCACGTTCATGGGACATGGCGCCGGGCGCGTCGTGGCCATCACCTACGAGTACGGAAACGCGTTCGTGATCGTCGCCGGTCTGCTGAACCTGCTGGTCGTTCTCGACGCGTGGGACGTGGCGGAGGGCCGGAAGTGACCTCGCATCTCGGGCTCATGGCGCTGTTCGCGATCTTCGTCTCGATCGTGTTCGCGACGTTGATGCGTGACGAGCCGCGCGATCAGCTCTGGTTCGGGGCACGGCTGTTCGCCGGTTTCATCGGCGCCGGAATCGGGATCGGCTGGCTGCTGTATCCGCTGCCGCTTTGACCGCGTTTGGTCGGCGGGCACTTCTTTGGGGGCCCGTCGTCGCATACATGGCGGCGATCTTCTATCTCTCGGCTCAGTCCTCGCCGCCGAGACCAGGCGGACTCCCCGACACGGTCGCGCACGCGATCGAGTACTTCGGGCTCGGGGTGGTTGTCTTCCGCGCGGTTGCCGGAGGGCTCGGGGCGCAGGTGACCGCGAGCCGGGCGATGGCGACGATGATCATCAGCGTCGCCTATGCCCTCAGCGACGAGGTGCATCAGCTCTTCGTGCCCGACAGAACGGCAGACGCCGGCGACCTGCTGGCCGATGCCGCGGGCGCGTCGGTCGCCCTGATCGCCTGTTGGGCGTGGAATATAATCGCAGCTTCGAAGCCCCGGGTGACGAAGCCCGGCTCCCGACATTGACAACACCGCGCACCCTGCCGCAGATGGACATACGAGGCTCAGTCGTCGCGACGGGCTGCCGATTCGCCATCGTTGTCTCGCGATTCAACGAAGAAATCACGTCCGGGTTGCTGAGCGGCGCACGTACGACCTTGCTGGACGCGGGGGTCGGCGAGGACGACGTCACTCTTGTTCACGTCCCTGGAGCGTTCGAGATTCCGGTCGCTGCGCGGCACCTCGCCGAGACCGGGCGGTTCGACGCCGTGATCTGTCTCGGCTGTCTGATCAAGGGCGACACGATGCACTTCGAGTACATCGCCGAGGCCGCGTCGCGCGGGATCATGAACGTCAGCGTCACGACCGGCGTCCCCGTGGCGTTCGGCGTGCTGACGACACTGACCGAGGAGCAGGCGGTCGCGCGCTCCGAACCGGGCGAGGGCAATAAGGGACGCGAAGCCGCGCTCGCCGCCATTGAAATGGCCACGCTGTTCAAGAAACTCGGGGCGCTGCATGCGCCCCATGGAGGGGCAGCGTGACGGCGCAGGCAGAACGGCGATCGGCGCCGCGGGCGCCGAAGGAGGGGCGCCACCGCGCCCGGCAGGCCGCCCTCCAGATGTTGTATCAGTGGGAGGTCGGCCGGCTCTCGATGTTCGAGGTGCGGCAGACGTTCTGGTCGCATGACGACGAATCGGACGAGCCTCTGGCAGCCGAGCTGCGCGAGTTTGCCGTCACCCTGGCTGATGGTGTGGCATCGAACGTCGCGGAACTCGATCCGATCATCGCGGAGGCCGCCGAGCACTGGCGTCTCGAGCGGATGAACGTGCTGGATCGGCTGATCCTGCGGCTCGCGGTCTACGAGTTCCTTCACTGGCCCGACACCCACGCGAAGGTCATCATCAACGAGGCGCTGGAGCTGGCGAGGAGCTTCAGCGGCGACGATGCCGTGCGGTTCATCAACGGCATTCTCGATGGCATCCGGCGAAAGCTCGGACGCGAATGAGCACAGGCGAAGAATCCGATCAGGTGGCGCAGCGCCGCGCCAACCTGGAAGAGCTGAAGAAGCTTGGCGTCGATCCGTACCCTCATCGCTTCGACACCCAGGCGACCGTCGCATCGATCGTCACCGAACACGGTGCGAAGAGCGGCGAGGAGCTCGACGCCGCGCACATCGAAGTCCGGACGGCCGGACGGGTCCTTGCGATCCGCAGCTTCGGCAAGGCGAACTTCCTCGTGTTATCCGACGGCACCGCCCGCGTGCAGGTGTACCTGCGGCAGGATGCCCTGCCCGAGCGCGATTTTCAGATCTTCAAGTTGCTCGATTTTGGCGACTGGGTCGGAGTATCCGGCCGTTTGTTCCGGACGCGGACACAGGAGTTCACGATTCACGCCTCGTCCGTGCAGTTCCTGTCGAAGTGTCTGTTGCCCTTGCCGGAGAAGTGGCATGGCCTCCAGGATGTCGAGATCCGGTACCGCCAGCGGTATCTGGACCTGATCGTCAATCCCGAATCGCGGCGTGTGTTCGAGATCCGCAGCCGTGTCGTGACGGCCATTCGCGAGTTCCTGATCGGGCGCGGGTTCCTCGAGGTCGAGACGCCGATGATGCAGCCGCTTGCCGGCGGCGCGCTGGCGCGTCCGTTCGTGACGCATCACAACACGCTCGACATGCGGTTGTACATGCGCATCGCGCCGGAGCTGTATCTCAAGCGGTTGACTGTTGGCGGCGTGGAGCGTGTCTTCGAGATCAACCGCAACTTCCGCAACGAGGGAATCTCGACCCAGCACAACCCCGAGTTCACGATGCTCGAGTTCTACTGGAGCTACGCGGATTACAACGACCTGATGCTGCTGACGGAACGGATGTTCCAGGAAGTCGCGCGGAAAGCGACCGGGAGCGATCAGATCGTCTACGGAGATCACACCATCTCGCTGGCCTCTCCATTCCGGCGGCTGTCGCTCCGTGACGCCGCTCGGGCCGCCGCTGCCCGGCAGCTCGGAACGGACGTTCCAGCTGCGGCCCTGCGCTCGCGCGAGTCAGCAGCCGACCTGGCACGGCGCCTCGGGATCGAAACGGACCCCGCCGCAGGTCCCGGAAAGATCACCGCCGAGATCTTCGAGAAGCTCTGCGAGGACGAGCTCATCCAGCCGACCTTCGTCTACGACTTCCCGACCGACGTGTCGCCTCTGGCGAAGCAGAACCCGGACGACCCGGATACCGTCGAAAGGTTTGAGCTGTACATCGGCGGCTTCGAGGTCGCGAACGCGTTCAGCGAGCTGAACGACCCCAGTGAACAGCGCCGCCGCTTCGAGGAACAGCTGCGCAGCCGGGCGGGCGGCGACGAGGAAGCTCACGCGATGGATGAGGACTACATCCGGGCGCTCGAATACGGGATGCCGCCGGCGGCCGGCGAAGGAGTCGGTATCGATCGCCTGGTCATGCTGCTCACGAACAGTCCGTCGATTCGCGACGTGATTCTGTTTCCGCTGATGCGGTCCAGGTAGGGCGGCGTGCGTTTCGAGCTGTTCATCGCCCTGCGTTACCTGCTCGCGCGCCGCAAGCAGGCGTTCATCTCGGTCATCTCCCTCATTTCGACGATTGGCGTCGCTGTCGGCGTGATCGCGCTGATCGTTGCGCTGGCGCTGATGACCGGGATTCAGGGCGAGCTGCGCGATCGGATCCTTGGCTCGACCGCGCACATCTACGTCTGGAAGACCGGCGGCATCGAGGACTACCACGCGGAGATCAAGAAGCTGCTGACGGTGCCGCATGTCCGTGGCGCCGCGCCCGGCATCATGGGCAAGGGCATGATCAGCAGCCCGAACGGGAAGAGCTTCATCACGATCAAGGGCATCGACCCGGCGCTCGAGCCGAACGTCACGGATATCAGGACCGCGATGCAGAGCGGGCGCGTCGAAGATCTCGCGACCGGCGAGCCTGCTGGAATACTGATCGGCCGTCAGCTCGCGGAGGCGCTCGCGGTAAAGGTCGGCGACACGGTCTCGCTCCTCACCGATCAGGGCACCCTCTCGCCCGGCGGAATGCTCCCGCGCAACAGGCCGGCGCGGGTCGCCGGAATCTTCAACCTTGGGTTGCAGGAGTTCGACGCGGAGTGGGGGTTCGTCTCGCTCCAGTTCGCCGAACGCCTCGTCGGCGTCGATCAGGTGGAAATGATCCAGCTGCGCGTTGACGACATCAACGCATCGCCGGAGATTGCCGACAGTGTCCAGGCACTGGGCCCGGCGTATCGCGCGCAGGACTGGAGCGACCTCAACGCATCGCTTTTCTCCGCGCTTGGCCTGGAAAAGATCGGGATGTCGATCGCCATCGGTCTGATCATGATGGTGGCGGCGCTGCAGATCGTCGCCTCGCTGGTATTGCTGGTCATGGAGAAGAGCCGCGACATCGGCATTCTGAAGACCATGGGCACGTCGCCGCGGCGGATCTCGGTCGTCTTCATGATGCAGGGCACGATCATCGGTCTCGTCGGGACGATCACCGGCGCGATCCTCGCGGTGGCGTTGTGCTGGGTGCTCACCGAATACAGGCTCGTCAGCATCCCGCAGGACATTTATCAGGTCGCCTACGTGCCGTTCATCGTCAAGCCGGACGATTTTGCCACGGTGGTGGTGTCCGCCATCGTGATCTGCTTCCTGGCGACGATTTATCCGTCGCGGCAGGCAGCGAAGCTCGATCCCGTGCAGGCGTTGCGCTTTGAGTGACAACGGCGCGTTCGTCGCCGTGAGCGGCCTCAACAAGTTCTATGAGGCAGGCGCCGGCCGGCTGCATGTGCTCCGGGACGTGGACCTCGACGTGCGCCGCGGCGAGATGGTCGCCATAGTGGGTGCGTCAGGGGTGGGGAAGAGCACCTTGCTGCACCTGCTGGGCGGTCTCGATCGCGCCGATTCGGGGTCGATCACGGTCGGGGGCACGGAGCTGCTGTCGCTGTCCGACCTGTCGCTGGTCGAGTTCCGCAACCGCAACGTCGGCTTCGTGTTTCAGTTCCACCATCTGTTGCCGGAGTTCGACGCTCGCGAGAACGTTGAAATGCCGATGCGGATCGCGCGGATGCCGCTCGACGAGGCGCGCCGCCGCGCGAGCGAGCTGCTGACCCGTGTGGGCCTCGCGGACCGCCTGACGCATCGCCCGAACATGCTGTCGGGAGGAGAGCAGCAGCGGGTGGCCGTCTCGCGCGCGCTGGTGATGCGGCCGGCGCTGCTGCTGGCCGATGAGCCCACGGGCGATCTCGACGAGGTGACCGGCGATGCGCTGCACGGGCTGCTCCGCGACATGCACACCGAGCACGGCCTGACCTCCGTCATCGCCACGCACAATCCGCGCCTCGCCGCCGCCTGCGACCGGGTGCTGCGGCTGGAAAGAGGTCAGCTGCACCCGGCTTAGTTTCTGGGAGGCAGGTCCGCCTTCGATGGATTCAGACTGCGACGGAACCTGCCCCACACAGGTCTTGGCTATAAAGAGAGGTCGGCCGGCGATCAGTTGTGGGCCGGGTTCTGCGATGGATCCGGAGGTCACTTGTGGGCCGGGTTCCGCGACGCGCTGTGTCCAACGTCGCGGACCCGGCAGAGTCATCACCGCCGGATCAATTCATTTAGCGGCCAGACGGTCGACCCAACAAATGGGTAGTCCAGGGGTGTTTTTACGAGCCCGGCTCGGACGGGATTCTCGATGATGTACCTTGCGATTCGGCCCAAGTCTTCTTCAGGGCGCACAACATGGTCGTAGTAACTGTCCTGCCAGAGCGATCCGTTCGCCGCGACGGCATATCTCTGCCCGCTGCTCTGTTTCGCTCGCTTGATGAAGCGGCGAAGATCCGACCGTTCGGATCGTCCTTCCATCAGTAGATGCACGTGATCGGGCATCAGGCAGTACGCGGGAACTGCGAACTCAAAACGCGCGGCCGCTCGCAGAATCTGCATTACGACCATTGAAGCTACCGACCGGTCGAGAAGCGTTGCGCGGCGCTTATACGTGCAGAACGTCAGGAAATAGCAGTGCCGGCCGCGATAGTTGAATCCTTGCAGTCGTGGGAGGCGCGACACGGTCGACATCCCCCAGCAACGGTCGTTCCGGCAGGTCCACCTTCGAGGGCTTCAGACTCCGGTGGGACCTGCCCCACACAAGTCATGGCTATCGAGAGAGGTCGGACAGTGATCAGTGTGGGCCGGGTTCCGCGACGCGCTGTGTCCATCGTCGCGGACCCGGCATCAACCACTCTGAACAGGCTTCTACCTGGTCATCGCCCAGTCCCAGTGCCGCGCGGCGCGCTGCGCCGAGAGTTCGACGTCCTCCTCCAGCATGAACCCGCTCTTCACGAGGCCGCGGGCGGCGGCTCGTATCCGCGTCAGATAGTCTTCCTTGTCCCTGTAACGGCCGGCGATTGGGAGACGCGGATCGTTGTTCGTCTGCCGTTCGGCGGCCGTCCGTGGGAACGGGATGTACGAGCCTGCCAGCGCCACGATGGTGGTTGGATTGCCGATACGCGGCGCCCGGAAGTTCCAGCCGGTCGTCGTCGCCAGCGGCACCGCAACCTCGGGCACGCGAATGCCCGCGAGCTCGTTGCCGTCGGCGTCGACCTGAGGAACGAGAAACGGCAGCGGCGTCGCCGGTCCTTCAACGACCTTCGGGTCGGTCACATTCGGCAGCGCAGGAAAACGAAGCCTGTCAGCTGACACGAGCGTCCCGTCCCGCAGCGTCGGGTAGACACTGGGTGGTGCCGGCGCTCCGCCGCTGGCCCATCGATGTGCCGCGCGGAGCAGGGCACGCATGACGTCTCCCTGTGGCATCGGGTTCGGGAGGGCCTGTCCCTGACCCGGTGGCGGCGGTAATGCCGCTTCGCCATGTTGTGTGCCGGCGAGCAGGTAGCTGCGCACGTTGTCCGGGAGCGTGAGGTCGCGTGTTCCGTCGATCGACGTGTGGGTGAGGGCAGCCGCGCGCCCCTGGCCCCAGTACTCGACCGGGGTATTCGTGTAGATCACTTTCGGCTGCAGCCGCGTTGGATAGCGGAGGAGGAGACCGCCGCGCCGTCCGGTGGCATCGACCTGCTCGAGATCGGTGTACGGAAACCGTGTCGCCGGAAACGACGAATAGCCCGGCATGGCGAAGCGCTCGTTGAACGACCCCAGGCCGGCTCCGGCGATGTGCGGCCATACGAGATCAAAGGCCATGCGATCACGCTCGTCGGTGTTGAACCCGTCGTGGAGGAACTGGCGGAGGAACCGCCCGCTCTGCGAGATGCCGAACACATACGCCGAGCGTCCGCGGACCGGAAGGTCGGTCCGGTAGCGGAACGCCGATGCGGCGTCGCGAATCGCGGCGAAGCCGACGCCGGCCACCCGCGCTCCCTTTGCGGCGAAATCGACCTCGTAGATCCGCCCGGGCTCGAACCCCGTGTCGAGAATCAGGCGCGGACGTCCGTTCTGTGCCAGCGACCCGAACCGCCAGCTGCTTCTCGGCAGCGGTGTCGGCCGATCGCGAAACAGGTGTCGGACCGTGAGCGTCGCGCCGGGCTCGTCCGGATCGACCGGGACGTAATCGCCGGGGAGATCGTTGAGCGTGGCGTCGGTCCGCTTTTCGTTCTGAATCGTTGTCACGCGAACGCGACCGGGCACGTTGACCGCCGGCGCCTCGATGCGAAGGTTCGGCGCCGCGACATCGAACTGCCAGCCGACCCAGACCAGCGTGTAGCCCTCCCGCATCAGGAAGCCGTCGCCCATATGCGCCGCCGTCGTCGGGTCGCCGTTGTTCTGGGCGCGATTGAATCGGCCGAGCATCCCTTTGCTGCCACGGTTCGAGATCTCGAACAGGAGCACCCCGTTGCCCCTGGCGGGGTCCGCCGGCTGCAGGACGAAGAGATCGGCTGTGAAGTGGACCTTTCCGTCCGGCCCTTGTGCGGCATGTTCGAGGTCGACGATGGCCTTGTTGTGCCGGTCGGACGGATCGAGCGCAAACTCGATCGTCCCCACGAGCTTCTCGTAGGGCCCCGTGTTGCCAAACGCCTGACCGTCCAGCACCGGTGTCCTCGCGGCGATCGTCACCTTTGTGACCTCCGCGAACGCCGAAGCCGGAACCACGAAGATGACCGTGAACCGGACCCAGAACACGAACCAGGCACCGAGAACCGGGAAGCGTGAACTGTTGATGTTCCTTGTCATTTGAGTCCTGCCATTTCAAAGATCGTCTTCGCCATTACCGAGTTGTCGTCCTCGCCATGACCGGCTGCCATCGTCGCGTGCAGCAGCTGCTGCACGACCGCCGTGACGGGCGCCGCCACGTTCTGCTCGGCCAGTGTCGCCACCACGTTGCGCATGTCTTTCGCGTAGAGATGTGTCTTGAACCCTGGCTTGAACGTGCCTTTGAGCGCGCGCTCTCCATGCACTTCGAGCACGCGGCTCTGCGCGAAGCCTCCGAGCAGCGCCTCACGCACCTTCGACGCATCGACGCCAGCCTTCCGCGCCAGCGCGAGCGCCTCCGCAACCACCACCAGCGTGCCGCCGATCACCATCTGGTTGCACAGCTTGCAGAGTTGACCGGCGCCGGATTCGCCGACGTGGACGACCTTTTCGGGGTTGCCCAGGACGTCGAGGATCGGCTTCACCGCCAGAAAATCCGCCGCGTCGCCGCCGACCATGATCGAAAGGGTGCCGTTGATGGCGCCGATGTCGCCGCCGCTGACCGGCGCGTCGAGCATGCCGCCACCGAGCACGTGCGCCTTGGTGGCGAGGCGTCTTGCCGTCGCCGGCGCGATGCTGCTCATGTCGATGACGATGGTGCCGGCCTGCATGGTGGTGAAGACGCCGTCCTGTCCCTCGAGCACGCGCTCGACGTCCGGCGAGTCGGGAACCATGGTGATCACGCGGGTGGCATGGCGGGCGACGTCTGCCGGGGAGGCTGCGGCGCGGGCGCCGGCGGCGACCAGGTCGTCAACCGGGCCGCGGCTTCGGCTGTGGACGACAACCGGATAGCCGGCCGTGAGCAGGTTCTTCGCCATCGGCCGGCCCATCAGGCCCAGGCCGATGAATCCAATCGTTTCCATGGGCGGCAGTATATTTCTGCCGCATGCATATCGTCCTGGTACTGGTGACCGTTAACCCGGAAATGCTCGCAGAGTTCGAGCGTGCGCTCCTGCACAACGCCCGCGAGTCGGTCGCGCACGATCCAGGCTGCGTCCGTTTCGATGTGAGCCAGCAGCAGGACGATCCGACCCGCTGGGTGCTCTACGAGGTCTACGACTCGCCAGACGCCCACGCCGCCCACCGCCGCTCGCCCCACTTCCTCGCCTACGACGCTGTCGCGGCCCGCGCGCTGGTCGATAAGACAGTTATCCGCGCGTCTGGTAGACACACGACCTGAGTCCCCGCGGCGTCATCGGGCGTCGAAAGGATCAGGAACGCTGGAGGCAGGTGCCCGAAGCGTTCGTCGAACCCTAAGGGTACGTGTGACTTAGCGCGATGCCTCCATTGGTTCCGCCAGAGCTTTGCCTTATAATGGCGACCAAGAGGTCTCGCACTTCTTCACCAACCCGTAACTTCTAGGCAGGCCGGATGTTCGAACGGTATACAGAACGGGCGCGACGAGTCCTCTTCTTCGCGCGCTATGAGGCCAGCCAGCTCGGCAGCATCTCTATTGAGACCGAGCACCTTCTCCTTGGCCTCATACGCGAAGGGAAGGGGCTGACCAGCAGGATTTTCGCGCGCTCTCACCTGTCGCTCGAAAACATCCGCAAGGAAATCGAAGGCCGGACGGTTTTCCGCGAGAAGGTCTCGACCTCGGTCGAGATCCCGTTCAGCGCGGAAACCAAGCGTGTGCTTGGCTTTGCGGCTGAAGAGGCCGATCGGCTGCTGCACAACTACATCGGCACCGAGCACCTGCTGCTCGGCATCCTGCGCGAGGAGCGCAGCGTCGCCGCCTCCATCCTGATGGAGAAGGGGATGCGTCTCCACACCGTCCGCGAGGACATCGTCCAGCTGCTCAACGAGAAGACGACGCTGACGCGCGGCGTCAAGGAGACGCCGCTCCTCGCCGAGTTCAGCCGCGATCTGACCGAGGCGGCAATCAAGAACTCGCTCGACCCGCTTGTTGGGCGCGACTACGAGCTCGAGCGCGTGCAGCAGGTGCTCTGCCGCCGGACCAAGAACAACGCCGTGCTCATCGGCGAACCGGGCGTCGGCAAGACCGCCATCGTCGAAGGCCTGGCGCAGAAGGTCGTCTACGGCGACGTGCCGCACTTCCTGGCCGACAAGCGGATCCTGGCGCTCGACATCTCGCTGATCGTCGCCGGCACCAAGTATCGCGGTCAGTTCGAAGAGCGCCTCAAGGCGATCATGAAGGAGCTCACCGAGAACCCGAACATCATCGTGTTCATCGACGAGCTGCACACGCTGGTGGGCGCGGGGTCGGCCGAAGGCTCGCTGGACGCGGCGAACATCCTGAAGCCTGCGCTCTCGCGCGGCGAGATCCGCTGCATCGGCGCGACGACGCCCGCCGAATACCGCAAGTACATCGAGAAGGACCGCTCCCTCGAACGCCGCTTCCAGGCGATCAAGGTCGATCCACCTGCGGAGAAGGAAACGATCGAGATCCTGATGGGCGTGAAGGACCGCTACGAGCAGTTCCATCACGTCGAATACACCCGCGAGGCGATCGAGGCCGCGGTCTATCAGTCGAGCCGCTACATCACCGATCGATTCCTGCCCGATAAGGCGATCGATCTGGTGGACGAAGCAGGCGCCCGCGCCAAGCTGAAGGAAGCCGGCTACAGCGAGGAGTTCGGCGAGATCAACAAGAGCATCCGCGTCGCCGTCGAGCAGATGGGCCGGGCGGAGTCGGAGAAGGACTTCGAACGCGTGCAGAAGCTGCGGGAGCAAGAGCAGCAGCATCGCGACACGCTCGCCGAGATCCGCGAGAAATTCGAGGTCAAGTCGCACACGCGCAAGGTCGTGGTCGGCAAGGCCGAAATCGACGAGGTCGTGTCGAAGTGGACCGGTGTGCCGATCTCCTCAATCAACCAGGACGAGGGCGACAAGCTGCTGCGGATGGAGTCGGATCTGCACCGGCGCGTCGTCAGCCAGGAGAAGGCGATCTCCGCCATCTCGCGCGCGATTCGCCGCTCCCGCGCGGGGCTGAAGAACCCGAACCGTCCGGTCGGCAGCTTCATCTTCCTGGGACCGACAGGCGTCGGCAAGACCGAGCTGGCGCGCGCGCTCGCCAACTTCCTGTTTGGCAGCGACAACGCGCTGATCCGCTTCGACATGTCCGAGTACATGGAGAAGCACTCGGTCTCCAAGCTGATCGGCTCGCCGCCTGGATACGTGGGGCACGAAGAGGGCGGTCAGCTCACCGAGAAGGTCAAGCGGAACCCGTACTCAGTGGTTCTGCTCGACGAGATCGAGAAGGCGCACCCGGATATCTTCAACATCCTGCTCCAGGTGTTCGAAGACGGCCACCTGACCGACGGGCTCGGGAATCGCGTCAATTTCAAGAACGCGATCATCATCATGACGTCGAACATCGGCGCCCGCTTCATCCAGAAGAAGGCTTCGATGGGCTTCCAGGCCAGCGATGCAGGCACGATCGACAAGAGCGTCAACGAGATGGTGCTCGGCGAGGTCAAGCGGACGTTCAACCCCGAATTCATCAACCGCATCGACGAGATCATCGTCTTCGAGGCGCTGACCGACGACGACCTGCGGCGGATTACCGCGCTGCTGGTCGAACAGCTCAACGCCAACCTGACTGACCGGCGCATGAAGATTCACGTGTCGGCTGAGGTGATTGACTGGATCATCGACAACACGCTGAAAGATCGGTCGTACGGCGCCCGGCCGCTGCGGCGCGCAATCCAGCGGCACGTCGAGGATCCGCTTTCCGAGGAGCTCATCCGCGGAAACCTGCGCGACGGCGAAATCGAGGTGTACCTCGAGGGCGGCCAGCTGGCCTATCGGCCGGCGGGCGTCCTGACCGGCGGCCGGCGGCTGACCTGACGCCCGCCCGGCCGACTGGCCGTCCTGTTCGTCATAAATCCAGTAAACTTGGGTGTTTGCTCCGCCTTCGCTGCCGGCATCTCGGGAGATTGGTCCATTCCGCTGCAGCTTTCGGGGGATAGGCCGGGCCAGGAATCATCAAGACGAATGGGTAAAACGTTTCTTACGGTGCTGATGCTGGCCGTTTCGGCCGGCGTTTGTGCCCCTGCGTTCGCGCAGGCGCCCCCTCAATCTCCCTCGGAACAACCGGTAAGCCAGGCCCCGCTGCCTGCCGGTGCGGTCACGCGAAGCCCCTGCGGCAGCCCGCTCGCCCCGCCGTCCGTGACGCCGCCGGCGGACACGACCTTCATCTGGACGTGGGAGCTCTGCTTCCCGTCGCAGGCGACGCCGGAGGCGCCGAACGGCCTCACCAACATCGACCCCGAGAGCTATCTCTATTACGTGAAGTTCGACGACCTGATCAGCCGCCCGAAAGAAGGTGTGTGGAGCCCGTGGAACGAGGCGGCGGAAGAGGTCGCGCTAGCGGACTTCAAGTCGCTGATGCAGGACACCACGTTTCTCGAGGATCTGCGTATCCAGCGGAGCGAGTTCACGTTCCCGAACGGGGCCGTCGGCATCATCGTCAGCTACATCGGCGAAGAGCGGGAGCGCGTGAAGATCGTTGACTACCGCGACAGCAAGGGCGAACCGATCAACCTCATCAAACGCAGCGATATCGACGAGAAGCTGCGCGAGAAGAACATTACGGTCCGCCTCGACGCCTTCGTCGATCAGGCCATGATCCGCCGCGTCGAGACGGTGCTCGACGAAATGATGACCGAAAAGGGATTCGCGAACTCGCGGATCTCGCACCGGCTGACGCCGGTGGCCGGCGGTCCGAGGCTGGTGAACGTCACCTTCATCGTCGATGAGGGCCCGAAGGACAAGATCGACCGGATCGACTTCATCGGCAACACCGCCGTCGGCGACGGCACGCTGCGGAAGCAGATCAAGGAGAACAAGCCCAAGGGCAGCTTCATCACGCTCGGCTTCCTCAAAGGCGGGGGCACGTGGAAGGAAACGGCTTTCGAAGAGGACGCCGCACGGATCGTCGACTACTACCAGAGCCGCGGTTACGCACGGGCCCGTGTCGGTCAGCCTGAATTGCGGGTCCTGCGGGAAAGCAAGGACGGACGCGAGCGTCACGTCGAGGTGCGGGTCCCGATCACGGAAGGCTCCCGCTACCGGATGGGCGAGCTGACGTTCGAGGGCAACAAGACGATCCGTCCCGACTTCGTGCGCGGCCTCTTCAAGATGGAGACGGGCGAATGGTACAGCCGCAAGAGGCTGTACGACGGGTTCCGCTCGACGCAGCAGGTGTACGGGCAGCTGGGATACATGGAATGGACCCCCGCCCCGATGTTCAAGTACAGCGACGACCCGGATCCGATCGAGCAGCAGTTGGCCTCGCTCGTGCCGCCGATGCTGCTGGCTCCGCCCGAGGAACCGAAGGCCGGTGTCCAGAAGGTCGATCCTGTTGTCAACGTGAACGTGCTTTTCCAGGAGGGCCCGCAGTTCTTCGTCAACCGCATCACCTTCACGGGCAACTCGACGACGCGCGACAAGGTCATCCGCCGCGAGATGCGGCTGTTCGAAGGCCACGAATTCGACAGCGAAGCGCTGAAGTTCAGCGTGAGGCGGCTGAATCAGTTGGGCTACTTCACGGAGATCCACGGCGACGAGCGCGACACGACGATCACCAAGAACACCACACCGCCTAATACCGTCGATGTCACGATGAAGCTGGCGGAGCAGAACCGCAATCAGCTCACGTTCGGCGCCGGCGTGTCGCAGTACGAAGGCGTCTTCGGCCAGCTGTCGTTCCAGACCTCGAATTTCCTCGGCCGCGGCGAGACGCTGACCGTCAACATGACGGCGGGCGATCGATCGCAGAATTATCAGCTCGCGTTTACCAACCCGTACCTGTTCGACCGGAATTTCACCGGCGGCTTCGACGTCTTCCGACGGTCGCTCGACTTCATCGGCTACTACACGCAGAAGTCCGCTGGCGGAAACCTGATCTTCGGGTTCCCGGTCGCGAACTTCAGCCGCATGTTCTTCAACTACGCCTACGAGTCGGTGAAGATCACCAACCTGAACGAGGCGCTGCTGGATCAGTCGTGCGTGTTCCGGCCAACCGGCTGCGGAACCATCGAGTCCGGCGATCTGAGCAACCTGACGCAGGCGCAGCGCGAGATCATCCAGCGCAACCCGTTCCTCCTCGATTCACTGCTCATCGGCCAGGGTGGCAGCCGGACCGTCAGCAAAGTGGTGCCGAGCTTCGTCCACAACACGGTGGACAACCCGATCTTCCCGAACCAGGGCAAGAAGTTCACCGGCACGATCGACCTGGCGCTGCTCGGCGGCAACACCAGATACATCAAGCCGCGGGCCGAGATGATTCTCTTCAAGCGCCTCATGCCGCGTCAATCGATCGGCTTCCGCGCGCAGGCCGAGTACATCCGGCCGTACGGGACGCAGCCGTGTCTCGACGATGCGACACTCACCTGCCCGAAGAGCCTGCCGATTTTCGAGCGCCTCACGCTCGGCGGCGAATACAGCATTCGCGGTCTCGATCTGCGTGCGGTCGGGCCGACCGTGCAGGATTCACTTGCCGTCCTCGGTGGCAACAAGAGCCTGCTGTTCAACGCCGAGTATCTGATCTCAATCGCGAGCCAGGTGCGAATCGTGCTCTTCTACGATGCGGGTCAGGTGCGCGACGTTGGCGAGTCGTTCGCGTGGCAGGAGGACCTCATCCGGCTCGATCGAGTCACGCTGCCGTTGACCGATGCACTGGCGATATCGTCGTTGACGCCCGAGGGCTTTTCGTCCGTCAAGGAAACCGTGATCGGCCGGACGAGCGCGTTCAAGACCTCGACGGGCGTCGAGCTGCGCTTCTTCATGCCCGTACTGAATGTGCCGTTCCGGTTGATTTATGCGTTTAACCCGCAGCGCGGCAACGTGCTCGACAACAACCTGCAACCGCAGAAAGGGCGGATCTTCAGGTTTGCGGTCGGCACGACGTTCTAGCTTCCTAGAAGTGGCTGACGGTGATTGAGTAGGTCGCGGGCTCGGTGAGTTTCCCGATATCGGAAATTCGCACGCAGAAGGCTCCGGGGCCCGAAGCGTTGCCGGCGAATCTGGTGCCTGTGGTGGCGTCGTCCGTGACGAAAGTGACCGTGCAGTAACTGCCGTTCCACGTGCCGAACATGAAGGTGACGCGCGCGGCGCTGTCGGGGGTCAGCGAGTCGATGACCGCCGAGGCCTGGCCGGTCACTGCGGTCGTGAACAGGTGCGTGTCGGCGCCGAACAGGTTAATCGTGCCCTGGAATGTCTCGTTGATCTGCGCCGGCGGCTCGGGCGTGGTCGGCGGCGCGTCGTCGCCGCATCCGGCGGCCAGGCTGCACACGAAGACAAGGGCAGAAGCGAATATCAATCGGAACATCGGAAATCCAATCTTACTTGATAAAATTGCCGGGCTTTCGAAAGGACTCATCGGAATGAAAGTGTTTGCTGTCGCTCTGGCGCTCAGCCTCGCGCTGTCCGCCGCTCCCAGTTACGCGCAGGCGCCGGCCGCTGCTGATGCCGCGCCGCAGGCCCAGGCTCCCGCTCCGACGGCGAAGCCCGCGCAGCCGGCTCCCGCCGCTCAGGCGCCGGCGCCGCAGCGTGTGCCGTTCCAGACCGGGTTGAAGTACGCCTACGTCAACCTGCAGGTCGTGGCCACCGAGTCCGCGCAGGGCAAGACGTTCAACGCCAAGGTGCAGGCGCTGCAGACGCAACGCGTCAAGGAGCTCGAAGACAAGAACAAGGCGATGCAGAACAATCAGCAGAAGCTGGAGAAGGGCGCGACCGTGCTGAACGATCAGGCGCGCGCGCAGCTGCAGGCGGAGATCGAAAAGCAGCAGCGCGACATTCAGCGCGCGACCGAAGACGCGCAGCAGGAGCTGCAGGGCCTCACGCAGCAGCTGCAGGCGGAGTTCGAGCGGCTGGTGCTGCCGGCCCTCGACAAAGTGGCCAAAGAGAAGCAGGTCCACTTCGTGTTCGACGCGGCGCAGAGCGGTTTGGTCTGGGCCGATCCGAGCATGGACCTGACCGCCGACGTGGTGAAGGCGCTCGATTCCGGTTCAACAACGGCGAAGCCGGCGGCGGCTCCCGCGGCCGCTGCGCCCGCGACGCAGAAGCCGGCGGCCTCCCCGACGCAGAAGTAGGGGTGGAGGTGTCGCTGCACCTCCCCTCGGTTCTTTCCCGCGTCGTTTACCGGTACCCTTTCATCCTCGTTGACACCGTCACGGAGCACGAGCCGGGTAACCGGCTCGTTGCCTACAAGAACATTACGGTCAGCGAGGAGTTCTTTCAGGGACACTTTCCGGGTACACCGATCCTTCCAGCCGTCCTCATGATTGAGGCGCTCACGCAGGCGGCTGGCGCGCTTGTCCTCGGCCGCGAGGGGGCGTCGCCGACCGCACGCGCGGCGCTCAGAGGCGTCAACAACGCGAAGTTCCGCCGTCAGGTGGTGCCGGGGGATCGCCTTCGGCTCGAAGTGACGTTGGGTCGGGTGCGCTCGCGCCTGGCCAAGGCGCAGGCGGCCGCCTATGTGGACGATCAGGTAGTCGCCGAGGCAGAGCTGCTCCTCGGAATCGAGCCCGGACCAGCCTTCATCGATCCCACCGCACAGGTCGACGCGGCCGCGCAGATCGGCGCCGGGACCTCGATCGGCCCGCACGCGGTCATCGGCCCTGATGTCCGCATCGGCCGGAACTGCCGGATCGGTGCCTCGGTGGTCATCGACGGCTGGACCGAGATCGGTGACGGCACGCAGATCTTTCCGATGGCGTCGATCGGCCTGGCGCCGCAGGATCTCAAGTACCGCGGCGAGCGCACGCGTCTGGTCATCGGCAAAGAGAACGTGTTCCGCGAATTCGTCACGATCAACCGCGGAACCATGGGCGGCGGCGGAGAAACGACGATCGGCGACCACAACCTGTTCATGGCGTATGTGCACGTCGCGCACGACTGCCATGTGGGCAACGACACCATCTTCGGCCCGCACGCGACGCTTGGCGGCCACGTCGACGTCGAGGACTACGCCAACATCAGCGCCGGATCCGCCGTCCATCAGTTCTGCCGCGTCGGCCGGTACGGCTTCATCGGTGGCTATTCGGTCGTCACCAAGGACGCGCTGCCGTTCGCGCGCACCATCGGCAGCCGTCCGGCGCGGATTTTCGGCGTCAACACGATCGGGCTTTCCCGGCGCGGCTTTACTCCCGACACCATCTCGCAGCTGAAGCAGGCCTACCGGTATCTGATTCAGTCGAAGCTGAACACCACGCGCGCGCTGGCGCGCATCGAGCAGGATCCGTCGCTGTCGTCTCCGGACGTCCGCTACCTGGTCGATTTCATCCGCAGCTCGCGGCGCGGCGTCATCCTGCGCCGCCCTGCCCGCCGCACCGAGGAGCTCGTCGCCGACGAATGAAGCTCGGGCTCATCGCCGGCAACGGCCGCTTTCCGTTCCTCGTCCTGGAGGCCGCCCGGGCCCAGGGCCATCAGGTGACGGTGATCGCCACGAAGGAAGAGGCGTTCAAGGATCTCGATGACGCGGCAAAGAAGTGCGGCGCCGCGATTCACTGGATCTCGATCGGCGAGCTTGGCGCATGTATCCGGCTGCTGACCGAGGCTGGCGCGACGCACGCGGTCATGGCCGGGCAGGTGAAGCACACCAAAATCTTCGCCGGTGGGATCCGGCCGGATGCGACGTTCCTGGGAGTCCTGGCCCGTCTGGCATTTCGTAACACCGACGGTCTGATTGGCGCTGTTGCCGGCGTCCTCCGCGACAACGGCATCGACCTGATTGATTCCACGTCACTGCTGCAACCGATGCTGGCATCGCCCGGTGTAATGACCGTTCGGGACCCGACAAAAGAGGAGCAGGAGGATTTCGAGTTTGGTTATCGGATGGCGGATGCGATCGCCGGACTCGATATCGGTCAGACGATCGCCGTCAAGCACAAGGCCGTGGTTGCCGTGGAAGCCATGGAAGGGACCGACGAAGTGATCGGGCGGGCCGGTTTTCTCGCCGGATCGGGCGTGCGGATCATCAAAGTCGCCAAACCCAATCAGGACATGCGGTTCGACGTGCCGGTCGTCGGGCTCGCCACGGTTCAGGCGATGCGTGTCGCCGGCGCCACCGCCCTGTCCGTCGACGCCGGCAAGACGCTGATGTTCGAGCGTAACGACATGCTGGCGTCCGCCAATGAGGCGGGCATCACGATCGTCGGAAGAAACCGGGTTTAATTTCAACGTGACCGAGCAGCAGACATTAAACCCGGTGTCCTCCTCACGCTTGCGCGTTGCCGTCATCGGCGTGGGCCACCTCGGCGAGCATCACGCGCGCCTCCTTGCCGCCATGGACCACGTTGATCTCGTCGGCGTCGTCGATACGAAGCCCGGCCGCGCCGACGAGATTGCCGCCAAGTACGGGACGCGGGCATTCCGCGACGCCGCCGACGTGCGGTCGCTCGTTGACGCGGTCACTGTTGCCGTGCCGACCGAATCGCATGTTGACGTGGCGCTGCCGTTCATCGAGCAGGGAAACGCTGTCCTCGTCGAAAAGCCGCTCGCCGCGTCGCTGAGCGCCGCGGATCGGTTAATCGATGCCGCCGCGCGGCGGGGCAGTGTGCTCGCCGCGGGACATACGGAGCGGTTCAACCCGGCGGTGACAGCGGCGCTGCCCGGCCTGTCGAATCCGCGATTCATCGAGGTCCACCGCCTGGGCGTGTTCCCCGAGCGGAGCCTCGACATCGACGTCATCTTCGACCTGATGATTCACGACCTCGATCTGCTGCTGGCGTCTGTCCGCTCCGACGTGGTCTCGATCGAAGCCGTGGGCGTGCACGTCCTCTCGCCGCGGACGGACATCGCGAACGCACGGCTGCGGTTCGCGTCCGGATGCATCGCCAATCTGACGGCCAGCCGGATCAGCCGGGAGCGCGTTCGCAAGGCGCGGTTCTTTCAGCACGATGCGTACATCTCGATCGACTTCATGGCGCAGGAAGTGGAGGTCTATCGGACCGTTGCGCCCGAAGGGACAGGGCGGCCGAGCATCAAGGGAGGCAAGCTGGACGTCACGAAGGACGAGCCGCTTCGCCTCGAACTGGCCGACTTCGTCGAGGCGGCGCGCAGCGGGGGCGCCCCGAAAGTGACCGCGCACGCCGGCCGCGCCGCGCTGGCCCTGGCGACAAGGATTGCCGAGGAAATGGAAGCCGCTCTATGACCACCTCCGTCTTCGATGCTCATCTCGAACGCGTCGCCGCAGGCGAGCGCCTGTCCCCGGACGAGATCCGCGAGCTCGCCCGTACACCGGACATTCTCCCGCTCGGCATGCTCGCCGATGCGCTGCGCCGGCGGCTTCACGGAAGCCGCGTGACCTTTCTCCGCGTGGCCGTCTGCGCGTTCGATCAGTCCATCGCGGATGCCGCTCCTCCGGCGGCGCGCGAACTGCGGCTCACCGGCTCGCCGCAAACGCTGGATGCGGCCGTCGGTGCAGTGCAAGCCGCTCGAAGCGTTGCCGGCCTGCGGACGCTGTCGGCGTTTGCATGGGCCGACGCCGAGCGCTGGCGTGACGCCGAGGGGCAGGGCGTGCTCAAGAAGCTCCATGACGCCGGGCTCGACGCGATCGGCGAATTGCCGCTCGACAAGATTGGCGACCCGCGCACGGCACTGAAAGCACTCGCCGCGCGCGGCTTCACCCAGGTACGTCTCTCGGTGGCGAATTCACCCGCCGCCGAACGAACCGAGCTCCTGCTGCGCGCCGCCGAGCTGCAGGAGGAGTTCGGCTGTATTCAGTCGCTCGACCCGCTGCCGTCGAAACTGGCAGCCTACCGGCCGACGACCGGATACGACGATGTGAAGATGGTCGCTATTGCGCGGCTGGCGGCGCCAAACATTCCGACGATCCAGGTGGACTGGCAGCGGTACGGTCCCAAGCTCGCTCAGGTGGCGCTGACGTTCGGCGCAGACGACATCTACGGTGTGTCGCCGTCGGACGAGGCGCCGGAAGGCCGCCGGCGGGCGCCGCTCGAGGAGATTCGCCGCAACATTGAAGCGGCCGGGTTCGAGCCCGTCGAACGCGACGGCCGTTTCACGTGAGCGCCCCGATCCGAATTGGCGCTGTCGGGTACCTGAACGCGCGGCCCCTGACCTGGGCGCTGGACGCTCAGCGGGAATGGGCCATTCGCTACGATCTGCCGTCGGTCTGTTCGTCGCTGCTTCATGCCGGTCAGGTCGATCTCGGCCTGGTGCCGTCGATCGATTACCTGCAGGACCCTGACTACCGGTTCGTGCCCGGCGTCGGCATCGGCTCGCGCGGTCCGATTGCCTCGGTCGCTCTCTACACACGCGTCCCCGTAGAGCGCATCAGGTCGATTGCGCTCGACACGAGCTCGCGAACCTCGGTCACGCTCATCCGCGTGCTCTGCCGTCACCACTTCGGTATCTCGCCAGAGTTTGTCGCCCATGCCCCGGATCTGGCCGCGATGATGGCCGTTGCCGATGCCAGTCTGCTGATCGGCGATCCGGCGTTCGAGGCGGACCACGTGGCGCTCGGACTGCGCAAGGTGGACCTCGGCGAGGAATGGACGGCGATGACGGGTTTGCCTTTTATTTATGCGGCCTGGACCGGGCGTGCAGGCGCGATAACCGGCGCCGACGTCGAGGCGCTGCAGAATGCGCAGCGGGTTGGCGTGCAGGCGGTTGGCGCGATTGCGGCCGAATACGGGCGCGGCGACGCGCGCCGTACGGCGCGGGCCGCGGCCTATTTACGGGATAATGTGAAATACGGTCTCGGTCCGGATGAAGCGAGGGGGCTGCAGCTGTTCCTGAACCACGCTGCTGATCTCGGCCTTGCGCCGCGCCGCCGGTCGCTGGAATTCTTTGAGCAATGATCGATCAAATAGCCAGCAAGGTCCGTGATGGCGGCCGTGTCGATGCGGCCGAAGCGCTGGAGCTGTATCGCCATGCTCCAACGCACCTGCTCGGCTCGCTCGCCGACGGCATCCGGGCGCGGAAGCATCCGGAACGCGTCGTCACCTACATCATCGACCGCAACGTCAATTACACGAACATCTGCGTGGCGCGCTGCAACTTCTGCGCGTTCTATCGCGAGGTCGGGCACAGCGAGGGGTACGTGCTCGGGTTCGAGGAGATCTTCAACAAGATCGACGAGACGATTGCGGTCGGTGGAAACCAGCTCCTGCTGCAGGGCGGCCACAACCCGGATCTTCCGATTCACTGGTACGAGGATCTCTTCCGCGCGGTCAAGGCGCGTTACCCGGAGTTCAAGCTGCATGCTCTCTCGCCGCCTGAAGTCCTGCATATCTCGCGGCTCAACGGGATATCGACGGCCGCGGTCATCGATCGGCTGGTCGCGGCCGGGCTCGACAGCATTCCCGGCGGCGGCGCGGAGATTCTGGTCGATCGCGTGCGCCGGCTGCTGAACTGCTACACCAAGGCGTCGGCCGACGAGTGGCTGGGCATCATGGGCCAGGCGCATCGCGCCGGCCTGCGTACGACGGCAACGATGATGTACGGGACCGTGGAAACGGACGAAGAACGCATCGAGCACATGACGCGTCTGCGCGACCTGCAGGACGACACCGGCGGGTTCACGGCGTTCATCACCTGGAGCTATCAGCCGGAGCACACCGAGCACGGCGGATACGAGGCGACGGGTGTGGATTACCTCCGGACCCTGGCCCTGTCACGAATCATCCTGGACAACTTCGACAACCTGCAGGCGTCCTGGGTGACGCAGGGCGGCAAGGTCGGTCAGCTCAGTCTGGCGTTCGGCGCCAACGACATGGGCAGCGTCATGATCGAGGAAAACGTCGTGCGCGCAGCCGGCGCCAGCTACTGCATGGACGAAGTCGAAATTGTCGCGAACGTCGAGGACGCCGGGTTCATTCCGAAGCGCCGCAACATGCACTACGAAATCCTCGGCGACCCGATCTTCCGCGAGCGCGATGTCCCGCGAATGCTGTCGCTCGCGACCGCCCGCGCCGACGGTGATACGTCGGTTCCGGAGGAGCTGAAGAACTACCCCGCGCGCAGCCGGCAGGGAAAAGCGCTGCGACTGGCGCAGTAGAGGCTTGCCGACTTACCGCGCCGATTGGGTCCTGCCAATCAGCGACGACCCGGTTCCTTCGGGATGGGTCGGCGTTCATGACAGCCGCATCACCGGTGTAGGTACGGACGCAGCTCCGGGCGCCGTGGATCTCGGCCGTGCGGCGATTCTGCCCGCGCTGGTGAACGTTCATACCCATCTCGAGCTGTCGTACCTGCACGGACGGGTAGCGGCGGGCTCCAGCTTCGTCGAGTGGGTTCGGACTTTGATGGCGCTGCGGCGTCAGTACCCGGATCCGTCGGCGCCGGCGATCGTGACCGCCGCCCGCGATGCCATGGCCGCCGCGCGCGCGAGCGGCACCGGGCTTATCGGCGACGTCAGCAACACGCTCGTCACCGTACCGTTGCTGCGTGAAGCGGGAATGGCGGCGCAGGTCTTCCACGAGCTGCTTGGCTTCAACGTCGCCGACCCCGCCGCACGGGTGCAGTTGGCATCGGCAGCCGCTGCCGCGTCGCGTGCAGCCGAAAGCCATGTTCGCGTGACACTCGCGGCGCACGCGCCGTACTCAGTGTCTCCGGGAATGTTTCGTGCGATACGAGCGGCTGTCGATGCGCAGCCGGCGCCGGTGACGACCGTGCACCTCGGCGAGTCGCCGGACGAGGTCGAATTCCTGCGCCACGGTACCGGCCCTTTCAGAGCGCTGATCGAGGAGCTGGGAGTGTGGGCGCCGGAATGGGAGCCGCCGGGCGTCTCGCCGGTTGCCTATCTGTCCGATCTGGGATTTCTCGATCGCTGCTCGATCGTCGTGCACGGCGTCCAGTTCGACGGTGACGATCTGTCGCGCCTGGCCACGCTCGGCGTCACGGTGGCGTCGTGCCCGAGGAGCAACCTTCACGTCGGCGTCGGATCGCCGCCGCTCGAGGCCTTCTACGCGATGGACGTGAACGTCGCATTCGGCACCGACAGCCTGGCAAGCGTTGCCGATCTGAATCTGTTTTCGGAGCTGCAGGAGGCGCGGCGGATTGCCCCTCGAGTGCCTGCCCGCCGCCTGCTGGAAAGCGGCACGCTGGCTGGGGCGCGCGCGCTCGGTTTCGACGCGGAATTCGGGAGCATCGAAACCGGCAAGCGCGCGGCGCTGATTGCGGTGCGCATCCCTGAGGGCGCCGACGATGTGGAAGAATACCTTGTGAGCGGGGTGGAGCCCGGGGAAGTACGGTGGCTCGAGTCGTAGTGGCCGACTCCTCCTATCTCCTGATGTCGAAGCTCACCACCTACCTCTCGTTCGTCCGCTTCAGCCACTCCGTCTTCGCGCTGCCGTTCGCGTTGACCGGCGCGCTGCTGGCGTGGCGCGAGCAGCCGTTCTCGTGGGCGCAGGTCGGCTGGATTGTCGTCTGCATGGTGGCGGCACGCTCGGCGGCGATGGGCTTCAACCGGCTGGTGGACGCGCGGTTCGACGCGCTCAACCCGCGCACGGCCATGCGCGAGCTGCCGCGCGGGGCGATGAGTCAGCGCGAGGCAGCGCTGTTCGTCCTCGTGTCGTCGATCGTGTTCATCGCCGGGGCGTCGCGCCTGAACACACTGTGCCTGGCGCTGTCACCGGTGGCGCTGGCGGTCGTCTTCTGGTACTCGCTGGCGAAGCGGTTTACCACGTATACGCAGCTCTTTCTCGGTCTGGCGATGGCGGTGGCGCCGGTTGGTGGATGGATTGCGGCGGGCGGCCGCGGTGGCGCCGAGCCCTGGCTGCTCGGCCTGGCGATCGGGTTGTGGGTCGGCGGTTTCGACATCCTGTATGCGTGCCAGGACGTCGAGTTCGATCGGGGCCACGGCCTCCGGTCGATTCCCGTCCGGTTCGGGGTCGCGCGGGCGATCGTCCTGTCGCGGACCATGCACGTCGCGACCGTGTTGGCGATGACGGCTCTCTGGGCGGTGGCAGATCTGCCGGCGTTGTATCTCGGCGGCGTGGCCATGGTGGCGGCGCTTCTCGTCTACGAGCAGTCGCTGGTCAGCGCCGACGACCTGTCGCAGGTGAAGAAGGCCTTCGACCTGAACGGCTACGTCGGCATCGTGTACTTTGCCGCGACCGCGCTCGCACTCTACATTGACTGACGTTCCACCCGACAAGACTCCTCAGCGCATCGCGGGGATGTTCGACGCGATCGCTCCGCGCTACGACCTGCTGAATCACCTGCTCAGTGCCGGCATCGATCGACGCTGGCGGACGCGCGCGATCCGGACGTTGCAGCTCACCGGGCGCGAGACGCTCGTCGACGTCTGCACCGGGACGGCGGACATCGCGCTGGGCGCTCACGGCGCGGCGCGGGTCGTCGGCGTCGACTTTGCCGGCGCGATGCTCGGTCTGGGACTGCAGAAGGTCCGCCGCGCAGGGGAGGACCGCCGCATCGCCCTCGTGCGCGGTGATGCCTTGAAATTGCCCGTCGCCGACGGCGCGGCCGACGCCGTCACGATCGGGTTCGGCATCCGGAACGTGCAGAACCCCGCGGTTGGCTGCGCCGAGTTGGCGCGTGTGCTCCGCCGCGGGGGACGGCTGGCCATCCTCGAGTTCGGCATGCCGCGGCTGCCGGGCGTCCGCGCGCTTTACGAGTGGTACTTCAACCGGGTGCTGCCGTTCATCGGGCGGCGAATCTCCGGCCACGGCGGGGCGTATTCATACCTGCCCGCATCGGTCGGCAGTTTTCCACCTCCGGCAGAGTTCGTGACAGTTCTAAGACAGGCTGGTTTTGCCGACGTTCGTGCCGTCCCCCTGACCTTCGGCATCGTCTACCTGTATACGGCTGTAAAACGCTAAGTTGGTAGTTCGTGGTTGGTAGTCGGTGGTGACTGGTAGAGGCCGACCTTCAGGTCGGCCTTTCGGTAAGTGCTTGAAATATCGAATGTTATAATTTCATCCCGCAGACATTGATTCACTTCGATTTCGACGATCGGCACCAGGACGAGCTCGTCGTGGGCAGCGCAATCTCCAAACGGGGAGGCGTCCTGCTGTCGACGGGTTTTCACGCGCTCATTGTGGCGTTGATCCTGTTCGGGCCCGAGTGGACGTTTCTCAAGACCGACCCTGCCGAGCTCGAGGCGCGGCAGCAGGAGCTGCTTCGTCAGCTCCGCGAACGCGACGCGGAAAACCGGCGTTTTGTGTACATCCCTCCGGAAGTGCCCGAGATCGAGGCTCTGCGGCCGCCGCCCCGCGCGGAGCTGTCGGACATCGACCGGGAGGCGCGCGCTCCCGAACGCGCGAAAGACCCGTCGAACCTCCAGCCGTTCTCCCGTGGCAACACTGCCGAAATGACGGTGTCGCCGCCGCCGGAAGAACGCGCGCGCGGAGCCGCGGTCGAGGCCCCACCGAATCCGGAGCCGCCGAAACCGGAACCACCGAAGCCTCAGGAGGAGGAGCGGATCGCGAAGGTGCTGCCACCCGCCAACACGGGTTTACGGCGGTCTATCGAGACGTCACGTCCTGTGCCTGGACGCCTGGGCGACGCGCTGCGCAATCTCGATGAGTACGTTCGGAATCAGACCTTCCACAACCCCCAGGGCGGCTTGAACGATCCCGGTTCGGCGATCCAGTTCGACACCAGAGGCATCGATTTCGGACCGTGGATACGCAGGTTTACCGCCCAGGTTTACCGGAACTGGATCATCCCGAACGCGGCGATGATCGATCGTGGCCACGTCGTGCTCCAGTTCAAGGTGCACAGAGACGGCCGCATTACCGATCTGCGCGTCGTGCAGCCGTCGCACAATCCCGCCTTCAACCGTGCGGCGTTCAACGCGATCAACAGTTCGAATCCGCTCGAACCGCTGCCTCCCGAATACCCCCTCAACGTCATCGATCCGTTTATCGTCACGTTCTACTACAACGAGCCGCTGTAGCCTGTGGCGACGAGAACGCAGCAGCTCGGGTTGATCATCCTGCTCGGGCTGCTGGTGATCTACGTGTTCTGGAGCACGGCGTAGGTTGCCCCTGACGCTGCGTCAGGATCCAGACTGAAGACGCTATGCCATACCGAGTCAGCGAATTCGCCGCATTGACCGGCGTTACCGTTCGCGCCCTTCAGCACTACGACCGGCTCGGGCTGCTCACGCCGAAGCGCACCGACTCCGGCCACCGGATCTATGCCGAGGCCGACGGGCAGCGCGTCCGGCACATCCTCGCCCTGCGAACGGTCGGTCTGTCGCTGCACCAGATCGGCGATCTGCTGAGGGGATCGGCTTTGGATCTACCCGAGGCGTTGCGTGCGCAGCGCGCGCGCCTGGAGCAGTCGCGAACCGGAATCGAGGAAGCGCTGCGTATCCTGCAGCGGGTCGCGACAGGGGAAGGGGAGGCGGGCGAATCGCTGCTCGATCGTCTGGCCGCCGCCGTGGAGATGCAGGACGTACTCGAATCGATGCGCGGCTATTTCAGCGACGAGGCATGGACGAAGTGGGGCGAGCAGTACTTCCACGACTGGCCCTCGGCCTCCTGGCGTGCGCTATTTCGGGACGTCGAAGCTTCGCTCGGGAAAGATCCGGGCAGCGATCGGGCGCTCGAACTACTCAATCGATTTATGACGCTCTGGCACGCGGAGATCGGGTCGGATGCCGCGCTCGCCCGTGCGGTTCGCGACGGGTTCGGAAAGGCGTGGCAGGCGCGCGATCGCTGGCCGCGCGAGCTGCAGCGGCGATACGCCGAGTTCAAGATCGAAGAGATCGGCCGGTTTCTCAACGCGGTGCAGATGGCCTCGTGGCGCAGCCGTGGTCTGATCCACACCTACACGACGGGGTACCGCTCCACGGCTTGACGCCTCCTGTCCCCTAGTCGGCGCCGCGTGCGCGCAGGAATTCCACCATGTCCGGCAGGTCGTCGCGAGTGGCTATCGCCAGCGGCGTCAGGCCGTGTTTGTCTCTCGGCGACAGCGCGGCACCGGCACCGAGCAGCATCGTTGCGCATTCGGTGCGATGGCTGAAAGTGCGGCCATGATGGTCGCGGCTGCAGAGTGCGTGCAGGAGCGTCGCCCCGTTCTCGTCTGTGTAATCGGGATGCAGACCGCCGCGCTCGAGCAGCTGTTCGAGCATGTCGTGGTGTTCGAGCAGGTACGTCCGGCAGCCGTTCGGCGTCGGCGGTGCCTTGACTCCGGCATCGAGCAGCCGCTTCAGCAGATCGCGTTTACCGCGCGTGACGACGGCGGGGTAGACGCCGCCGCAACCCGCGTACGCCGAGGGCGGATCGGCAGCGATCTGCTCGAGAACCGCGTCATCTTCGTCCAGCCACACCAGGTCGTAGGGATCGAGCTTCCCGCCGTGGGCCTTCAGCAACGCCCGGATCTCCGGCGTGCGGGCTACAAAAACCGCGTTGCCGGCGGAGTCGACATGCGCATTCGGGTCGGCGCCGTGCGCAAGCAGCTGTTCGACCAGTTCGCGGTTCCCGCGGCGCGAAGCATAGAAGAGCGCTGCTCCACGATCTGAATCGTCCGCGTCCGGCCACGTTGGATCGGCGCCGCGATCCAGTAGAAGGCGCGCGATGGCGTCGTGTCCGAACTCGACGGCCGCGGTCAATGGGCGACGGCGGTTTGGACGGGCATCCTGAATCCGTTTCGGATCCGTGTCCAGGATCAGCGTGACGTGCGCGATGTCGCCGAGCGCGGCGGCGATAGTCAGGTCGTACGGCGCGCCGCGTTCGATGAGCCACCCCGCCATGCTGGTGTCGACCGGCCGCGGCCCGCGGTGACGGAACCGTCCGATCAGGCACCAGCGCAGCCACCTGAGCCCGTTCAGCCACGCCGGGTCGTGCACCCACCTCGCGCCGCCCCAGAGGGCTATATCGATTGGTTCGGAGTGCTGCGGCGGGTAACTCGTAAACGTCTTTCGCCCGGCGCCGTAACGGCAGTGGAGATCGGCACCTCGATCCAGCAGCAGCGACGCGACACGCCGGGAACGGCCAAGCACTGCCCGGTGCAGAGGTGTGGCGCCCATGTGATCCTGACGGTTGATCACCCCGGGTTCGGCGTCGAGCAGCGCGCGAACCTGACGGAAACGCCCACCCTCGGCGGCGGCGTGGACCGGATGATCGGCAGCTGCGCCCTCGGTCATCGAACGCTGGATTTTACGCTCGTCGTGATTAGATTCTGAAGTGCGCCCACTCGTCCTGGCCGTGCTCGGGCCTACCGCCTCCGGCAAGAGCGCCCTGAGCCTGGCGCTCGCCGAGGGCTATCGCGGCGAGATCATCAACTGCGACTCGACCGCCGTGTACCGAGGCTTCGATATCGGCACCGACAAGCTGCCGCCCGAGCAACGCCGGGACATCCCGCATCACCTGATCGATATCGCCGACCCGACCGAGGTCTACACAGCGGCGCAGTTCGCCATCGACGCCGAGCGGACGATTCGCGAAATCCACCGCCGGGGGTGTCTTCCGATCCTCGTGGGCGGAACGGGCTTCTATTACCGGGCCCTGACACGCGGCCTGTTTCCCGGCCCGGGCGCGGATGACGCATTGCGTGCCCGGCTCGACCGTGTCGCCTCCAGAAAAGGGCCGGAGCGGCTGCATCGCATTCTTCAGCGAGTCGATCCCGAATCAGCGCTGCGCATCATGCCCCGCGACCAGAAGCGTCTGGTGCGGGCACTGGAGGTCTACTACACGACCGGGCGCGCGCTGACGACGCACTTTGGCGAGACGCGGTCGCTGATTGCCGACTGCGAGGTGATCAGCATCGCCCTGCGGCTGCCGCCGGAACTCACGGCGGAGCGCGTCGCCCGGCGTGTCGACGAACAGTTCGCACGCGGCATCGTGACCGAGGTGCGCGACCTCCTCGATCGCGGCGTGCCGGCGGACGCGCGCCCGTTCGGCGGGCTGGTCTACCGGCAGGTGATGGAGATGCTTCGCGGCGTGCGCGGCGAGGCGGAGACGCGGCAGTTGATCGTGCAGGAGAACCGTCGATACGCTCGCCGGCAGTTGATCTGGTTCCGCAAAGAGCCTACGCTTATCTGGTTCGACGGTCCTGGCGAACTGCCGGCCACGTTCGAGCGCGTTGTCGATGCGCTCGCCGCGCGTGGCATTCACCCCGCCTTCGCCGAGCTTCGGCGTGGCAGGCCCGAGGAGACGGTCCCTGATGGCCCAGGTCACTGAACCCCGAGCATCGGCGTCGGCTCAATCGACGATCCAGGATGTCTTCCTGAATTTCGCCCGCCGCGATCGTCTCCCCGTCAAGATTCATCTGATGGACGGCCGGCACCTCGATGCGCGCATCAAGAACTTCGACAAGTTCGCGGTCGTGGTGGAAGTCGACGGCCAGGATCAGCTCGTGTTCAAGCACGCGATTGCGACGATCGAAACCCCGCGCGCGGTCGCGAACTACTTCTCGCCCAATTCCTGACCCTGAATCGCCCCTTTTCCCGCGTCATCCTGATTGTTCTCGACAGCGTCGGCTGCGGCGCGCTGCCCGACGCGGCCGCGTACGGGGATGAGGGAAGCGACACGCTGGGAAACATCGCGAAGCACGTGCCCCTCGAGCTGCCGTGGCTGCGGGCCCTCGGCCTCGATCGCGTCAGCGCCATCGGTGCTCCGCGCGTCGGCACCCCTGAAAGGGGTGCCCCACCAGCGATTGGTGGGCCTGATCTGCCGGCGCCTGGCGCATTCGGCCGGATGGCGGAAGCATCAGCGGGAAAAGACTCGGTGACCGGTCACTGGGAGATGATGGGCATCGTCCTGGACCGCGCCTTTCCGACCTTTCCCCAGGGCTTTCCGCCGGATCTCATCGCCGAGTTCGAGCGCCGCATCGGCCGCGGCACTCTCGGCAACGTGGTCGCGTCCGGAACCGAGATCATCGAACGGCTGGGCGCCGAGCACGTCCGCACGGGCAAGCCGATCGTCTACACGTCCGCCGACAGCGTCTTTCAGGTGGCCGCGCACGAGGAGGTCATTCCCATTGCCGAGCAGTACCGAATCTGCGAGACCGCGTTCGACATGGTCGGCCGCGGTCTCGGCGTGGGGCGGGTGATCGCCCGTCCGTTCGTCGGGGTCGCCGGCGCCTTCACGCGCACAGCGAACCGGCATGACTACGCGCTCGAGCCGTTCGGCGACACGCTGCTCGATCTGCTGACGCGCGCGCATATTCCCGTGACAGCCGTGGGGAAGACCGGTGACCTGTTCGCGGGGCGCGGCATCGGGCGCAGCGTGCCGACGAGCAGCGATCAGCGTGGCGTGGACGCGATCGTCCAGGTGATGGGCGACGCGCCGGACGGACTGGTCTTCGCGAACCTCGTCGATTTCGATACCCAGTATGGCCACCGCAACGATGTGGCAGGGTATGCTGCGAATCTCGAGCGGTTCGACCGGCAGCTTCCTCGTGTCCTCGAGCGGGTCGGCGAGCACGATCTGCTGGCAATCACCGCCGATCACGGTAACGATCCAACCACGCCGAGCACGGACCACTCTCGTGAGCACGTGCCGCTGTTGATAACCGGCCGGCGGGTTCGTTCTGGTGTGGATTTAGGAACCCGACGTACGTTTGCCGATCTCGGGCAGACGCTGGCGCAGAATTTTGGAGTAGGACCTCTGCGACACGGCACAAGTTTCCTCGAGGCGATCATCGGTCCGCCTGAAGGCGGACACTACGACGGTGAGGCTGTTGTCCAGCATTCGTGAAGCGCTCGAAGAGCGCGAGCGGGAGACGCTCGCGCCGCAGGCCGCGCACAGCGCCGGCTCCCGCGGGCGTCTGCGCCCGGAGCCGGAAGACGACGTCCGCCCGGCGTTCCAGCACGATCGCGATCGGATCATCCACAGCAAGGCGTTCCGCCGGCTCAAGCACAAGACGCAGGTTTTCTTCGCGCCCGCCGGCGATCACTACCGCACACGCCTGACGCACTCGCTCGAGGTCTCGCAAATCGCACGTACCATCGCCAAAGTGCTGCGGCTGCACGAGGAGCTGACCGAATCAATCGCGCTCGGTCACGACCTCGGCCACACGCCGTTCGGCCATGCCGGCGAGAAGGTGCTCGACGCGCTGGTGCCCGGCGGCTTCCGACACTACGAGCAGAGCCTGCGGATCGTGGACGTCCTCGAGAACGACGGCCGTGGCCTGAACCTGACCTGGGAGGTTCGTGACGGCATCGGGCGGCATTCGAAGGGCAAGCGCGGCTCGCCGGTGGGCCTCGATCCGGACAAGCGGTCGGCCACGCTCGAGGGTCAGATCATGCGTGTCGCCGACCTCATCGCTTATGTCAATCACGACATCGACGATGCGGTGCGGGCGGGGGTGTTGACCGAGAGCGTCCTGCCGCGAGACGCGGTCGCCGTGCTCGGTGGCTCGTCGTCCGCACGCATCGCGCGAATGGTCAAGGACGTGGTCATCGAAACGCAGAACGGCGGCCTGTCCGAGATTCGCATGAGCGATGAGGTGCTCGACGCCACGCTGGCCATGCGTGCGTTTCTCTTTGACGCGGTCTACGAGAACGAGACGGCGACGGCGGAGTTCCGCAAGGCGACGGGCATTCTGGGCGGTCTGTGGGAAAAGCTCCGTGAGCGGCCGGAGGAGTTCCTCGACCGGCAGATCCTCGAAACCGAGGGGCTCGACGTGGCCACGCGCGACTTTCTGGCCGGTATGACCGACCGCTTCGCGGTCAACCTGTTCGAGCACCTCTACATCCCGAAGCCCTGGATCGGGCCGATACGCAGCGAGTAACGCTATAATTGTCGGTCTGGCCTGCCGGGAAACGGCCCGGCAGTGTTGACCCCATGAAGCTGGATCTCACCCGGTATCGGCAGCCCGAGGAGCACTTTTCACGCACCCTTCAGCCCGCGGACGTGGGGCAGGAGGGCGAGGCGTATCGGGTGGTCGCTCCCGTTCATCTGGATTTCGACATTCAGAAGGACAAGGAGAAGTTCCGGCTCGTGGGCACGGTGCGCACCGAGCTGGAGCAGCCGTGCAGCCGGTGTCTCGAACCGTTCCGGATGCCGGTCGATGCGTCGTTCGATCTGCGTTTTCTGCCGGCCAGCGAGATGGCCGCGGACGATGAGCGGGAGGTTCAGGACGACGATCTGGACACCAGCTACTACCGCGACGATCAGATCGATGTGAACGAGCTGCTGCGCGAGCAGTTTTACCTGGCGCTGCCGATGAAGCCGCTGTGCCGGGAAGACTGCAAAGGGTTGTGCCCGCAGTGCGGCACCAACTGGAATACCGGGACGTGCACGTGCACGACCGAGTGGGAGGATCCCCGCCTGGCCGCGCTCAAGGGCCTCGTGAACGGGGAGTCGTAGATCAATGCCAAATCCGAAACGCCGTCACTCCAAGACACGCACCGCCAAGCGGCGCACGCACGACACGCTGACCGCCGCGACGACCGGGATGTGTCCGCAGTGCCACGAGCCCAAGGCTCCACATCGCATCTGTCCGCATTGCGGCTTCTACAAGGGCAGAGCCGTACGACCCGTAGACGAAGAGTAAGTGGCGCGCCGCAATGATCCGCATTGCGGTCGACGCGATGGGCGGTGATCACGCCCCGGACACCATGGTCGACGGCGCCGTTGCCGCCGCGCGGCATCTGGAGGCCGAGATCCTGCTCGTCGGCGCGCGGGATCGGGTCGAAGCGGCGCTGCTGCCGCACGGCCACGCCGGCCGTCAGCGCGTCCGTGTCGTCGATGCTCCCGAAATCGTGGAAATGACCGAGGCGCCCGCGGCCGCGCTGCGGCGGAAACGCGGTGCGTCGGTCCGCGTCGCCGCAGAATGTGTCGCGAAAGGCGAGGCCGTTGCCCTCGTCAGCGCCGGACACACCGGCGCGGCCGTCATGGCCGCCTACTCCGCCTTCGGGACCCTAGCCGGCGTCGATCGACCTGCGCTCGCGACCACGATCCCGACCCGCACCAGTCCCGCGGTGCTTCTCGACGCCGGCGCCAGCGTCGAATGCCGGCCGCAGCACCTCCTGCAGTTTGCCGTGATGGGTGGTGTGTACGCTCGTGTGGCATTGGGTGCGGCGCGGCCGAGAGTGGGACTGCTGTCGATTGGCGAGGAAGCGAACAAGGGCAACGAGCTCACACGCGAAGCGCATCGCCTGCTGAAGCAGGCGCCGATCAACTTCGTCGGCAACGTCGAAGGGCGTGAGATCTACAGCGGGGTCGCGGACGTCATCGTCTGCGACGGTTTCACGGGAAACATCGTGCTGAAGACCAGCGAAGGGCTCGTGGAGGCGGTGGAAGCGCTGCTCGGCGACGAGCTGCAGGGGACCTTTTCCAGTCAGGTCGGATATCTGTTGTCGCGGCGTGCGTTCCGACGCTTCCGCCGCCGCGTGGACTATTCGGAGTACGGCGGTGCCGTGCTCCTCGGCGTGGCCGGCCTGGCGATCGTGTGCCACGGACGATCGTCGGCGAAAGCGGTCCGCAACGCGATCGCGATGGCTTACCGGTTTGCGTCCAGTGACTTCATTCAACGGGTTGAACGTGAGATCGCGGCGGCGGCGGTCTCGTGATCGCGTTCATCTTTCCAGGACAAGGTTCCCAGAAGGTCGGGATGGGGCGCGAGCTTGCTGATGCGTATCCTGCAGCCCGCCGCGCGTTCGAAGAGGCGGACGCGGCCTTCGGCCGCGAGGGGAATGAGTCCAGACGCCTGAGCGAGCTGTGCTTCCACGGTCCGGAGGATCAGCTCACGCTCACGGAAATCACGCAGCCCGCGCTTCTGACGGTCAGCACGGCCGCCTGCCGCGTACTCGTCGAGCAGGGCATACAGCCCTCTTTCGTCGCCGGTCACAGCCTCGGCGAGTACTCGGCCAATGTCGCCGCGGGGACGCTCGATTTCAGTGACGCGGTCGCGACCGTCCGTCGCCGCGGTCGGTATATGCAGGAGGCGGTTCCGGTCGGCGCCGGCGCGATGGCCGCGATACTGGGCAGCGATGTGGACACGGTGACGCGAGCCTGCGAGGAAGCCGCGGCCGGTGAGGTGGTCAGCCCGGCAAACATCAACGGGCCGGGGCAGGTCGTCATCGCCGGCGCTGCCGCTGCCGTCCAACGGGCATGCGAGCGGGCGAAGGCGCTCGGAGCAAAACGGGCGGTGCCGCTGTCGGTCAGCGCTCCGTTCCACTGCGCGCTGATGAAGCCGGCCGAAGATCGCCTGGGGCCGGAGCTGCGGGCGCTTCCGGTTCGCGACCCGCGCATCCCGGTGATCGCCAATGTCGACGCCGAGCCGAAGCGCGATGCCTCGTCTGCGGTCGAGGCGCTGGTGCGACAGGTCTCGGCACCGGTCCGCTGGGAAGCGGTGGTCCGCCGCCTTGCGTCCGAGGGCGTTACTACGTATGTTGAGGTAGGCCCGGGAACGGTGCTGAGCGGTCTCGTTAAGAAAATCCACCCGGATTCACGCATAGTCTCGTTTGGGTCGCCGGCGGATCTGGCCGCGGTCGTTGCTGCATGCTCGACTTAACCGGAAAGATTGCGATCGTTACGGGCGCCTCGCGCGGCATCGGCCGTGCGATCGCGAACACGCTCGCGTCCCGCGGCGCCATCGTCGTCGCGGCGGCGCGCGGCGAGAACGCCGCTGCCACGGTAGCCGGGATCCGCGAGGCCGGGCGGCAGGCGGAAGTCGGATCCGTTGACGTCACCGACGTCGCATCGGTCGATGCGCTGGTCGCCGGTGTGCTGGAGCGTCATCAACGCGTCGATATCCTCGTCAACAACGCGGGCATCACACGCGATCAACTGATGCTGCGGATGAAGCGCGACGAGTGGGATCAGGTCCTGTCGACCAACCTGACGGCAGCGTTCACGTGCGTGCAGGCGGTATTGAAGCCGATGATCAAGCAGCGTGGCGGCCGCATCATCAGCATCAGCTCTGTCGTCGGACAGATGGGGAATGCGGGGCAGGTGAACTACGCCGCGTCGAAGGCCGGCCTGATCGGGTTCAGCAAGGCGCTGGCGCGCGAGGTCGCGTCGCGCCAGATCACCGTCAACGTCGTCACTCCGGGTCTGGTCGACACCGACATGACGAAGGCGATCACGGGCAAGGCGCAAGCCGATTGGGCGTCCGCGATTCCGCTCGGCCGGCTCGGTACGACGGAGGAAGTCGCAGCGGCGGTGTGTTTCCTGGCCTCGGATGAGGCGGCGTATATTACAGGACAGGTACTCGCCGTGAACGGCGGTATGTACATGTGATTCTGGTCGGTGGTTAGTGGTTGGTGGTTCCTGGTGGGCCACCGTGCTCACCAACTACCAACTACCAACCACTAACTACGAACCGGAGGAGTAGATGGCAGTCGCAGATAAGGTGAAGAGCATCATCGTCGAGCAGTTGGGCGTCGACGAAGAGGAAGTGACGCCGGATGCGTCGTTCGTTGACGATCTCGGTGCCGACTCGCTCGACACGGTGGAGCTCGTCATGGCGTTCGAGGAGGAGTTCGGGATCGAGATCCCGGACGAGGACGCCGAGAAGATCACCCGCGTGAAGGAAGCCATCGAGTACATCGAGGCGCACGGCAAGGGAAAGAAGTAGTCGCGGACCGAGTCCCGGAGATGGAGCAGCGTTGAACAGGCGGGTCGTCATAACCGGCATCGGACTGGTGTCGGCGCTCGGTCTCGGCACGCGCGAGACATGGGCAGCACTGCTGGCCGGGCAGAGCGGCGTCACGCGGGTCACGCGCTTCGACATCAGCGGCTACGCGGCGCAGATTGCCGCGGAGGTCAAGGGCTTCGACCCGCTCAACTGGATCGAGAAGAAGGACATCAAGAAGATGGACCTCTTCATCCAGTACTCGATCGCGGCGGCACAGTTCGCGATGGACGATGCGAAGCTGGCGATCACCCCGGAGCTTGCGCCGGACGTCGGCGCCTTCATCGGCTCCGGCATCGGCGGGTTCATCACCATCGAGCGCGAGCACGAGGCGCTGCTCAAAGGCGGGCCGCGGAAGGTGTCGCCGTTCTTCATCCCGTCGGCGATCATCAACCTGGCGTCCGGCCAGGTGTCGATCCGGTTCGGGGCCAAGGGGCCGAACCTGGCGACGTGCACCGCGTGCTCGGCATCGGCACACGCGGTCGGCGAGTCCTACGAGATCATCAAGCGCGGCGACGCGACGGCGATGATTGCCGGCGGCTCCGAGGCGGCCATCACGCCGATGAGCCTCGGCGGGTTCGCGCAGCTGCGGGCGCTGTCGACCCGCAACGACGAGCCGGCGCGCGCCAGCCGTCCGTTCGACGTCGATCGCGACGGCTTCATCATCGGTGAGGGCGCGGGCGTCCTGATTCTCGAGGAACTGGAGCACGCCCGGCAACGCGGCGCGCCGATCTATGCGGAGATCGTCGGCTACGGTTCGACGTCCGACGCGTACCACATGACCGCCCCGTCCGAGGACGGCGACGGCGCGCGCCGGGTGATGGCGATGGCCATCCGCAAGGCGGGCGTCGCCCCCGACCAGGTCGACTACATCAACGCGCACGGCACGTCGACGCCCTACAACGACAGACTGGAAACGCTCGCCATCAAGAACTGCTTCGGCGCGCACGCCACGAAGCTGGCGATCTCCTCGACCAAATCGATGACCGGCCACCTCCTGGGCGGCGCCGGCGGGCTCGAAGCCGGCATTTCGGCGCTGGCGGTCTTTCACGACGAGGTGCCGCCGACGATCAACCTCGACAACCCCGATCCGGAGTGCGATCTCGATTACGTCCCGCACAAGAGCCGGAAGATGGCGGTCCGCTACGCGCTCTCGAACTCGTTCGGCTTCGGTGGCACGAACGCTGCTTTGCTCTTCAAGAAGTACGAGGGCTAGTGGTCCTTGGTCCCTTGTGCTTTGTTCTCGGTCCGTCCTTGGGCCTCCGTCCTTGGTGCGTAGCCAGGGACAAAGGACTACGGACCAAGCACGGACGAAGGACCAAGTACGGACCGGGAACCAAGTACGAAGCACCAAGGACTAACGGCTTTTTCTCACCATGAAGATCGCCGTCTGCATCAAACAGGTCCCGACGCGGGAGTGGCAGCCGCGCCTCAACGACGACAAAACCTGGATCCGCGAGCAGGACGTCAGCTACGAGATGAACGAGCCGGACGCCTACGCGCTGGAGGAGGCGCTGCGGCTGCGCGAGAAGCACGGCGGGGAAGTGGTCGTCTGTTCGGCCGGCCCGGCGCGCGTGCAGCAGGTGATCCGCGAGGCGCTGGCTCGCGGGGCGGACCGCGCGATCCATGTGGAAGACGATCGCCTCGCCGCCGCTGATGCGTTCACCACCGCGGACGCCCTGGCTGCCGCAATGACCGAGGAACGATTCGACCTGGTGCTGACCGGGCTGCAGTCGGACGATCAGGGGCAGGCCCAGACCGGGGTCGTGCTTGCCGAGCGGCTGGGCATGCCGCACTCGACGATCATCATGGACGTCCAGGTGCAGGACTCGTCGCTGAAGGTCAAACGGGAGCTCGAAGGCGGCTGGTTCCAGTGGATCGAAATGCCCCTGCCGGCGCTGCTGACGATCCAGAGCGGGATCAACCAGCTGCGCTACGCGACGCTGAAGGGGATCATGGCGGCGAAGAAGAAGGAGATCCGGAAGGCTGCGATGCCCGCCGACCTTCGTCCGAGTCAGCAGGTCGTCAGCCTCGCGGTGCCGACGCGTGCGAAGGAGACGCACCTGATCGACGGGTCCGCCGGCGAGGCCGCGAAGGAGCTCACCCGCCTGCTCCGCGAGGAAGCGAGGGCCCTGTGATTCTCGTCATCGCCGAGCAGCGCGACGGAAGGCTGAATCGCGCGTCGTGGGAAGTGATTGCTGCGGCGCAGACGCTCGCGAAGGGTTCGCCCGTCAAGGTTGGCATCGCGGGCAGTTCCGTGGCGGCCCTCGCATCCGAGCTGGCCACCGCCGACGTTGCGGAGGTTCTCGTCGCTGAGCATCCGGCGCTGGCGTCCTACACACCGGACGGGTACGCGATGGCCATTCGCGCGCTCGTGGACGCGGCGTCGCCGACCTACGTGCTGATGCCGCACACCTATCAGACCCGTGATTGCGCGCCGGCGATTGCCGCGCGGATGCGGAAGGCACTCATCACGGACGCGACCGGAATCTCCGGGGCAGGCGCCGACGTGACGTTTACGCGGCCAATGTTTCAGGGGAAGCTCGCGGCGCAGGTGAAGCCGCTCGGCGAGCCGCCGTTTTTCGTGACGTTTCAGATCGGCGCCTTTCGCGCCGACGCGGCGCAGAAGGGCGGTTCCGCCCCGGTCACGCCCGTAGCCGTGCAGATTGACGCGTCGGCGATCCGGCAGAAGCCGGAAGCCCCCTTTCAAGAAGCGAAGCAGGCGGTCGATCTTGGCCAGGCTGAACGCATCGTCGCGGTCGGCCGCGGTATCAAATCACAGGAGAACATCGCCGTCGCCGAGAAGCTGGCGAAGGCGATGGGCGCCGAGCTCGCGGCTTCGCGCCCGATTTGCGACAACGGCTGGCTGCCGATGGAACGGCAGATCGGCAGCTCCGGCCAGACCGTCGCGCCCAAACTCTACGTGGCGCTCGGCATCTCGGGCGCCATCCAGCATCTCGTCGGCATGAAGGGCGCCCGCACCATCGTCGCCATCAACAAGGACGCCGATGCGCCGATCTTCGAGGTCGCCGACTACGGCATCGTCGGCGATCTGTTCGAGGTCGTGCCCGCACTGATCGCGGAGCTGGAAAAGACGTAGGTTGGAAAATGCGTGGTTAAAGGCCAGTGACTCGCGAAACACTCGACGTAGACATCCTCATCGTCGGCGGCGGCCCCGCCGGGATGTCGGCGGCGCTCCGGCTGGCGCAGCTGCAGAAACAGCAGGGCGGCGAGCCGCTGTCGATCGCCGTGCTCGAGAAGTCGCGTGAGCCGGCCGCGCACGCCATGTCCGGTGCGGTCCTGGATCCGTCAACGCTTCGCGATCTGATTCCGGATTTCCAGCAGAAGGGCGCACCGCTTGCGGTACCGGTGCTTGCCGATCACGTCTATTTCCTGACGCAGGGTGGCCGCGTCGCGTTTCCGATCATCCCGCCGCCGCTCAGCAATCACGGCAACTTCATCATCTCGCTCAACGTGTTCACGCGCTGGCTGGCGCAGCAGGTGGAGTCCGAAGGCATCGACGTCTTCACCGGCTTCTCAGGCCAGGACATCCTGATGGACGGCTCGCGCGTCATCGGCGTGCGGACCGGCGATCGCGGCATCGGGCGCCACGGCGAGCAGAAGCCGGCGTTCGAGCCGGGCGTTGACGTCATGGCGAAGGTGACGATCTTCTGCGACGGCGTCCGCGGCAACCTGACCAAGGAGCTGGAGCGGCGGCTCCAGCTCGGCGCCGGGCGGCAGCCCGAGCAGTTCGCCATCGGCCTGAAGGAGCTCTGGGAGGTCCCGTCAGGCCGCCTTCCAGCCGGAACCGTCATGCACACGATGGGCTACCCGCTCCGGCTGGAGGAGTTTGGTGGCGGGTTCGTTTACGCGATGGGAGATGGGCAGCTGTCCGTCGGCTTCGTGGCCGGTCTCGACTACAAGGACCCGCTGTTCGATCCCCACATGGCGTTCAACCGCTTCAAACAGCATCCATTCATCGCGTCGCTGCTCGACGGCGGAACGATGGTGCGCTATGGCGCGAAGGCGCTGCCGGAAGGAGGCTGGAACACCATTCCGCGTCCGTACATGGATGGAGGGCTGCTCGCGGGCGATGCCGGTTCGTTCCTGAACTCGATGCGGCTCAAGGGAATTCATCTCGCGATGCGAACGGGGATGCTGGCGGCCGAATCGGCGTTCGAAGCCGTCCGCGAGAACGACACGTCGGCATCGAGCCTGGAGCGGTATCAGCGGAAAATCGATGCGAGTCCGGTTCGAGCCGAGTTGTATCCCGTTCGCCACGTGCATCAGGCGTTTGGTCACGGTCTGCTGGCCGGTCTCGCCTTCTCGGGCGTCTCGCTTGTGACACGGGGCTGGTCCCCGATTGCATTCCACGGTGACGCCGGCCACGAGCGAATGCGGAGGCTGAATGCGTCTGCACCCCCACGCGATCTGCGTCCCAGCAATGAAATACCGATCGATCGACGTCTGACCTTCGACAAGGTCACCAACGTGCATTACTCCGGTACCGCGCACGACGAGGATCAGCCAGCGCACCTGCTCGTGCATACGGAAGTCTGCAGCTCGATCTGCGGCCCTGAGTACGGCCACCCGTGCACGCGCTTCTGTCCGGCCAACGTGTACGAGATCGTGCGTGAGGCCGACGGCGCGCCCAGGCTGCAGATCAACGCGTCCAACTGTGTGCACTGCAAGACGTGCGACATCATGGACCCCTATCAGGTCATTACCTGGGTGCCTCCCGAAGGCGGCGGCGGGCCTCAATACAACGGAATGTGATGGCCGAAGACTGGCGGTCGTCGCCGCTCAGGCGGATGCAGGTCGCCGCCATTGCCGGCCTCGGATATCCGCTGATTAACGTTCTGGGTCACACACTGCGGTTCCGTGTCGAGGGTCTCCACCACTACGACGCGATTGTCGCGTCCGGACACCAGCCGGTGATGGCCTTCTGGCACGGCCGTATTCTCCCCGCCACCTTCTACTTCCGCCGCCGCGGCATCGTCGTCATTACCAGCGAGAACTTCGACGGCGAATGGATCGCGCGGATCATCGAACGCTTTGGCTACGGAACCGCCCGGGGTTCGACGACGCGAGGGGGGCACAGGGCGATGGTGCAGCTCGTTCGGGCGATGAGGGCAGGCAAGCCGGCCGGATTCACACTCGACGGACCACGCGGGCCGGCACGCGTCGCCCAGCCCGGAGCCGTCTGGCTCGCACATGCCACGGGCAATCCGATCCTCCCTTTTCACCTCGAAGCGGCCAGCGCATGGACGCTGCGCAGCTGGGATCGAACTCAGATTCCGAAACCGTTCACGAACGTAGCGCTGGTGGTCGGCGAGCCCATACCGGTCGGTGCGGACGCCACCGAAGCGGAGCTGGAAACGGCTCGCGTCGCCTTGGAGCAGCGGTTAGGCGATTTGGAACGGCGCGCGCAGGAGATTGTACGTAGTGTCCGCCTTTAGGCGGACCCGTCAGACGCTCTTCACAGCGAGGATCTTTCGTCCCTGCAGCACGGCCTCGGTAATAACCAGCGGCAGAGCCCAGCAACCCCATGCTGCCACGGCGAGCTGCTCCTGGACCGTGCCGACGCCGCTCGTCTGAAGCAGCGGAAAGATGATCCGGAAAGCCACGAAGGCCGTCGTGACCACGTAGCTGCGGATCATCCACTCCTTGTGCTGATCGTACAGCTGCCTTCTGATCGCGGTGAACGCCATGCCCGTTGTGATCAGCCAGGCGGTAGCGAGTCCCGCAAGACCTGAACCAAACGCGAGGCCGAGGTCGGTTGTGGACGCCAGATAGTAGGCGGTGGCCGCGCTGAGAGCGATTGCCGTCATGTAGATGTATCCGAGCCGGCGGTGCAGTCCCGGGCGTTGATCGCTGATGCCGAGCCACAGCTGAAACGGGCCGGACAACAGAGCCACCATGCCAGTCGAAATATGCGCCAGCAGCCACCAGCGACGCGTCCAGTAGCGATCGAACTGAGCCTCGTCGAGCGCGAAATACGGAAGCGCCGCGAGGACGACGAACACGGCACCGGACAGGAAAACCAGCGACAGCACGACCAGTGCGGTTCGATGCGTACGCGCGGCGGACGTAACGGGCAACTGCGACTCGACGATAACGGTCATTGGGGGCATTTTGCCACAA
>Ga0247825_10000067_pt1 | contig 57649 bp, 40 predicted proteins | sample 13C_Vanillin_Day_FD_194413 | JGI IMG/M metagenome (GOLD analysis project Ga0247825, IMG submission 194413) | Soil microbial communities from agricultural site in Penn Yan, New York, United States - 13C_Vanillin_Day48 | ecosystem: Environmental > Terrestrial > Soil > Agricultural land | place...
CAGGAATGCTCCCGCGATCACAGAGACCGAGCGCTGGCGGAGACTCCGAGGCCAAGCAGACACGACGCGGGCCTCACCTCCTACTGTCGCCGTGCCGTCAGCAGCCCCCTCGAACCCCGAGGCCTTCCATGGCCCCCTGCACGTCGACGAGACGCCTCCTCCTCCCAGGCTCTCGCCCTCCGCACCCGTCGCCGTCCCCGACACCTTCTCCGTCATCGAGCTGCTCCAGTTCATCCGCCATGTCCGAGGCCTGGCCCCCGGCCACCGTCCCCGTGGCAAAGAGCGTTTCCGCATCGCCCTGCTCGTCTCTGCCTGGGACGCCATGGACTCTGCTTGGCGGAAGGTGGGCCCTGCGGCGTGGCTCGCTCAACAGTTCCCCCTCCTCGAGGACTTCCTCTGGAGCAACTTCTCAGGCGACGACCTCTTCCGCTTTGGCCTCTCCGCCACCGGCGGGGACTTGCATGATCCGCGCTACCGCAGCCAGTACCTAGACACCCCCTGCGGTTTTATCGAGTGGAGAGACCCTTTGCGTGGCATCCGCCGCACCCGCGATATCGGCCTGCCCCTCTACTGGCTCCTCTTTGGAGACCATGCCTTCAGCGCAGCCGACACCTGATGCCTGTCCTCGCCCAGACGCTCCATGGCTATGACCATGGGCACCGCTTGCTCGCCTCGGGCGGAGACCTCGACTCGCGAGAGCTCGCCTTGCTCGAGCGCCTGAGCGACCTCTCTGGCTATCTCCCCCGCGAGACCTCTTTCGAGCGCTATCACACCGGCTTCCGCTGCGGCCGCGACTACGCCTTCGCCTGCACATGGCCTGACCTCTCGGGCACCCGCGCTGGCACTGTCCTGACCCACACGCTTCTGCTGCCCATTGAGGAGGCCTGCGCGCTCGATGACCTGTGGGCCTTGTCCCCTCTGCACCGCCGCCCCATCGCTGCTGCCGACCGCGATGCCTTCCAGGCCCCCCTCTCTCTACCAACCCTTCCGCCAACTCCTGAGGAGCCGCCCCTTCCACTCGCCCAGAAGCAGGCCCTCGTCGTTCTCCTCTTCGGAAGCCGGGAGCGGCCCATCCTCTGGGTGGAAGAGTCCCCTCCCTCGGGTGCCGTCCGCTTCCTCTGGTCACTCCTCGCCCCCGAGCAACGCGAGACGTTTGCCTTCTGCACATTCGCTCTGCAGCTGCGCTCCGTCGAGGGCCGCCTCTTCGACTTCCTGGGGCTGCCTCCCACCGCGCGGGGCTCTTTCCTGGAGCGGGCCGGTAACGAGGCCTGGTGGGACACCGGGCGCTTCCTGCATCCCCACCTGGCGGATTTGCTTCAACAGCCCTGGGTTCAGGACATTGCCCGGAATGGATCCATCGCCGTCCAGCGCCTCTACGCCTGGTGCCGTAGCCACAACCTCGACCTCCCCGAGGCCCAGCTCCCCATCCTCTGGCGTCTCCTCGAGCTGGAGCCCGCTGCCTCGCAGCGCCTCGCCGCCGCGCGCTCTTGGGCTGACCTCTTCGAGCGCCTCTGGCCCACCGTGGATCCCCTTCACCCATGCGCAACACGAGCGCTGGAGCAGATCCTCTCCCGATTGCCCGAGGCTTCCTTCGAGCAACGGCCGCTCTTCGAGCTGACAGACTTCCTCAAGCGTCCCCTCACACGCCGCAGGTTCGAGTTGGATGAGGGCTTCGCCTTCCAGGTGGAAGCCTTTCGCACACGGGAGCTGAGCGCCCGCTTCGAGCGAGCCCCCGAGCCGACGCTTGAGGGACTTCCCGAGCTGCTCGAAGCCTCGGGACCACGCTGGCGCCAGGAAAGCACCGAGAGCCTTCAACGCATTGTGGCCTCCACGTCCGATGCAGCCGTGCGGCTATCGCCTCCCTTGCTGCTAGCCGCCGCCCGAACGGATCAGCTCTCGTTGGCTCGCGTTGCTCTTGCCCCCCTCCCCCCTGGTGAGCGCTTGCGCGCCTTCGAGGTGAGCATGGCCCATCCTGGCTCCGCGAACCTCCAAGATGCTCTTGTGAGCCTCGCCTCGACAATCGCCGAGCATGAGAGAGATGCGGAGCTACTCTTCACCACACAGAGCCGCCGCGGCACAGGCATCGCGCTTCTGAGCGCGGCTCGAATGCTGGTTGCCCTGGGAGAGAAGCATCCTGAGTCCGTGCTAGAGACACTGCTGGCGCGCACCGATCCCTCCTCAAGGCTCGAATGGGCGTTGCGGGAACCCGCGCCCCCTCTCGCACGGCTCGCCGCTATCACAGGGGCGCGAGCGGCCAGGGAACTGAACCTCTCTCTTGAGGAGGTGGTGAGCCGATGCGGCAATGCGACCCTTCCCAACGGACCTCGCATGTTGCTGGCTTTCGCCGAGAGCCTGCCTTCCACGGAAGCCCTCACTCCCGCTCTCCACGCCGCGCCCAGGTTCGCTAGGAACCTTCTGGTCCAGGTTCTGGAAGAGCCCTGGGATGGGCGCACAGAGCAGCTCACTCGCATCGCCTACGAGGTGGTGCCGCCAGAGATATTGCTCACTCACGAGGTCCTCCACGCTCTGCTCAGAGTCCGTGATCGGCCGAGGCTTAGAGATCCGATGCGGCGCATAGGCCCTCGGTGGGTACGTGCGGTATGTGAGGCTGAGTTCTCCGTGGGGGTGCTTGCCAACTGGCTCGATATCCCTTCATTCCGCCAGTGGCTGCGCGACGCCTCACGTAGTCAACTTGTCTTCACGACACCTCCGGAGAGCCAGGACCTTTGTCTCTCGCGGCTCTCCCAAGTGCTGCTCAACTGGGGCCGAGAGAGCCGAGAGGCCCATGACAAAGGATGGTTGGGCTCCCTCCTCGACGTTCTCTTGCGAGAGTCATCGGCCCGGCAGCTCGACCAAGCATCCGAGCACCTTGCTGCTTTGCTCCGCTCGCTGCTCGGTTCGGCTGAGGGCGCACACCTAGCGGCGCAGACGATCGCAAGCATCTCTCGCACACGCATCAACTCTGGTTGGCGTCTCGTCGAGGTCGTCTTTCCAAGCCTCTATGCCAGCTTGCTCCGCGAAGAGCCCTCTCTGATCAGAATCCTGGCCTCGGTGATGACCGGCAAGGACTGGGATAAGGCCAAGCCACTGCGACAGTGGCTCATCGAGGCGTACGTCTCTCTCGGCTGGCCCCCCGGCAGCCTTCTGCTATGCCTCAACGGGGATACCACGCTGTTCCGGCGTCTCGTCCCCCACGCCGCGCGCCTACCGGGCGGACTTCGCTTCCTCCAAAGCTTGCCTTTCGCACTCGAGGCTGAACCTGCGCTCGTCCCCGTCTGGCATCGAGTCATCGCCGAAGCTCTCGCAGATCCCTGGCGCCCAGTGGACTATGAGTGAGCTCCCTTGTCATCGAGAGAAGTTAGGGAGGCCACTCAGGACTGTGGGGGCATCCATGCGGGCGGCCTGCTCGATCGCCTGCGCCACATGTGAAAGAGCGGGAGAGCCCGGCGGGATCCCGTGTTCTCTCCATAGAGGACAACACTCGCGAGGCCACCCTCGCGAAGGAGGAAGCGATGATTGATCCAGGAGAGCTCCGGGAGGGCATGACGGTCAGGGACGTCGATGGCCACAAGCTCGGCACGGTGGCCAACCTCGGGGCCACGCACTTCGAGCTCGAGCAAGGGTGGCCGGCCCGGCGCGATTACGTGGTCAACCTCCACCTGGTGGCACGTGTCGAGGGGCAGAATGTCTTCCTCCACGCTCACCCTGGCCAGCGCGTTCCTCCCGAGGAGGAGACGCCCTCTCAGCCCTAGGAGTACACCGGCGGAGGATGGCGCCACGCCCACCCCAGCAGGCAGGCTGCCGTGGAGGGTGCCAGCACCGCCACTCCGATGATGATCCAGTCGAGCACATGGCTCGACCGAGGCGCGTTGTAGGCCACGGCCTGCCAGGTTGTCAGACAGGCATCCAAGGCGATGACCCCTCCGAGCAACCCCGCCAACCAGGAGCGCCAGCGGTGGAGCAGCCCGAAGAGCGCGCAGGTGAGAGCCACGTCAAAGCCCACCCAGGCCCACTGCACCTCCTTGGAGGGGAAGTGCTCCGAGCTGATGGGCAGCGCCAGCAGCACCGTCCAGGGAATGAGCAGGATCGCCAGCAGGCGGACGAGCAGATCCGCGCGGCGCAGCAGGGTGGCGATGGTGAAGCGGAAGAAGCTGCCGCGCGCGAAGGCCCGCAGGGCGTCGTACACAGGCCACACGGTCCCCGTGCGCGGAGGCCAGGCCAGGTGGATGGGATCCCACGCATGAGGCCGGAGCTTCGCCTTGAAGGAGCGCAGTCCCTCGAAGTCGAACAGCGGTGCGCCCCAGGCCCTCGCCACTCGTAGCCAGGGCGCCACCTCTCCCGAGAGCGGTGCCAGGCCCAGCGTCACGTAGCGCCTCCCCTCCTCCATGGCAGCGCGCATGGCCGCGTCCACCATCAGCTCCGCGGAGCCGTTGGGGGCCCGCGGAGCGCGGACGATGTGCTGGAGCAGCCACCCTTCACGCGCGAACACGGGAGCCGCTGAGAGGAAGCACACCACCTCACCCTCCAGCTCTCCCACGAAGGCGCGGCGCTCCTCGGCGAACGCATACGGAGAGACCTGGACGAGGAAGCCCATGGGCGCCATCCTCCGCGAGGCGAGCCAACGCGCCAACAACAGGTCCACCGCGCGCCGCGTGGGGTGCTCGGGATCCTTCAGCTCCTCCGAGCTCACCCGGCGCACGGTGACACCCCGGGCCCGCGCCCGCCGGAGCTGCTCTCGCAGGCTGCGGCTGGAGCGCACCGTCTCCTCCCAGCGGCTCGGATCCCACATCGGCTGCTCGCCAATGGGCATCACCTCCACCGGCACGGCCGAGGCGAAGCGCTGCTCCGTGGCGAAGAAGCAGACGCGCCGCCCCGCCGCGTGCGCTGCCTCCTCGAAGCCCGAGACGACCTCGGCGAGGCGCTCGGCTGGGGCGATGGGTGCTCCGGCCGCCACCCACGCACTGCCCGTGTCCACATACGCGACGCAGGCGTCTCCCTCCGCGTCGAACCAGTAGCGGAACCCGGGCTCGAGCACCTGGAAGGAGGTGGAGTTCCACCCATACCGCTTGAGCAGTTGGAGGACGTGTGTGTGCTCGCTGGGGAGGGGGGACTCAGCCATGGCGCGTACGGGAAAAAAGGGCCCGAAAAAAGGAGGTAATAAACCGGTCACCAAGCATCTGGCTCTGCGAGTGCCCTGCAGGACACCTCATCAGGAGCCACCCAGCCTTGCTGGTGGGCTCCGCTTATCCAATCCCAACAGGAGACATCCATGAGCACGCACACTACCCGTGTCCTGACGGCCCTGGCCGGTCTGTTCCTCGCGAGCTCGGCGCTGGCCGAGACCGTCTACGACAACACGAACCCCGCGATCCAGTACACGGGGGCGTGGAACCACGAGTCCGCCCAGCACAACCCCGTCTACGGCAAGGCCACCCAAGGAACGCTCAGCGAGACCCAGAGCGCCGGCGCCACGGCGAGGCTGACCTTCACCGCCAACCAGCACATCTCCCTCGTGTACACGATGGCCGGCAACCGCTGGAAGACGGCCGTCTATATCGACGGCCAGTTCGTGGACACGCTCGAGAACCGGACCCCTGTCTCCAATCAGCGCTGGCAGGTGATGAAGACCTGGTCCGTCTCGCCCGGGACGCACACCATCGACGTGGTGGCCCTGGGCGCAGTGGATGGACAGAACATCCACTACAGCTGGAGTGACGTCGACGCGTTCATCGTCGACGCGAACTATGGAACGGTCAGCCCGGGCGCCACTGCGACCTTCCCAGCCGACTACTGGATGTTGGTGTACGGCGGGCCGTGGAACTGGGTCACGGACTCCACCTATGGGAACCGGATGCAGTCCCAGACCAAGGGGAGCTCGGTCCGGTTCACGTTCTACGGGACGTCCGCGGCATTCAGGTACCTGGCCTCCGCCAACCGGGGCATCGCGGAGCTCACCCTGGATGGCAAGCTCAAGGCCGACCTGGACATGTACGGGCCGGGTGAGGTGAGGACCCGCACGTTCCAGAACCTGGCGCCAGGCGTGCACACGCTGACCATCACCGTGTCGGGCCGGAAGAACGCCTCGGCTACGAACGACATCGTGGGCGTCAACAGCTTCGTCTTGAACCCCTGAGCGCCTGCCAGGGGGCTCGCTCAGGGCCCCCTTCCGGCCGAGAGCTCGCAGCGCTCATACGCCGCCCGGGCCTGCTCGGGCGGCTCATCCAGGTACTCCTCTCGCTCCTGGGGGCTCAGGCAGTCGCGGGTCGCCGCCTCCAGGTACTCCCCCAGGCGCTTGATGCTCACCGGCCAGATCCGCGCCTTCCCATCGGAGCACGCCGTCACCAGTCGCTCGCCATCCACGCTGAAGGCGGCGGACCCCACCCAAGCCTTATGCCTGAGCGTGGCCAGCAGCTTCCCTCCCGCGGTCCACACTCGCGCCGTCTTGTCTCGCGACGCCGTCACCACCCACTGCCCATCCGGGCTGAAGGCCGCCGAGGACACCTGCTCGGTCCCGTGGCCCTCGAGCGTAACCAGCAACTGTCCCTCTGTGCTCCACACCTGGGCCTTTCCATCGATGGAGGCCGTCACCACCCGCTTCCCGTCCGGGCTGAAGGCCGCCTTCAACACGCCGCTCTTGTGGCCCTGAAGGGTACTGAGCAGCTCCCCGCTGAGGCTCCACACTTGCACCTTCCCATCCATGGAGGCCGTCACCACCCGCTGTCCATCCGGGCTGAAGGCCGCTGAAGACATCCCCTGGGTGGACCCCTGGAGCGTGACCAGCAGCTCTCCCTGGGTACTCCACACCCGTGCTGTCCCATCCTCCGATGCCGTGACGAGCCGCTGCCCGTCCGGGCTGAAGGCCGCCGACCACACGATGTTGCGGTGACCCGAGAGTGTGACCCGAGGCTCTCCGTTGGCGCTCCACACCCGCGCCGCCGCGTCTCGCGACGCCGTCACCACCCACTGCCCATCCGGGCTGAAGGCCGCCATGGTCAGCTGATGGACGTGGCCCTTCAGCGTGGTCAGCAGCTGTCCCTCCGCGGTCCACACCCGGGCCGTCCCATCCTGAGAGGCTGTCACCACTCGCTTCCCGTCCGGGCTGAAGGCCGCCCAGAACACGGCGCTCTCATGGCCGGCCAGCGTGGCCAGCACCCCTGCCTCCCCGAGGCGCCAGAGGCGCGCGGTGCCATCCTTGGAGGCCGTCACCACCTGCTGGCTGTCCGGGCTGAGGGCGAGGGACAGCACTCCCTTGCCATGACCCACCAGCGTGGCCAGCAACCGGTCCTGTAGCATCGCCTCCTTCACGTCCCAGACTCGCGCCGTCCCGTCCTCCGAGACCGTGACCACGCGCTGGCCATCCAGGCTGAAGGCCGCCGAGAACACCCAGCTGGTATGCCCCGCGAGCCGGGCGAACATGCTCCAGCTGGTGCGCCCCGAGACCTGGGCAAACCTTCCCGAGCTGACCTCCCATACTCGCGCTGTCCCATCCTGGGAGGCCGTCACCACCCGCTTCCCGTCCAAGCTGAAGGCCGCGGTGAGGACTCCCGCGAGACCGGTGCTGTGATCTGCTCCGCTCCCATGGCCTGTCAGCGTGGCCAGCACTTCCCCACCGGCCTTCCAGATCCGCGCCGTTGCATCCTGGGAGGCCGTCACCACCTGCTGCCCATCTGGACTGAAGACGGCCGAGTTCACCCAACCGGTGTGCCCTGTGAGGGTGGCCAGCGGCTCCCCACGCCGGCTCCAGACTCGCGCCGTCTTGTCCAAGGAGGCCGTCACCACCTGCTGCCCATCTGGACTGAATGCGGCCTTCTGTACCCCGCCGCTGTGGCCCTGAAGCGTGGCCCGCAGCTTCCCGTCCGTGCCCCACACCCGCGCCGTCATGTCCGACGAGGCCGTCACCACCCACTGCCCATCCGGGCTGAAGACCGCCGTGTTCACTTGATGGGTATGTCCCGCGAGCATGGCCAGCGGCTTGCCGTCCGTGCTCCACACCCATGCCGTCCCATCCATGGAGGCCGTCACCACCCGCTGTCCGTCCGGGCTGAAGGCCACTGCGAGCACCTCCTGCGAGTGGGCCGTCAGCGTGGCCAGCAACTTCCCAGCTGTGCTCCACACCCGGGCCGTCTTGTCCGACGAGGCCGTCACCACCCGCTGCCCGTCCGGACTGAAAGCCGCTGTCCTCACCGCGCCGCCATGCCCTCTCAGCACCACCCTTGCCACGGACTGCTGGAGGACCTCCATGGCCGAGGAGAACCACCGCGGGTTCCTCGCCTCGTGGGCTACCTCACGCAGGAAGAGCACTGCCCGGGCTGGCTCCTTCGCGCGGAACTGCTCGGCCAGCAGGATGCACTCTGTGCCCTTTGTGGCGCTCTGCTGTGCCTGGGGGGCTCGTGGCGCCTCCGCCTCTCTCCGAAGCCGCTCCCGCTCCTCCTCCTGCCGGCGCCGCTCCTCCTGTTCCCGCAGCTGCTTCTCCCGTTCCCAGTCCTCCTCCACCCACTGCGCCAGCCGCTTCCAGCGCCGCGGCAGCAGCTCGTGCGCGAGCTGCACCCAGACGCCGCCTTCCGCTGCTCCCTCCTCCCGCCCTCCCTTCACCAGCAGCCGGTTGCCCACCAGCTTCTCCACCACCGCGTCGAAGGACTCCCGCTCCTGCCCCTCACGCGGCCTCAGCTCCTCCACCCCAGCGCGCCCCTGTGCCCGCGCACTGGACAGCTCCTGCCGGGTGGCCAGCCGCACCAGCAGCCGGCGCATCTGCTGGCGCTCGCTCTCGCTCAGCACCTCGTACTGCCGCTCCGCCATCTGGATCAGCGCGCCCGCCACGCCTCCCAGCTCTTCGTAGGCCTTGTGCGTCAGCCGCTGGCCCTTCCGCCGCTGCCACAGCAGATCCAGCGCGTGCTCCAGCAGTGGCAGCCCTCCCGGCTCCGGCTCCACATCCCTGCGCAGCCTGTCCATCAGCCCCGGCTCCAGCTCCATCCCCACCCGGTGCGCAGGCTGCTCGATCACCTCCGCGAGTTCCCCCGGCTCCATCCGTGTCATGAAGACATGGTGCTGCTCGGAGCTCACGGCTGCGTCCAACCGCACCCCGTCCTCCAACATCACCTCTCCGCAGCGCTCGAGGTGATCCGTCCGCAGCGTGGCCACCACCACGCATCCCAGCTCCGGCTCCCGAGCCAGGCGCCAGATCCCGCGCATCAGGGCCTGGCGGTCCTCGCTCCCAAGCTGGGTGAAGATCTCCTCCAGTTGATCCACCACGAGCAGCAGCTTGCGCTCCGGGCACGACTGCCTCAGCCGCCGCACCGCCTCCACCAGCGCCTCCGGCGTAGCTTGCAGGTCCGTGGGCACTAGCTCGGAGGAGCCCAGCGGCTGCAACCGGCGCAGCAACCCGAGCACCGCTCCGGAGCGTCCGCTCCCAGCCTGCCCCTCGGCGCGCACCAGCTCTCCTGGCCTCACCACCCGCCAATCCCACTCCTCCTGCACCAGCAGTGGCACCACGCCCGCGAGCACTACCGAGGACTTGCCCGTGCCGGAGGCACCCACCACCACCTGCCAGCGCGGCCCACTCCCACGTGCCGCCTGCCGCACCCGCTCCAGCAGCACGTCCCTCAGCCGGCCGCGCCCGAAGAAGAAGCGCTGGTGCTTGGGCTCGAAGGCCTGCAGCCCCCGATAGGGCCGCAGCGCCACGGGCCTCGAGTCCGCGTCTCCGTCTCCTCGCGCGTAGAGCTGCAGCGAGGCCCAGTCCAGGCCACGCCCCTCCACCCTCAGCCTGCGCCGCGCCGCACCGAGCGCCTCCTCCAACGAGCTCGACTCGCCCAGCAACTGCTCGTACAGCGTCTCCGCCAGCAGCACCGAGCCCTCGACCGACAACGGCAGCCTCGAGGCCACGACCACCTCGATGCCCACCCGGTGCAGCGCCTGGGCCACACTGCCCAGGTGGCTGGCCAGCTTGCCTCCATCTCCTCCATGGCAGGCGCACAGCACCACCATCCGCAGGGTGCTGGCATACGGAGCCAGCACCGCCGCCAACCGTCCCCCATCCACGACCTCCACGCCATCTCCCTCTCTGGGCGCGTTCCACGCCAGCCCGTACAGGCGCGAGGCCGAGGCCTCCACCGCCGAGCCATGGCAGAGCACATGCAGCACCGACACCGGCTCGCGAGCGCTCTTCAGCCGCTGCTCCAGGCTGCGCAGTGACACCCGCCCCAGCACGTCCCGCTGCGCATCAAAGGAGAAGTCCCCCTGCTGGCTGGCCTGCTCCAGCGCCCGGAGGTGTCCCTCCACGGGCACTCGCCCTCCCGCCGCGGACCACGCCAGCAGCACCCTGCCCTCCTGTGGAGCCGCACCAGCTTCCTGCTCCTCTCCCTCACCAGGCCACTCGTAGCGGAGGCAGGAGCCCGGCAGGTCCACCAGGTGCTGCCCCGAGCCCCCCACTGTCACCAGCTCCCACGGCAGCGCGTACAGCTCCGCCGCCGCCGAGCGCACCACCAGCCTCGGCGCTCTCCTGCCCCTCAGCGCGGGCTCGTACCCTCCCCAGTCCAGCTCATCCAGGAAGCGGCGAAGCTGCTCGCCCAGCCGCCGAGCCACCTCTGGATCCGGCTCCTCGCGGGCCAGCGCCTGCAAGTCCGCCATCAGCTGCTCGTTCCACGGAAAGCGCGCGGTCTTCACCCCGCCGCCCTTCTGCCGCAGCCAGTACTCCTGCTCCTCGAAGCGGAAGCCGTACGGGTCCCCCGCCTTCTGCACTCGCGCAAACTCCAGCACCTGCTCGTACGCGTCAGCCTTGTCCACTTGCACCTACCTCACGTCTGCACGAGAGCGTCCGAGGTAATAAATCCGGCGCCGAGCATCCCTCCATCGCTATGGCCTCTTCCTCCCCCCATGGCTGGCAGCTCGCCGTCTGGCCAGAAAGCTCCCCCCAACCCGGTAGGGCTCGTGTAGAAAGTCTAGCCTGCAGAGTCGTGGATGGGCATGCGCTGCATGCAATGGGGCCTTCACAGCAGATGAGTCAGGCGAAGCACGGACACTCCGCGGGGGCGTTCGCCACGCAGCAGAGGGCCTGGCTCCTGGCCAAGGCGCGGAACATGTGCCGCGGCACCACGGACGCGGAGGATCTCGTCCAGGAGACGCTGCTGCGGTTCATCCAGACCTTCGAGCGTGCCGAGTCCCTCCCCAGCGAGCGCACGTGCGCGGCGTGGCTGGTCACTACCCTCACCAACCTCTTCTACATGCAGTGCCGGAAGCTGAAGGTGCAGGCCCAGAGCGCGAGGGATCCGCTGCTGAGCGAGGAGGCGGTGGTGGAGCCGGAGCTCCCTGCCCCCAAGGCTGGGGACACCATCACGAACGAGCAGTTCGCCCAGGCCCTCCAGAAGCTGAGCCCCAAGGTGCGCACCACGTTCGAGATGCACGCCGCGGGGAAGAAGTATCAGGACATCGCGCACACCCTGGGTGTCCCGGTGGGAACGGTCGCCAAGCGGCTATACGATGCCCGTGCGAAGCTGCGTGAGTTCCTCCAGTCCTCCTTCTCCTCCTGGGTGAACTGATGGCCAGCCCCTGTGACAACGTCGCGCAGTTCGTGGACGGGGAGCTCCCACCGGAGAGCGCCGAGACCTTCCGCCTGCACCTGGGGGACTGCACGAAGTGCCAGCGGGAGATCCACGAGCTGCTGCAGTACGATCTCCTCGGGCACGAGCAGCTTCAGATCGACGCCGCGCAGGCTCCAGCAGGGAGGCCGCTGGCTCCTGTCATCCCGCTCTGGAGACGCCCGGCCTTCATGGTGGGAGCCGCCCTCGCTGCGGCCCTGCTCATCCTCGTGGGCGTGCAGCTGAGCGTTCCCGCCGGCCCCCGGCAGGATGTGTGGCTGGCCGAGCGCCCTCAGCGCCTGCTGGAGGCTCGGCTCAGCCACCCCGGCGCGGACCGCCACCGCCCTCCGGCGCCCAGGATGATGGGCTCAGATGCGCCCGTGGCGGCGCTCCCGCTCGAGGAGCTAGCCCGGCTCGAGAAGAGCGATCCCCAGGGCCTGGCCGCGGCGTACCTGGTGCGCAGTGACCCGTCCCTGGCGAACCAGGCGCTCCAGCGGCTGCAGGGGCTGGACCGCTCGCCCGAGGTTGAGAATGACCGTGCGGTGGTGATGCTGCTCAAGAGCAGGCCGAGGGATGCGCTCCGGATCGTGGACGGAGTGCTGGCGGAGCACCCACGCCATCCGCAGGCGCTGTGGAACCGGGGCCTCGCGCTGCGAGAGCTGGGGCTCCCCCTGCTGGCGGCCCGGACCTTCACCGAGGTGGCTGCGCTGAAGGAGCCCGGCTGGTCCGAGGAGGCCGCGCAGAGGGCCGAGTCCCTCAAGCAGGAATCCTTCACGCGCCGTGACCGATGGCAGGCCTTCGCCAAGGCGGGCGCGGACCTCATCAATGCCGTGCCGGCGAGCCTCCCCGAGGGCTTCAGCCATGCGCCCATCGTGCGCCTCCACTTCTACGATGCCGTGCGGGCCGCGCCGAGCCGTGAGCGAGCCCTCGCGCTGCTCCCTCTCGCCCGCGAGCTCGATGCACTAGCGGGAGGACGGGTGCTCGCGGACTACGTGCAGCGGGTGGCGGAGGCAGACTTCTCGAAGCGGGCCCCGCTCGCCCGGGACTACGCGGCCCTGGCCCAGCGCCGCCTCTCCAGAGAAGACCAGGAGCGCCTGCTCTCAACGCTCCGCGCGTCGGGCCAGGACGATCTCCTCGTGGGCACGATCGTCCGCATGGGCGCCGTCTCCCGTAACCTGAAGGTCCTCGAGGCGTACGCCGCGGCCACGAAGGACCCCTGGTTCCAGATGATGGCAGCACAGGAGCGCGCGGTGGCCGACAGGAACGCCGGGCACTTTGTCCGCGCCACCCAGACACTGCTCGAAGTGCGCAGCCTCTGCGCTCAGGCCGGCCTGGAGTACCGCTGCATCTACATCGATCGCGAGCTGGCCCAGCTCTACATCCTGCTCCACCAGCTCGACGCCGCGCGGAAGTACGCCGAGAGCGGCTGGGAGCAGACCCGCGCGAGCAACGAGTGGGAGCTGGAGCGGGACATGCTGTGGATCCTCGCGCAGATCGCCCGCTTCGTGAATGACGCGCCGCTGGCACGGGCCCGCTTCCAGGAGCTGCTCGAGCGCCACCAGGACTCCTCGGACATGGTGCGCCGCGTGCACCAGAACCTCGCGGACATCGCGCTGCACGTGCTGCAGGTAGACGAGGCCCGCCGTGAGATTGACGCGGCGCTGGCCACGGGCCTGCCGCTCCTGCCCGGTGGCACCCTCACGCTGGCGGACATCTCACGTCTGAAGCCCTCTGCGGAGGACGAGGCCCAGCTCACCCGGGCGGTGGAGGCAGCCCGGCCCACCGCGCGTCCGGATGAGCGCGCCGTCGCCACCCACGTGCTCGGGCGGTTCTTCATCGAGCGTGACGTGACCAAGGGGAAGGAGCTGCTCTGGAGTGCCATCCGCGAAGCGGAGGCCCCTGAGCTGAAGGAGAGCTCCAGCGCGCGCAGGGCCCGGGCCTACAGCTACACCTCGCTCATCCTCGAGGCGGGAAGGCGCGGGGCCTTCGAGGAGGCGCTGGAGCTGTTCGGCCGGGAGCGCGGGCAAGAGCTGCCACGCCAGTGCCTGCTGGCGGCCGCAGTGGACTCCGAGCGGACCCTGCTCATTGCGCGAGGCGCGGACGGGACGCTCGTCGGCCACCACGACGAGTCCCGGCGCCAACCTCTCCCGCAACAGCTCGACGGGCTGGTGCCCGAGGCGCTGCTGGCTCCCCTGCGCGCCTGCCCACGGGTCGACGTGATCGCCCGGCCTCCCCTCCACGGCCGGGCGGGGCTGCTCCCGGCGGAGCTGGCCTGGATCTACCTGACGCGCACCTCAGCCGCTCGAGCTTCCCCTGCGGGTCCCGCCATCCACCTCGTCGTCTCGGGGGTGGAGCTGCCAGCGGGCATCCCTCTGCCTCGCCTCAACTCCTGGACGCCGAGCTTCGGCCCCGACGAGCAACGCCTCACGCTGTCGGGCACCGAGGCCACTCCCTCACGCGTCCTGGGCTTCATGAAGAACGCCACCGAGATCGATCTGGTCGCCCACGGCATCGTCAGTGACTCCGCCGACTCCTCCTACATCCTGCTGGCGCCAGAACAGGACGGCCCGGAGCTGGGCATCTCGAAGGTGCGCGCCGCCACGTTGCAGGGGGCGCCCTTCGTGGTGCTCGCGGCCTGCCATGCCGCCCATACCTCCTACGCGCTGCATGAGCCGCTCAGCCTCCCGGCTGCCTTCATCGAGGCTGGAGCCCGGGGTGTGCTGGCCGCGACCGTGGAGATCCCCGATCTGGAGGCCCAGGACTTCTTCAACGCCGTGCGCGAGCGCATGCGCGCGGGGGCACCTCCCGCCAGTGCGCTCCGGGACGAGCGCACCCGGTGGCGGAAGGAGGGCAAGGGGGCGAAGTGGCTCGACAGTGTCCTGCTGTTCGAGTGAGCTGTCCGGCCACCGAGGAGCGGCCAGGTAATAAATCCACCCCAGCGCATCTGGGAGAAGAGTCCTTCGGACCCTCTACCCACAGGATAGGAGCCAGCCTTGAGCGACCAGCCGAAGCCGCCATACTACGAACTCGAGTTCTCCAGCGATGCCACCTTCTGGACGGAGGGGAAAGCCTCCTCGCGGCGTACCTATCTCATGCCCGTGCCCACGCCGTCGGAGTTCCTGGCCTTCGGTGTGCTCGTCCCGTCGAAGAAGGTGATCTTCGTGGCCCGGGGCCGGGTCCGGGAGGATCTGGGGGGCTTCATCGACCGGATGGTGCAGGACGGAGCCGTCGTGGAGCTCTACGCCCGGCCCCCGCTGCCCGCGTCGTTCGTGAACGACTACGTCAAGGGGCCCCCACACGAGGGCCACGAGTATGACCCGCCTCCGGATCAGTCGACTCCTGGCCTGACTGCCACGCCGGGCACCAAGACGAAGCAGAAGCAGAAGAAGGAGAAGGACAAGAAGCCGAAGACGGCCCGGAGCAGCGCGAGACGGTAAGCCCTCATGGCGCTCGAGTTGCTGCTCGCCCATGCCGACGGCCTGCCCGTGCTCCGGCAAGGGCTCACGGAGGGCTCTCTGCGGAACGCTCCTGCGCCCGAGGCCCTGGAGTCCCCGACGATCCTCTGGGACGCGAGCGGCGATCCCAACGTACTCCAGCGGCAGCGCTGGGGCCTGGTGGCGCCCCAGGGACCCGAGGGCAAACGGCTCCTGGCGCTCGTGGACAAGCTCAAGCTCAGGCGTGAGCAGGAGCAGGGCGCGCCTGTCTCTGTGTACCTGGCTCCGCCGGGGATGGACGGCCCAACCGCCGCGCGTTGGAAGAAGCGCGTCTTCCGGAGCAAGGACGTGCCCGACGCGGAGCGGCCCCGCTATCTGCTGCTGCTCGGGGATCTGGACCAGGTATCGCTCGAGCTGCAGCAGGTGCTGTCCTCCGATGCCTACGTGGGGCGCCTCGCCTTCCCCACGGATGCGGGCTACGAGGCCTATGTCACCAAGGTGCTGAAGTGGGAGGGCACGCCCTCGCGAGAGGCTCACCCTCGCCTGCTCTTCTTCACCTCGAAGGATGGCACCGCCGCGACGGACATGGGGCTGCGGGGGCTCATCCGGCCCAGCCTCGCGGCCTGCCGGGAGCGTCAGAAGGTGGGCGGCTTTCCGGAGGCGGAGCTGCGCGAGCTCATCGGCGAGGGCAGAGCGCCTGCCGCGCAGATGCTGGCCCAGGCCGCGGAGCCCAGGCCGAGCGTGCTGTTCTCCCTGAGCCATGGGCTGGGGCCGCCCAAGGACGGCTGGGACTCTCCGGCCCTCCAGCGTGAGCTGCAAGGCGCGCTGGTGCTCCCGGGAGGACAGACCCTGACGGGGGCGGAGCTCGCGTCGCGTCCCTTCCTGCCGGGCGGCATCTGGTTCTCCTTCGCGTGCTACAGCGCGGGCACTCCCGTGCGGAGCGTCTACACACAGTGGTTGAGCCAGCTGCCTCCCGAAGTAGATCCAGACGCGGCGCGGGTGCTCGCCTCCGCGCTGCGGCGGGAGGTGGATCGTCCCTTCATCGCGGCGCTGCCCCAGGCCGTGCTGGCCAACCCGGAGGGGCCGCTGGCGGTGATGGGGCACGTGGACCTCGCCTGGGCCTTCAGCTACCTCGATCAGGGCCGAGATACGTCCGCCCACTTCTTCGGGCTCCTGCACACGCTCGCGGAGGGGCGCCGCGCCGGCGTCGCCTTGAGCACCCTGCTGCGCTTCCTCAATGAGGTGAGCATCGAGCTGACGACGCTCTACAACCACGAGGCCTCGGAACTCCAGGAGGGGCGCCCGTCCCGGGTGGATCCCGTGGCGCGAGCCTGGCTGTGGATGCTGCGGCAGGATCTCGCGGGCTACATCCTGCTGGGAGATCCCGCCGTTCGGCTGCCGCTGGCTCCCGCCCGGGTAGAGACTTCGGAGTCTGGCCTCTCCCTGGATGCGATGGCCTCGGTGGGGCTGGTGGGCTTCGAGCCACCGGCCCAGGCGGCCTCGGAGCGCGAGTCCGCCGCGGCGGAGCAGGCCATCCTGGAGCTGCTCACGGGCAAGGGCTCCCTCGCGGACATCGCTGCCCGCCATGGCATCCCTCCGGAGGAGCTCCAGCGGTGGGAGGAGCTCTACCGCGCTGCCGGACGTGCGGCGCTGGCCCGGCACCTGTCCCGGCGCGGGTAGAGGCGACACGCTCCTGGTGAACATCCTCCCCTCCAAGGTCCAGCGCTAGACAGGTAGGGCCCTCTCCTCCCTACCATTCTCCGTGAGCCCGCGCCTTCCCGGAGCTAGATTCCCGGCGCCCATGGCTCACCTGACCGAAGACAAGAACTTCCGCCTTCCCCGGACTGTCCTTCCCCGCCGTTATGTCACCACGGTGACGCTCAACCTGGAGGAGCACACCTTCTCCGGCTCGCAGACGATCGAGCTGGAGGTGACGAGCGCCACAAACGAGATCATCCTCCACGGCATCGCGCTGCAGCTCGGCAAGGTGACGTTCCGAGCGGGCGACGCGCGGCACACGCCAAGCTCCATCCAACCCGTGCAACAGAGCGAGACGCTGGTGCTGCGCTTCGACGCGCCGCTGCCGGTGGGAGCAGCCTCCTTGGACATGGAGTGGACAGGCCGCTTCACGGAGGGCCTGCGAGGCCTCTACCAGGCGGGCAAGGTGGCGGCGACGCAGTTCGAGGCCGCCGACGCGCGACGCCTCTTCCCGTGCTTCGACGAGCCATCCTTCAAGGCGCGCTGGGCCATCACGGCGCGCATCCCCGCGACGCCGGGGCTGGTGGCGCTGTCGAACGGAGCAGTCGTCTCCGACACGACCGAGGGGAACCTGCGCACGGTGAAGTTCCAGGAGATGGACGTCCTGAGCTCGTACCTGATTGCGCTGGTGGTGGGCCCGCTGGTGGGGACGCCGGAGCAGCAGGTGAACGGGGTGCCGGTGCGCACGTGGGCGCTGCCGGAGAAGGCGCACCTGACGCGCTTCGGGCAGGACGCGGCGTTGGCGGCGCTGCCGCGGCTGCAGGAGTACTTCGGGCTGCCGTACGCGTACGGCAAGGTGGACCAGGTGGGCATCCCGGACTTCGAGGCTGGGGCCATGGAGAACGCGGGGCTCATCACCTACCGCGAGGTGGCGCTGCTGCTGGATCCGGCCACGGCGCCGCTGTCGGTGCAGAAGCGGGTGGCGGAGGTGGTGACGCACGAGTTGGCGCACCAGTGGTTCGGCAACTGGGTGACGATGGTGTGGTGGGACGACCTGTGGCTGAACGAGGCGTTCGCCACGTGGATGGCCTACAAGATCGTGGACGCGTGGCGGCCGGACTGGCGCGTGTGGCTGGACTTCGACACGGGGAAGGCGGCGGCGCTGCACCTGGACGCGTTGAAGTCCACGCACCCCATCCGGGGCGAGGTGCGCAACGCGAGCGAGGCGGGCGAGAGCTTCGATCTCATCACCTATGAGAAGGGCGGCGCGGTGCTGCGGATGATCGAGGGCTTCCTGGGCGAGGGCCCGTTCCGCGAGGGCATCCGCCAGTACATGCGCACGCACGCGAGGAGCAACGCGGTGGCGGATGATCTGTGGCGGGCGCTGGGAGCGGCCTCGTCGCAGCCGGTGGTGGAGCTGGCCAACGCATGGATTGGGCAGAGCGGGTACCCGCTGGTGTCGGTGAAGCAGGAGGGCCGGAAGCTGACGCTGAGCCAGCGGCGGTTCTACTCGGAGCCGGGGGTGAACAGCGGCGAGCGTTGGCCGGTGCCGGTGGTGCTGCGCTTCGAGGATGGCGGGGGCGTGCGCGAGCAGCGCTTCCTGCTGCGGGACGCGGAGGCCACGGTGACGCTGGAGGGCAGCGGCGAGGTGAAGTGGCTGTTCGCGAACGCGGGCTCCACGGGCTTCTACCGGGTGGCGTACGACGGGCCGATGCTGGAGAAGCTGGCGGCGAACCTGGGAGCGCTGGCGCCCTCGGAGCGCATCTCGGTGCTGGCGGACCGCTGGGCGCTGATGCGGACGGGGCAGGCCTCGGCGGCGGACTTCCTGGATCTTGCGAGCCGCTTCGGAGGGGAGGAGGACGACGCCGTCCTGGACGAGCTGGTGGGGCGGCTGATGTACGTGGAGTCGCGACTGGCCGAGGGTGAGGAGCAGGAGCGCTTCCGCCGCTGGGTGGAGAAGCTGTTCGGTCCTGCGCTGGCGAAGCTCGGCTGGGAGCCGGCGGCGGGCGAGACGGATCGGGTGAAGCTGCGGCGGGCAGCGCTGGTACGAGCGGTGGGCGTGCTGGCGCGCAGCGGTCAGGCGCTGGCGGAGGCCCGGCCGCGGGTGGCAAAGGTGCTGGCGGGGGACAAGGCGGCGCTGGAGCCGAACCTCCTGGACAGCGCGGTGCACATGGTGGCGCGGGCGGGGGACTCGGCGCTGTTCGACACGCTGCTGGAGAAGATGAAGGCGGATCCAGATCCGGCGACGCAGCGGCGGTACCTGTCGGCGCTGGCGGCGTTCGAGAATCCGGTGCTGACGCAGCGGGGCCAGGACTTGTTCTTCACGGATGCGGTGAAGATGCAGGACGTGACGATCTACCTGGGCGCGCTGCTGGGGAACCGGACGGGGCGGGACGCATGGTGGAAGGTGGTGCAGCAGCGCTGGAAGGACGTGCTGGCCCGCACGGGCGGCGCGCCGATGCTGCTGAGGCGAGTGGTGGAGGCCCTGGGAGCGCTGAGGGATCGCAAGCAGCTCGAGGAGGCGAAGGCACTGCTGCAAGCGCACCCGGTGAACGAGGCACAGCAAGCCATGGCGCAGACGCTGGAGCGGCTCAGCCAGGACGTGTCATTGCGCGAGCGCGCCGGCCCAGACGTCGCCGCCTGGATCAAGCGCCAGCCATAACGCCACGGGTTCAAGTCCCGTACTCCTCGCCAGACAGGTTTGGGAAAATCCGCGCTGCCCTCGTATCCCTGGCGTCAGCGCTTGACTGGCGGCAGGTACTTCGCGGGCAGCGGCTGGTCCGGCGTCTCGGGTGTCCAGGCCACTGTCAGCAGCCACCAGCGCTTCCCATCATGCATGGCCTGGATGCTGTTGATGCCCCGCACGAAGGGCTTGGTGTCCCCCTCGCGCCTCCCCTCGTACGTGCTGAAGACGTGCACCAGGGGGCCGAAGCGCTCGACGACTCGGTGCAGCTCGCTCTCGCGGAAGCCCTCCTCGACCAGCACCTTCTCGGAGCGGGCGATGTACTCCTCGGGCGTGAGCACGTGGTAGCCCTGCGTTCCGTCCGGCCGCTTGCCTGAAGGGATCATCCGCGCTCCCGGTGCGAACAGGGATCGGAAGCGGTTCCAGTCTCGCGCCTGCCCCTTCGGGCCAGAGATGACATCATAGAGCGCCGCCACAATGGCCTCCGCAGTGGCCACGTCCTCCGGCCGAGGAGCTGGAGCAGGAGGCTCCGTTGCGGGAGCAGCGGTGGAAGGCTGTGCCGCCAAAGGAGCCTTCGCGTCAGGCTTTGGCTCGGAGCCAGCAGACGGAGCGGCGGCGAGGGTGGCAAGCAGCGCTGCAGTGGCCTGTATGAGGTGAAGGCGTGAGAGGCGCATGGGACTCCAGGGAGGAAAGGTGGCGGCTCATCATGGGCCATGCACGTTCACGATCGCCAACCTAGTGGCTCTCCAGGAATCGCACCTCAGAGGGTGTTGAACCCAAGGGAACGGCCAGAGCACGAAGTGTTGGTGGGGCCGCTGGGGCAGCACCTGAACGCGAGCGCAGATCGCGTCAGCACACGCCCCCCTGCGGTGCCGTGGGCAGAGGTGAGCAGAGGCTTCGCCCCGCTGACTCAGGTGAGCCAGAGGCACGCCCACGAGCGAGCCGGGGCCCGGAGTCCTCCTCCGCTGAGTGTGGCCAGAGCCCACCCGTGCTGGAAATGGGGTGAGGCGCCGCGGACACAGGCGCGGGAGGAGCGCCCCGGCGGCACTTCGCGCCAACTGGTACGGTGATCAGACCAGATTGCGCAAAGCGCGCCCGGACCTCTCGCTGGCATGGGCCCGGGAGCGGGTTGAGTCAGCTCAGTCGTCTCGGTCGAGGCAAGAGGGGCTTCAGCCATCTCGCTGGCCACAAGTGGCTGCGAGGTAGTGAGGAGTACTTCAACCGGCTCGCTCACCTCAGGCCCCTGTGCCAGGGTGGGGTGGGCCTCCGTCTTCACCTCAGGCCCCTGCCACTCAGCGCCCATGAACGAGGCCACGCCGTCCCTCGCCGTGGCGGCCGAACTCGTACTGCTGCTCCAGCTCGGAACCGGGCGGCGGAGGAGCTGATCTGCCTCGTGCAGGTGCTGCCGGACCGCGTGCTGGAGGTGGTGCTCCATCCCGGGCAAAGGCGTGCGATGGCGCGGTGCCGAACTGTCCTGGGAGCCCAAGTACGAAGTGATGGCGCTCACAGGTAGACAGCGATGGCCTTCACAGATCGTCCGCGCCAGCTCAGGCAAAAGGGACAGCGCTTAGCGGTGCCCGCTAAGCTCCTTCACGGAGCTACACATGAAGATGCCGCGTCTGATGATTGCCACGACCCTCTTGCCAACCTGTGGGGCTCAGACCACGCACGTAGATGTGGTTGGGCGACTCCATGGCGGAGACCTACTTTTTGGTGGGCGCACTGGTAGTAGCCGGGTTGTTGATGCTCGGTGGGGCCTTCGTAGCAGGGTACGCCACAGCACGTGACCGCGCCCTGTGAGCATCGTCTGCGCGGTGGTGCTGCTGCCCGAGGACGTCCTCGCCGTGGTGGCCGAGCTCGTGCTGCTGCGCCAGCTCGGGCCCGAGGAGCTGCCTACAGCCCTACCTGGAACAGGAGGGTGAGCCGCGAGAAGGAGTCAGAGCCTTCCCGCAGCCGGGGATAGTGGTCCCAGCTGAACACGGCCCCCACCGGGCCGAAGTGCAGGTCCGCAAGGAGCCGCAGGCCCGGCCTGGCTTCGGGAAGCACCTGCACCGGCACTCCCACCCCGAGGCCGAGACTCGGGATGATGACGATCTGCGGCGTTGCGTACTGCGTGAGCGGCGTGAGGACGAGCTGCTCGCGAAAATCCGTCTCCACCGAGATCGAGTGCAGGAGGGACTCGGGCGCGGCGAGCTGGTAGCCGAGCCGCACCATGAAGCGAGAACCGTCCCCGAGCCGCGCACCCAGGCCCAGCTGCACGCCGTCCAGAGTCCACCACGGCTTGCGCTTCGTCAGCGCGATGTTGAGCCACTCCGGCGCGCTCGCCGCCTCGAGGCGCCGCTCCGCCACAACGTGCGCGCCCTCGCGCCGGAGCCGCCACCCTGTGGCCACCGGCAGCGTGGGCGCGTATGCGTCCGGGCTGCTCCTCACCTCCCACCCTGAGGGGACGCGCACCGTGATGTGGAGTTCGGGGTTGCCCGCCCACGCGGCTCCCCGTCGAGCTCCACGCTCACCTCGCTCGCACGGATGGCCAGGAAGCCCGCGTCGATGACCTCGGCCTCGGAGGTACCGTTGCGCAGCCGGTAGCGCGCCTCGAAGCGGCAGGCCGGCTCGCGCTTCGCCCCGGCGCAGTCGAACGACAGCTCCTCGCCGCGCACCTCCGAGCGCGTGCGCGCGGTCCCCGGGGACAGGGTGAAGGCCGCTGGCGTGCGCGTGGATGCGGCCACGTTGGCGGAGGCGGGCACGGCAACCAGGAGGCAGACGAAGAGGGCGAGGCGGGCTGTCATGTCCGCCATTGTCGATCAAACCCGAGGCTGGGACGCATCACCCATCCCGGATGAGGAGGGCACGCTTCGCCAAAGGCGGGATTCCACCTCCGGGGCGAAGGAACCGCACTACCACTTCAGGAGTACATCCACCCAACTCCTCGCTCTCTATCGTGGCTGCCTCCGAGTTCGCGAGGTGCCGTCATGTCTTCTCCTCTTGCGTCTGTCCGCCATAGCAACGTCACCCGCCCGCCCCCCGTGAAGAACAGCTCCACGGAGAAGCCTCGGGAGCCTTGCTCGCCAGAGAAGGACCAGTGGATCAACTTCTTCTTCGACGGCACCGGCAACAACCTGCAAGCAGATGATCCCACCGAGGAGCACAGCAACGTCGCGCGGCTGTTTCAGTCGCAACGTGGCAACTCCATGCAGCGAATCTTCTCTTTCTACATCCCGGGGCTCGGCACCTACTTCAAGGACATTGGCGACCCGGGAGGGGATGACTGGAGAGGAAACGCCATCGGCAAGCGCGGCACGGATCGCCTCAACTGGGCCATGAAGTGGGTGGACCAGGCGCTCCAAGGCAGTGGCGGGCGCAAGACCCACATCGCGTTGTTCGGCTTCTCTCGAGGCGCCGCCCTGGCGCGCGCCTTCGCGCTGCGCATTGCCCAGCGGTGCCGGCGCAAGGACAACAGCTGGTGGATGCTGCACCAAGGCAGGGTCTATCCCGTCCGTTTGTCTTTCATGGGGCTGTTCGACACCGTGGCCTCGGTGGGCACGCCCATGAGCCTCAACCAGGCGCCCATCGCGGCCCTGGCCATGGCTGACCGGCGGGCCGCGTTGATGCACCGCAGCCTCACTCAGCTCCCCAACCTGGCCTTCGGAGAGCCGGGGGCGGACCCAGCGCCGGGTCCCGCCAACGGCCATATGTATTGGGCCAACGATCTTCACGTCCCCGAGATGGTGGAGAAGTGCGTCCACATGGTGGCCGCCCACGAGGTGCGCCAGTCCTTTCCCCTGGACAGCGTCCTGGAGGGCTCGGCCTACCCCCGCAACTGCCAGGAGATCGTCTACCCGGGTGTCCACTCCAACATCGGGGGTGGCTACAGGCCTCTCGAGGGGGCACGAAGCTCGCTGCTGAGTCTGATCCCCTTGTGGGCGATGCGGGACGAGGCCGTCCGGGCCGGCGTGCCCCTGGAGATAGATCTCCTGAGCGAGAAGGACTTTGGAGGAGATCCCTCCTTGAAGAGCAACTTGGGAAAGCTCGTCCACCAATTCAACCACTACCTCGACACGGTCGAGAAGCTGCAGAGCAGCAAGTCGCTCGGAGACGTGGTGCTGGCCCACATGCGGCTCTACTACCAGTGGCGCTTCCGCAGGATCCGCCTCAACCAGGCTGCCCGGAGCCACAAGCGCCCCACCCCGGATCAAGCCGTCCTGCAGAGGGCTGAGAAGACCTGGGAGAACGAGCGCAAGATGTTGACGAAGCTGTGCGAGGAGCTGTGGAAGCAGGCCTATGAGCAGAAGCTCAAGGTGGACAGACTCAAGAATTCCCGCGCCGAACCGAAGTACATCCAGAGCGAGGAGCTGATGGCGGAGCTGGCCATGGACGAGTACAGCACTGCCAAGGCCCGCCTGGACACGCTCCCAGGCGCGGCGAGCTCACTGGTGAGCATGATGAACATCTATGACGACCAGTGCATGGCGGACGCTCGCATCATCCGTGCCACGGCCAGGCTGAAGTCCCTGCTCCTCCTGGGCGGAGGGCCGAAGAAGCTGCGCCCGCATTACCGGGCATTGCTGGAAGCCTACGACGCGGAGAGCAACGGGAAGGGTTTGAAGGATCCGGACCTCATCGCGTTCTTCGACAACTACGTTCATGACTCGCTGGCCGGCTTTGCCATGGACGCGACCCTGCCCTCGGACCCGCGCGTCCTCTATATCGGCAAGGACGAGAAGCTGCGCTACGCGTAGCGCCTCCTTGGTCAGGCCGGGCGCAGCCGAGGTCCGTATTGGCTTGCTCATCCTGGACTGCCTCCTTCGCCATGAGCCACGGAACACCGCTGCACATCGCATCGTCTCAGGAGTAACGATCCCGTAGGCTGGGACCCTCCTCGATCCGAAGAGAGTCTCATGGGAACCCGTCTGATCGCTGCGCTCCTGCTCCCAGCCCTGATCAATGCGTGCGCCAACCCGCTCAAGGTGCGCCTCGACACGGGCCAGAGAACGCCTCTGGAGTATCGTCCTCCCACCTCGAACAAGTCCGTGCAGGTGGATGCGGAAGCGTTCGAGGAAGCGCTCTCGCAGTTGGTGCGAAGTACGCCCCTGACGCTCCGCTCCCCTCCACAAGGCTGGTTGGTGCGTACCTCTTATCCTGGCAGCGACGTGGACACTCGATGGCAGCGCCTGATGGGCAAGAGCTTCGGCGGCATCTGCGAGCCAGGCCTGCGCAGAGACAACTGCCTCTCCCTGCTCGACGATGTGATGGGCCTGAGCCAGTGGGACAAGTTGGGGGCAGCCCTGGGCCTGTCGTTCAAGCCCATGCGTCAGAGCATCGCCAAGGCCGTGGAGGACACCCTGGCTCCACAGCTCTTCTACACAATGATCGCCACGGGCCTCGTTACCTGGGCCGTGCTGGCGGCGAATCCGGAGCCGGTGTTCACGAAGGCTGCGGCCATCGTCTCAGCGATCCTGTTGATCTACCTGGGAGTCGAGACCTTCCTGGAGGTGGTGGATGCGAGCCGCGAGCTGAAGCGAGCCACTGACAAAGCCACCACTCTTGGGGAGTTGGAGCAGGCGGCGCAGCGCTTCGCGGACCGGGTCGGCCCCAAGGTGGCACGGGTCTTCGTCCTCGCGGTGACGGTCGTGGTGAGCCATGGCATGACCGGGGGCGCTGCCTTGCTGGCCTCACGGCTGCCAATGCTCCCCAGCTTCTCAGAGGCGGCGGCAGTAGGCGCCTCGCAGTTGGGGATCAACCTGGCGAATGTGGGGCAGGTGAGCGCGGTGGCCATTGTAGGAAGCACCGTCATCATCTCCCTGCCTGCCACGGCAGTTGCAATGACGGCCTGGAATGACAATGACGGGGCTCCAGCACGACCCATTGAAAATCTATTGAGGCCTGGCGGACGCCTCATTGGGGAGGAGGGATCCGGTCCTCAAGTCAGAGTCTTGAAGGGGAGCTTGAGTGAAGCGCAGAAGCTCTTCGACCAGCTCGCGGTGGGCGGGACCACAATCCAGGGAACAACCTACCCGGGCACTCTCGTCCGGCTCCCCACTGGGGGAACCGTAGGACTGCGTCCTGTATCCACATCTGGCCCACCCACGATAGATGTTCGTATCCCTGGGATTGGAATCCGTGAGATCAAATTCACCCCATGAACACCAACGACGCTCTGGAGGACGCCCGAAGGCGATGGGTCGAGACCTGCGCGAGCAGTGATGTCGGCCTATGGTGGGTGGCAGACGATATCCGCCAGCTCATGCCAGGAGCGCCGGAACATGAGATCCGCTCTGAGACTCTGCGCGCGCTTCGACCCCTCCTTCAACAGGGCTCGCTCCGGGCAGCCAAACTCCTGCCAGCGGGTTCGTATCAACTGTGGGGCGATTCGATCGAGGAGCAACTCGCGAGGATCGACGAGGAATGGGCCGCACTCGGGCGCCCTCCTGACATTGGAGATATCGTCTGGTTCATTGGTGCTCGCTGAACAGCATCGGCCAGCCACTTGAGTGGGTCTCAGCGCTCACGGTGGCTGCGTCGTCGGCTGGCGGCGGGCGGGATATGACGGCAGGTAACAGGCCCTGTTCCACTCGTACGCATCCTCCTTGCACGGCAGCGTGGCGTCTCTCAGCGCGTACCAGCACCCACCGCGAAGCTCCACCTCACCGTTCCTGTTGCATGGCGGGGTGCGCTGGCCAGGAAAGGGCTTCTCGGGCATGGGCAACCCAACTGCTGAAGGCGTGCTGTCTGTGCGCATGGGTGCCAACGTCAAACTGGCCGAGCCGCTGGCGCTGTCCCCCACTCCCACGATGTCACCGCCTCCGAAATCCGAGCCTGTCCTGGCCGCCTCCTGCCCGCGGTACAGCACCGCCACCGTGAGCACCGCGAGCAGCAGGCCCACCAGGGCCACAGCCATCTCCGCGCCCCACAGTGGATTCCAGGATTGAGGACCAGCTGACTCCCCGCCTGTGATCGTCTGAGGCAGTTCCTTCACCTCACGCCGCGCATGTTCCTCCCTCGCGGCGGCGTCATGCTCCTCAGCCCGGCGTACCCTGCCAGGAGAACGCCACCGAGGGGCGGGGCTCGTGTCCCAACCGAACAGCGGACTGTCCGCCCGCGGCCCCGCGCTCCTCCACGCTTGCTCCAGCGCCTCGGCCGCCTTCGCCGCCCTGCCCTCGAAGCGCTCATCCGGCGCCCGGGACAGCAGCCGCAGAATGAGCGCGTCCAGCTCCTCGCCCACCCGCGGGTTCAGTTTGCTCGGTGCGCGCGGCCCGGGCCCACCCTCGCGCCACACCTCGGCGCCGTGCTCCTGCGGGCCCGTCAGCGGCGGGTACTCGTCCGTCACCAGCCGGTATGCCGTCACTCCCAGCGCGAACAAGTCATCACATGCACTGGCCGGGTAGTGCACCGTCGGGTGACGCTGGAACACTCGCAGGAACTCCCACGCCTCCGGGCTGCGGTAGCCGACAGTGCCCGGCGGCAACAGCTTCGAGGTGAGCGAGGCCGCTCCCCGGTAGTCCCCCGCTCCGAAGTCCGTGAGGAACGCCCTTCCATCCCTCCACCTCACCAGCACATTGCCACCCTTCACGTCCCGGTGAACCGCACCCACGGCATGCGTGTCCGCCACTGCCCGCGCCACCTGCGACAGCAGCCCCATCACCTGGCGCTCGGTAGGGTTGCGCCGCACAGCCCACTCGTACAGCGGCTCGCCCTCCACCAGCTCCATCACCACGTACGGATAGACTCCCGTGGGGTGCTCCCACTCTCCCTCATCCAGGAACCCTGGCACGAAGGGACTGTGGATGTGCCTCAGCAGCCACGCCTCACGCTTGAAGCGCTCATCCCCGGGGTAAACGGCCAACTTGAGTGCGGCCGAGCCTCTCTCTTCACGGCCCTCCCGCTCCGCTCGGTAGAGCGTGCCGTAGGCGCCCCGGCCTCTGAAGCCCGAGACGCGCCAGCCCCCCACCCTCGTCCCCAACGGCAGGGCGAGCGGATCCACCTCCTGCAAGGCCCCCTGATTCCCCATGAGCATGCTCCAGCGAGGAGAGCTTCCCTTCGCACGCTCACTCTACCCTACTTCACAGGTCCTCCGGCAGAGGTAGGAAGTGCAGGCCCTAGCGCAGACGGAGCAATGGACGCGATGCGAAGCGGGCCGAGAAGGCAATGCCCAGCTGTCCGGCCCAGTACAACAGCATGATCGCGTAGCTCGAGCCAGGCACCGGCTGCACGAAGAGCTTGATGGCGAGCAGCGCGTCACTCGCTCCGAACATCAGCGCCCCCGCGAGCGCGGCCCACTGCGCGCGCCGCTCCAGCCCACCTCCGTTCACCAAGGCCGCTGAGCGCCACATCATCGCGCAGATGACGGCGATATAGGCCGTGACCGGCAGCGCCAGTCCTCCGAGCCGAGGCCACAAGAACATGCCCATGCCCATCCCCAGGAGCGCGAAGGGCACGCCCCGCTTGAGGCTCAGGAGCCGTGTCACCGTCACATAGGCGGCCACGTACACAATGTGGGCGAGCAGGAAGGCTCCCAGGCCTGGGAGGAACAGGTCCGGGCTCACGTCCAGCAGCACGTCTCCGATCAGCGAGAGGACAAGCCCTGCACTGATCAGCCGTGCATAGCGCTCACGGGCTGGCCACAGCCACACGAGCAGGCAGAGGATGGGAACAGCCTTGGCTCCCAGCCGAAGCATTTGCAGCTCCAGCTCCAGCCCTACGAAGTAGGTCACCGCTCCCAGTGCCCCCACACCTGCGAGGATCCAGGTCCTGCTGGCCAGTGCCAGGCTCATGCGGACATCATAGAGGACTCTTCCGGTGCATGGAGACCGTGAACGATGCGGTGACCTCGGTCCACTCGTCCAGACGAGCCACCCGGCCTTGCAGCTCCTCGGGTGCGATGTGGAAGGCACTCGGGCCCATGGCGGCAAGGTGAGTGACATCCTGCCGCGAGAGCCGAAGCGTCAGCTCCAGTGAATGCTGGCGTTGTGGCTCGAAGAGCGGTGAGAGCTGCGCATGCAGCCGCTCCTCCTTGCGCTCATCGACATGGAGCAAGCCCAGCGGCTCGATCAGCTCTCGCAGATGGCGCGAGGTGGGAGTGGCCACCAGGAGCATGCCTCGAGGCCCCAGGACACGGTGGAACTCGCTGGCGTTCCGGGGCGCGAAGATGCTGAGCGCAAGCGCGGCACTCCCCGTGTGGAGCGGAAACAGCTTCGCGCCGTCGGCCACGACAGCCGCGATGCGAGCATGTGCGCGGGCTGCACGCCGGGCTGCAAACTTCGAGATATCGAGTGCGAGACCGGGTACGCCCGGGCAGCGGTCCAGCACACGGGCGAGGTAATACCCAGTGCCCGCTCCCAGCTCCAGGATGCAGGCGCCCTCAACGCCAGACTCCACGGCCTCCCCCGCGCAGTCGGCCAGCAGTTGAGCCAGCGCCGAGTAGTGGCCCGCTGCCAGGAAGCTCTCGCGGGCCTCGACCATCGTCGGCGTGTCGGCATTTCCAGGAACCCTCCTGCCGACGAGCAGGTTGACGTAGCCCTGCCGAGCCACGTCGAAGGCATGGCCCTGGGAGCAGTGCAGATGGGACGTGCCGCGCTCGAGGCCAGAGCCGCACACCGGACAGCAGAGAAAGCGAACGACGGAAGGGGGGAAGTAGGACGGGGACGAAGAGGAAGGAGAGCGCGCAGACATGCGGGAAGAGCTCCAGTGCTCGTGGCGGCACATGGCCGGGGACGAGTCACGGAGAGGCCGTCTGCGCAGAGCGTCATGCCCTCGGGAGAGCTCCGCGTGCGAACAGTGAAGACACGATCGCAGTGCGTGAGAGCACAGCCTCACGCGCGGCGCTTGCCTTGCGGTAGCACTCGGCTCAGGAGCGATGGCATGGCACACCGCGCCCGGACTCTCCGCGACAGGGAAAGTGGGCACGGGGTGGCAACGAGCTCTCAACGCCCGGTGAAGATCTCCCGGCGACGATCAGCTCGCTGCTGCTCTGAGACGCAGCCGGAGGAACTCCACCGGCGCGAAATGCCTGCGTGAGTGCATGGGTGAATTGTACAACCCGGGCTGGCGCCGGGCAAAACCACCTGCGCCGTTCATCCTCCTCAGGGCCGCTGCCTCATGCGCTCAGCCGATCGGGCGTGCGCTGCAGTGCTCCCCAGAATGGAGCCAGGCGTGCCCGCCTGGTACCCCAGGATCGCACCTGACTGCGCGTCGAACGGGCCGGTGAGCCGGACTCCCGGCCGATGCCGTCACATCCACCCCTACCTCACTCTTTCCCGGTGATCGTGACTGGCGATGGAGGCCTGTGCATGCCAACACCCTTTCTCAGGAGAGCGAGCCGTGTCGTCACCGCCACGCTCGCCCTCGCCCTGAGCGCAGGCTGCTACCACTACCGTGTCACTGTGCCGGACCCCACCCCGGCCACGGAGCCACAGCGGAAGACAGTCCACTCGCTCGCATGGGGGCTGATAAGCCAGCCCCAGAGTGTTCGCACCCTCGCGTGCGAGCCCAGCAATGCCCTCGATGAGGTTCGGGTCACCAGCAACTTCGGCTACACCGTCCTCACCGCGCTGACGCTCGGCTTCTGGTCTCCGCTCCAGGTGGAGTGGCGCTGTGCCAAGCAGCAGGAGGAAGAGGGCGTCATCGGGCTCCAGGGTCCGCTGCCCCAGGAGCCCGCTCATGAGTAACGGCGCCGGACTCCAGCCCGTCGTGTTCGACACGCAGCAGCGCGAGTGGACGAACAGGCATTTGACGTACACGCAGCCGCTCCTGGGGATCTACAACATCTGGAACCCCATCGGGGGCCGGCCGCTCGAGCGCTACAACGCGACGACTCGGGCTCTTCAGGGCATCATCGCCGATGCGGTGAGGGACCGCGTCCACCTCCGAGCCCTGGGAGGCGGCTGGTCCCTCTCGCTCGCGCCCGCGACCGATGGCCGGCTGATCAACACCAAGCCGCTCAACCTCTTCTTCCGCTTGGCGCCCAGGCTGGTGGACGCCCGGTACGCGGGTGACCCCGCCGGGCTGCGCTTCGTGCAGTGTGGCAGCGCCATCGTGGAGCTCAACAAGCGCTTCCTTCGGCAGGGGCGCTCCCTGAAGGTGAGCGGCGCGAGCAATGGGCAGACCCTCGCCGGTGCGCTCTCCACGGGGACGCACGGCTCCGCCATCGACCGTGGGGCCATCCATGACACCGTCGTCGGATTGCATCTGGTGGTAGGGCCGCAGCGCCACGTCTGGCTCGAGCGCGCCTCCCAGCCCGTTGCCTCGGACGAGTTCGCGCGGCAGCTCGGCGCCGAGCTCGTACGTGACGATGCACTCTTCGACGCCGCCCTCGTGAGCTTCGGCAGCTTCGGCATCATCCACGGCGTCATGCTGGAGACGGACGAGCTCTTCCTGCTGAAGCTGCATCGCCGGCGGATGCCGCTGGACGAAGCCCTGCGGAGGGCGCTCAACACCTTGGACTTCTCGGGCCTCGATCTCCCGGGTGGCGCCGAGCGGCCCTACCACTTCCAGGTGGTGGTGAACCCCTACGCGCTCGGAGCTGGCGCGCACGTCATCACCGCCTATCGGAGCCCCTTCCGGCCCGACTACCGCCCGCCGAGGAGCGACCCGGAGGGCCTGGGCCCCGGAGACGACGCGGCGGCCTTCATCGGCCTGATCACGGACCTGGCCCCGCCCACCATTCCCTTCGCGGTCAACCAGGCGCTGGCCAGAGCCTACCGGGATATCCCTGCCGTCGAGGGGACGCTCGGTGAGATCTTCAGCAACGCCAACATCCGCGGGAGGGTGGCCAGCACGGCGATGGGCCTGCCGGTGTCACGCGCCACGGAGGCCCTGGACCTGGTGCTCGCCATCAACCGGGAGTCCGGTCCCTTTCCCGTACTGATTGCCTTCCGTTACGTGAAGCGAACGCGGGCCACGCTCGGGTGGACGCGCTTCGAACCCACGTGTGTCTTCGAGCTCGACGGTCCTGTGTCGGCCCGCACCCTGTCGCTCTATCGGCGTGTGTGGGCCGCTCTCCGCGAGCGGGGCATCCCACACACGTTCCACTGGGGCAAGCAGCTCGCCCTGGACGCAGGCGCCGTCCGGAGCCTGTACGGTGACGCAGTGGACCAGTGGCTCACTGCGCGTCACAGGCTCCTCGACGCGGAGTGCCGGCGCGTCTTCTCCAATCGTTTCCAGGAGGAGCTCGGCCTGGCGACGCCATGAGAGCCCAGGCGAACCAGCCCCAAGGACCACTTGCTAATGGGCGTACTGCCCAGAGTGACGGTGCGTGTGTTACTTAGAAGGAACGCCCACTGCTTCGCACAGCAACCACAGAAGACCGCAGCGCCTATCTCTGCGAGCCTCGTGGGCACCGCACATGACTGTCGCCGAGCGATTCACTGCCTGGGTGGTAGATGACAGCGCCCTCGAGGCCGAGGCCGTACGTCGAGCCCTCGGGGACCACTGCGATGTCGAGGTGTTTCGCGACGGCCCCGCCTTCCTCGAGCACCTCTCGATGGCGTCCTTGCCCGACGTCGTCGTCCTCGACTGGATGCTGCCCGGCTCCTCGGGGCTCGAGCTCTGCCGCTTCCTGCGCCAGCAATGGGATGAGGCGGAGCTGCCCGTCCTCATGCTCACCGTCCGGGGGACCAAGTCGGACATCCTCGAGGGTCTCTCCGCCGGAGCCAACGACTTCGTCGCCAAGCCCTACGTCACCGCCGAGCTGGCCGCGCGGATCTCCGTGCTGATGCGGCTGCGGCGCACCCACCAGCGGGCGCTCCGGGCCGAGGCCGAGGTGCGGCAGCGCGAGCGAGAGTTCCGCCGGCTGGCGGAGAACCTGCCGGACGTCGTATCGCGCTTCGATCCTCAGCAGCGCCTCCTCTACGTCAGCCCCGGCGTCACCCGCCTGTCGGGCCTGCCGCCCGAGCACTTCATCGGGAAGACGAATGCGGAGCTCGGTATGCCCGCCGAGCAGATGGCCCAGTGGCGCTCCGCCATCGACGCCGCGCTGCAGGGGCGCGAGTCCTCGATGCGCTTCGACCATCCCACCGCCGAGGGAGCGCGCCACTTCCATGCACACCTCGTCCCTGAGCGCGATGAGCAGGGGCACGTGGTGTCGGTGCTGTCCATCGCGCGAGATGTGACGGCCCAGGTCCAGGCCGAGCAGGCCCTGCGCGAGAGCGAGGAGCGGTTGCGGCTGGTCATCGAAGCGGGGGATGTCGGGACCTGGGATCACATCCCCCATACGGGAGAGATGCGCTGTAATCCTCGCGCCAGGAGGCTCTTCGGCCTGTCACCGGACCGGGCCATGAGCGAGGAGCTCCTCGACCAGGCGCTTCACCCCGAGGATCGCGAGCGCATCCGTACGGAGGTCGCCGCCGCGATCGCGGGTCACCAGGATGGGGTGTACCAGACCGAGTACCGCACGATCGGCGTGGAGGACGGCATCGAGCGCTGGGTGGCCGCCCACGGGCGTGTCCTCTTCGATGCCGAGGGAAAGGCGGTGCGCTTCCTCGGGACTCTGCGCGACATCTCCGAACGCCGACGGCAGGAGGACGAGGCGCGCAGGTTGCAGGAGTTCCAGCAGAAGCTGGTGGGGATCGTCGGGCACGATCTGCGCAACCCCCTGGGCGCCATCCAGGTCTCCGCGGCCTTGCTGGAGCAGCGGCTGAGCGAGCCGTCCCTCTTGAGGAAGGTGCAGATCATCTCCTCCGCGACCCTCCGGGCGGCGCACATCATTCGAGACCTGCTTGATCTCACGAAGGCGCGGCTCGGTGGAGGCATCCCGGTTCAACCCAAGCCGTGCGATCTCCATGAGGCCATCCGCAAGGTGGTGGAGGAACACCAGGCCGCGCACCCCACGCGCACCATCCACGTAGGGCTGACGGGCACCGCGGAGGGCGTGTGGGACGCGGAGCGCCTCGGGCAGGTCGTCGCGAACCTGCTGAGCAATGCCCTGAGCTACAGCCCTCCGGAGACTCCCGTGGAGGTGGCGACCGAGCCATCCGAGGAGTCTCTGTTGGTGCGCATCCACAACCAAGGGCCTCCCATCCCCGAGGAGCTGCGCGCCCGCCTCTTCGAGCCCTTCAAGCACAACCCGGTGCGAGGGGCGCGGCGCGGGGGGCTGGGGCTGGGGCTCTACATCGCCGAGCGCATCGTGACGGCCCATGGTGGGCGCATCCTCGTCACATCCTCGGCGCCCGAGGGAACCACCGTCCACGTGCACCTGCCCTGGCGCTCCCGGGAGGGCTCGGAGCGCTAGATCAGGCCCGGACGGGCTGGGTTAGTCTGGCCTCCATGGCGCTCAAGGGCGCACGCCATGGAGGCCTCGCGATGCAGCAGCTGAAGGAACCCTCAGGGCCCAAGGGCCACCTGCTGATGGGCGTCCTGCCCAGGGTACGCCGTGACACGCTCGGGTTTCTCTCCGAGGTACCGCGCCTCTACGGTCCCATCGCGCGCTACCGCCTGGGGCCCCTCCAGTCCTATCTCGTCGCCCATCCGGATGGAGTGAAGCGGGTGCTCCAGGACCATGTGGCCAACTACACCAAGGACCACGTGAGCTACGGGATGGTGCGGTGGATCGCCGGCAACGGCCTGGTCACCAGCCAAGGGGACTTCTGGTTGCGGCAGCGCCGGCTCGCGCAGCCAGCCTTCCACCGTCAGCGCATTGGGGCGATGGCCGGGCTGATGACCCAGGCCACGAATGAGCTGCTCGAGCGATGGGCGGACGTGGCCGCTCAGGGCAAGCCGCTGCAGGTCGGCCCGGAGATGATGGGCTTGACCCTTCGCATCGTGGGAGACGCGCTCTTTGGCGCCAACATGGCGCAGACGACCGCAGTGGTGGGGCAGTCCTTCGATGTGCTCAGCGTGCAGGTCGTCCACCGCTTCCGCACCTTCAACGTCCTCCCGCCCATCCTCCCGACCCGCGCCGACCGCGCGTTCCGCGCCTCCATCAAGACCCTCCGAGGGGTGGTGCAGGGCCTCATCACCGAGCGCCGCAAGTCCGGCGAGGATCGGGGTGATCTGCTCTCCATGTTCATGCTCGCGCGTGACGAGGAGACCGGCGCGCAGATGGATGACACGCAGATCGTGGATGAAGCGGTGACGATGATGGTGGCGGGCCATGAGACGACCGCCACCACGCTGAGCTGGGTCTGGGCCCTGCTGCACCAGCACCCTGAGGTGGAGGCCAGGCTGCACGCCGAGGTGGACAGCGTGCTGGCCGGACGCACGCCGGGCCTGGAGGATCTGCCCCGCCTGCCCTACGTGCGGATGGTGGTCGACGAGGCGCTCCGGCTCTACCCTCCGGTGTACGTCCTCAGCCGCAAGGTGCTCAAAGACGATGAGCTGTGTGGCTTCCGCATCCGAGGGGGAGCCTCGGTGGACATCAGCCCCTATGCCACGCACCGGCTCCCGGAGTTCTGGGAGGAGCCGGAGCAGTTCCGTCCCGAGCGCTTCACCCCTGAGCAGGCGGCCAATCGCCCACGCTTCGCCTACTTCCCGTTCCTCGGAGGACCGCGCCAGTGCATTGGAAATGCCTTCGCGCTGATGGAGGCGCAGCTGATCATCGCCTGCGTCTCTCAGCGCTTCCGGCTGCGCATGGTGCCCGGCTACACCCCCACGCCCGAGCCGCTGGTCACCCTACGCCCCGTGGGTGGCCTCCCCATGCACCTGGAGCGGCGGCTCTCTGGTGCGTGATCCGCCCACACTCCAGGGGTAGAGGCCCAGACAGGACCTCATGGTAGGGTGCGCGCCGCACCTCATGAGCACACCGGAAGGGGGGCCTCTTTCCGGGACAGGCCGTGTGCCTTGAAGAGCGTGTCAGCCATCTCGCTACGCTTCAGCGGGATCCGTTTCTACCCATGGAAGGAGTCGTTGTGTCGCTTCGAAGCTTGAACTGGCGCACCGTGCAGCTCGCCGTCACGGTGCTGGCTCTGGGAGCCCTCGCAGCCTGTAACACCGGTGAGAATCCGCCTCCCCCCGAGCTCGGCGCTAGCGCCGAGATCAAGGCCATGCTCCCCCAGGAGCTGTCGGCCGATGATGTGACCCAAGTTCGCGTGCAGGTCTCGGGGCCGGGCATTCCCACGCCCATCGGCATGGATCTCACCCGGCAGGGGAGCACCTGGCAGGGGACCCTCACCGACATCCCCGCGGGCCTGGACCGTGTCTTCGAGGCCAAGGCCTACGACGCCAGCGCGACGCTGCTCTACCAGGGCCAGGCAGGCCCGCTGATCATCTCCTCGGGCAGCACGGTGAGCGTGGCCATCCTGCTTCAGCAGGTGGACCCGGATCCCCCCTACCAGAACGTGGCGCCGGTGATCGACTCGGTGGTGGTGTCCGCCAACCAGGTGGCGCCCAACGGCACGATCACCCTGACGGCCACCGCGCACGACGATAACCCGGGCGACACGATCACCTACGCGTGGACGGCCACCGCGGGCACCTTCGGCGCGCCGTCTTCGGCGGCGACGAGCTGGGTGGCCCCCTCCACCGAGGGTGCGCAGACGCTGCGGCTCGAGGTGACGGACTCGAAGGGCACGAGCGCCCGCATGTCCCTCGACATCAGCGTGCAGCGCCCCGGCGCGACCGGCAACGCCACGGTGACGGTGACCTTCAACACCTGGCCGTCGGTCACCGCCATGATGGCGACGCCGTCCATGCTCACGCTGAACGTGCCCTCCCAGATCGCCGCCGTGGTCTCAGATCCCGACGGTGACCCCTTGATCTACACCTGGAGCTCCGACTGCCCGGGCTTCTTCGAGCAGAGCTGGACCCCCACCCCCTCGTTCACCCTGTTCAGCCCGCCCTTCCAGGGCAACCAGTGCACGATCACCGTCCAGGCCTCGGATGAACGTGGAGGGCAGCACTCGGGCGCGCTCACGCTCCTGGTGGGGCCGGCGCCGCGCGCCAACGTGGCACCCCAGGTGGACAGCACCTTCAAGAGCTCCGAGCAGGCGGGCAGCAACGAGGTGGTGACGATGGGCCTCACCGCCCACGATCAGGAGGGCACGGCGCTGACCTTCACCTGGACCATCAACCAGGGCACCATCCTGGTCACCCGGTCGACCAGCTCCTCGACCGAGGTGGACTGGAGCGCGCCGGCCTGCCTCGAAGGGCCGGCCATCCTCACCGCGGCCATCACGGACGCGGGGGGCGCCACCACGCGCCAGCAGTTCTCCATCACCCCGCGCGGGGGCTCCACGTGCAACGGGACGGCGGTGACCGGCGTGCGAAACACCCACCGCGTCCGGGCCGACGGGAGCATCACCTTGGTCCCCATTGACCTGAGCAGCACCACGATTGGCGCCTGGGTCCCCACTGCGGATGGCCTGAGCTACAACTGGCGTCCGGGCTCCGGCCAGGCCAGCGGCACGTTCCTGATCCCCAACGTGGAGCGCACGCCCTACCTGCTCCAGATCGGTATCTCGTACGTGTGGGCCACCAGCCGGAACATCGATCTGAGCCGGGCCGAGCTGGGCCGGCCGGATGTGCAGCTCGAGCCGGAGGAGACCCAGCTCTCCGTGTCGCTCAGCGGGCTGGTTCCGTGGCAGGAGACCGATGACCTGCAGCTCCACTCGGCCAACTCGGGCATCGGCTACTTCTCCGCGGCATCCTGCGCCTTCCCGTCCTGGTCGCCTCCCTTCCCGGGCGAGCAGTCCTGGTTCTCCACCCTCGACTACGTGTTCTCCATGCAGAACTGCGGGGCCCCGGCGGCGCGTATCGACGGGACGCGCGGCGACGTGCTGTATGTCACCCACCTCTCGAGCCGCTCCGAGGCCGGAGGACTGAGCATCCAGGAGCTGCACCGCAGCTATCAGACGACCAGCCTGCCCAGGGCCGGTGGCAACATGCTGATGCTCAACGGCTTCCTGACGCCGGTGCCCACCGCGACCCGGACCCTGAACTACCCAGCGTCCGAGTTCGAGGCGCTGGCGCTGGCCGCGCACCCCTCCGCGGAACTGACCACCACCGGCCTGAACATCGGCGCCCTGCCTGGCTATACGCAGTTCGGCTCCTTCGCCGGATGGCCGGATCTGGCCCTGGCCAACGGTCCTGCGGGCCAAGGGGATCTGTCGACTTCGTTCACGTATGGCAACCCGTTCCCGGGAGCCTGGCCGCAGTTCGTCACGGCGCAATCGTCCGCTCGGGTCCGCTACTCGGTCCCGCTGCCAGGTGGAGGCACGTCCACGCCACGCTCGTTCTCCGTGTACACGTACTCCCAGCTGCCGGTGGCTGGCACCACCACATCGCTGACCCCGCGGGTGGGGCCGCCACGGGACATGCGGATCAACGGGTCCGTGGCCACGGGCGACCTCACGGGCGTGGGGCTGACGCCCCTGCTGAGCTGGACGGCGCCCAGCGTGGGCACGGCGAACTACTACAGCGTGCGCGTGTATGAGCTCTTCGCCACGGGTGGTGGTGGGACCTCCCGGCTGCAGATAGCGGCCCTCACGACGGCCCAGACGCAGGTGCGGCTGCCTCCCGGACTGCTGGCGGCGGGCAAGCACTACCACGTCCAGGTGAACGCGGTCTCCCAGCCGGCGTCGGATCCGAACAGGCCGTTCATCTCCGGGCCGATGTTCCACTTCGCGATGGCAGTGACGGGCCGCTTCGAGCCCTGAGCCGCCGCACGCGCTCATGACTCAGCCCCGGCGGGAGTGCACACCGCCGGGGCTGTTCTATTTCCATGGGCTCAGGCCTGGGACAGGCACCGCCTCACAGGTAGCGGCCGATGAGCCCTGGGAGCTGCTCGGCCAGCCGCTCGAGCAGCCCCCGCCGCAGCCACCCGCGCGCGTGTATCTCCCGCGCGTGCACCAGGTCCTGCTCGAAGCTCTGCGCCAGCTCCGCCGCCAGCTCCGGATCCTCCACCACCAGCGAGCCCTCCTCCACCCAGTCGAGGGACAGCGGATCCATGTTCGTGGAGCCGATCACGCTCAGCTGATCGTCCGCCAGGATCGTCTTGGAGTGCATCATCGACAGCTCGTACTCCCAGATCCGCACTCCCCCCTCGAGCAGCCGCGCGTACGTGGCCCGCTGCCCCGCATGCACCGGGGCCACATCGTGGTGCCGTCCCGGCACCAGCACCCGCACGTCCACTCCCTCCTTCGCCTTGAGGATGAGCACGTCGCTGAGGTCCTTGGTGGGGATGAAGTAGGAGTTGGCAATCCACAGCCGGCGCCGGGCCGCGCCCATCGCCACCAGCGTCATCCTCCGCCCATCCGAGAGGAAGTGCTCCCCCGTGCTGCCCACGAAGCCCGCGCGGGCCTCGCCCGCTGGCGCGAGCTGCGGGAAGCACTCGGGCGGCAGGAAGCCTCCGCCCGCCTCCAGCCAGTTCTCCGCGAAGGCCTGCTGTATCTGCCGCACGGCCGGCCCCCACACCCGGATGTTCGTGTCACGCCACTCGTCCGCGTTGCGTGCCTCTCCGTCCCAGCTCCGCCAGATGCCAAACCCTCCGGTGATGCCGACCTCTCCATCCCGCACCACGAGCTTGCGGTGCATCCGCGCCAGCATGCGCCGCAAGTCAAACGAGGCGATCGCGCCCTGGATGGGACGGAAGATCCGCGTCTCACAGCCCACGGCCGTCAGCTGGGGAGACACGGCCTCGAAGTTCAAGCTCCCCATCGGATCCACGAGCACCCGGCAGCTCACTCCCGGCTGGCGCTCGCGCAGTGCACGGATCAATCGATCCGACGGCTCACCGGGCCGCCAGATGTAGCTGAGGATGTGGATGCTGGAGCGCGCCGAGCGCACCTCCTCCTCGATGGCGTCGAAGATGTGTCCATTGTTCACCAGCTCCACGCGATGGCCCGGCTCCAGCGAGATGCCTGTGGACTGGAAGAAGGCCTGGGACACTCCCTCGGGCCCCTCGGGCACGCTCCGGATGCGCAGATCATGCCGATGATTGCGGTAGGTGCACCCCAGGAGTGTGCAGATGAGGATGAGTGTGGGCCAGCAACGCTTCACCCTCGAAAGCTATGTCCCAAGGTCTGCCCCGGCTCCCGGCACCCGGACTCTCGCGGCCCGCGATGGAGAGCAGCTGACACTCCACACCGTGCGGCAGGAGACATCTGGCCGCCGGGGCCCATCCGCGAGCCGCTCGCATGCGCAGGTTACGCCGCATGCGGATCTCCCTGCTCACCCTCGTGCGTGGTGCTGTGCTCCTCTGGCTTGTGCTCGGGGCCACCGTCTCTCTCGCGCAGCCTGGCCTCCCCCCTCCCTCCTGGCCACCGCCTGGAGTCAGCGGCGCTCCTCCTGAGCGGACCCTTGCCGACGCGCCGCTCTCCACGGGGAGCTGGGTGGCCCATGGCACGCTGACACTGTTGCCGCTGGGAGGTGTGTACGCCGCCAGCCGCGTGGGCGACGATCGCCTCTGGGCCGTGGGGGCGGAGGTGGCCGCGGGCATGGTGGCCGCGTGGCTGCCTTCACGGCTGATCTTCCTCCGCCCGCAGGCGGCCGGGCCTCGCTGGACGGAGATGGAGGTGTCCGTGTTCGGTGTGGGGCTGGTGCTGACGCCGACGCTCGCGGGGCTTGGCACCTGGGCCCTGGGCGAAGCAGCCTTCCAAGGGAGCCTCGATCGGGGAGATGCGCTCCTCGGGGCCCTGGGAGGAGCGGCAGTGGGCACACTGCTGGGTGTGGCCGCCTATGGAGCGCTGGAGCAGCTCGTGGGGCCTGGCCTCCGGCTGAAGGCCTGGCGCCAGTCCATCACGCTGGGCCTCGTGGGTGCGGGTGCCACCGTGGGCTACCAGTGGGCCGGTGGCGGACCACGGCCCCTGTAGCGCCGGCTCATTCCCACGAAGAGGGGCTCTACTTCTTCAGCCGGTAACCCGTCTTGAACGTCCACACCACCACCGCCAGGCACAGGAAGAAGAAGCCCAGCGTCATGCCGAGGCTCGCCTCCACCTTCACGTCCGCCGTCCCATAGAAGCTCCAGCGGAAGCCAGAGATCAGATAGACGACCGGGTTGAACAGGGTGAGCGTGCGCCAGGTCGGCGGCAGCATGTCGATGGAGTAGAACGCGCCGCCCAGGAACGTCATCGGCGTCACGATCAGCATGGGGATGAGGTTCAGCTGCTCGAAGCTGTTGGCCCACAGCCCGATGATGAAGCCGAAGAGGCTGAAGGTCACCGCCGTCAGCACCAGGAAGGCGATCATCCAGAACGGGTGCAGGATCTGGATGGGCACGAACAGCGCTGCCGTGGCCAGGATGATCAACCCCAGGGCGATCGACTTGGTCGCCGCCGCTCCGACGTAGGCAAGGACGATCTCCAGCGAGCTCACCGGCGACGAGAGCAGCTCATAGATGGTGCCGGTGAACTTGGGGAAATAGATGCCGAAGCTGGCGTTGAAGATGCTCTGGGTGAACAGGCTGAGCATGATGAGGCCGGGCACGATGAAGGCGCCGTAGGGCACGCCGCCCACCTGCCTCATCGCCGACCCGATGGCCGAGCCGAAGACCACGAAATAGAGCGAGGTGGTGAGCACCGGCGTCACCACGCTCTGCACCAGGGTGCGCAGCGCCCGAGCCATCTCGAACCGGTAGATGGCCCAGACCCCGTAGCCGTTGAAGGTCATGCTCATGATGCGGCGCGCTCCTTGATCAGGCCGACAAAGATGTCCTCGAGCGAGCTCTGGCGGGTGTTCAGGTCCTTGAACCCGATGCCCAGCTCGCTCATCCGCCGCAGGAGGCTCGGAACACCTGTCCGCTCATCGTTCGCGTCGAAGACGTACTCCAGCGCAGCGCCGCCGGACTTCAGCTCCAGCTTCCACTCGCCCAGCTCGGAAGGGATGGCCGTCATCGGCTCCTGGAGGTGCAGGGTGAGCTGCTTCTTGCCCATCTTCTTCATCAGGCTGACCTTGTCTTCGACCAGGATCAGCTCGCCCTTGGAGATGACGCCCACCCGGTCCGCCATCTCCTCGGCTTCCTCGATGTAGTGGGTCGTCAAGATGATCGTCACCCCCTGGTCGCGCAGCTTCCGTACCAGGGCCCACATATCCTTGCGCAGGGCCACGTCCACGCCCGCGGTCGGCTCATCGAGGAACAGGATCTCCGGCTCGTGACTCAGCGCCTTGGCGATCATGACCCGCCGCTTCATGCCGCCCGAGAGCGTCATGATGCGAGAGTCCTTCTTGTCCCACAGCGACAGGTCGCGGAGCACCTTCTCGATGTGGGCCGGGTTGGGCTCCTTGCCAAACAGCCCACGGCTGAAGCTGGTCGTCGCCCATACGGTCTCGAAGGCGTCGGTGGCCAGCTCCTGCGGCACCAGCCCGATCTTGGAGCGCGCGGCGCGGTACTCTTTGTGAATGTCGTGGCCGCTGGCGGTGATGGTCCCAGAGGTCGGGGTGACGATGCCGCAGATGATGCTGATGAGCGTCGTCTTGCCGGCGCCGTTGGGACCCAGCAGGGCGAAGATCTCGCCCTTGCGGATCTCCAGGTCGATACGCTTCAGCGCATGAAGCCCTGAAGCATAGGTCTTGGTCAGTCCCGAGACGGAAATGACGGGTTGCATGGCGGGCGAGAATAGCGGGAACGTGAGCGAACAGCGTATTTATCGTCGCGCGACCACCAAACAGGCGGAAGCCCACCAGTAGGGGTACAGCTCCACGCGGCCGACCTGAGCGAAGCCTGCCTCTCGCAGCAGCAGCTCCCACTCGGCGATCGGGTGCTCGAAGGTGGTGCGGGTGGCGCTGCGATCCACGTAGCCGAACATGACTGGCATCAGGAAGCCCTGCGCCACCGTCTCGAAGTCCGAGCCCATGTACTCGGACAGCCCAACGCGGTAGCGGTTGATGACATGGCTCACGAGCTCCGGCGTCAGCGGCTCGTCCATGCGGGGAGCGTCGAACTCGGTCAGCATCAGCACGTCACAGCGCGAGCCCAGCCAGCTCATCAGCTCGGGCCGGACCGCCGGAGGCAGGTTGTGCAGGCTGAAGGTGGCCTGCGCCACGTCCCATCGCCGCTCCTGCATGGCGGGCTCGGCAACGAACTCCTGCAATCGTCCGGAGAAGGGCTCAAAGCGGACACCTCTCGCGGCGAGCGCCTGGGTGGTGCTCTCGAGCAGAGGCGTGGGCTCCACCAGGGTCACCTGCCGCACCGAGGGCGTCAGTGCGGGCAGCAGAGCCATCCCGTCACCGACCCCGATATCCAGGAGGTCAAAGGGCTTGCTCGGGTAGAGCCGGGCCAGGGCCGCGCTCGTCTCCCGATACAGCGGCACGTTGCCGCCCCCTCGGATGAAGGCACCGAAGCCCTCGGCCGACACATAGACGTTGCGCTTGCCCTCCCGGGCCACCCGCGCGAGGTAGGCCGCTGCCGAGCGGGACAACAGATCCTCCGGCGAAGCTTGCGCCGCTCTCTCCGCAAAGGCAGTGGCCTCGGCATAGCGCTCATCGGCGAAGGCGAGGAGCGCCAGATACAGGAGTCTCTCGGGAGAGAGCGCCGAGGCCCGAGCAGCGGCCTCGAGCCCCCCGGTGCGGTAGAGGCTCCAGATGTCAGCGAGATCGGTCCATCGAGCGAGTGGCGTCACTGCCTGAACGTATCACGCGACCCCTTCCCCGCAGCGATGTGCTGACCCTCATCCAGGGCGGTCAGTTCACCTTCACGGTGATGGGCACTGACGTCGTCACATTCCCCGCCGGATCGAAGGCCTTGGCCGTCAGCGTGTGCCACCCCTTCGGCACGCTCAAGAGGCTCCAGCTCACGCTGTAGGGGGCGGTCGTGTCCGTACCGATGACCGTCGCACCGTCGTAGAACACCACCTGGGAGACACCGCTCGCGTCACTGGCGCTGGCCTGCACGGTGGTGAGCAGGAACACCGACGAGCCATTCGCCGGAGAGGTGATCGCCACAGTGGGCGCGGTGTTGTCCACCACGACGTTGCGGCTGGCGGACAAGGTGAAGTTCCCGGCCGCGTCGTAGGCGCGGCTCGTCAGCGTGGCACTGCCATTGGCCAGGCCCGTCGTGTCCCAGCTCACCTCGTACGGCGCTGTGGTGTCCGTACCGATCAGCGTCTCACCCGCGTAGAACGCGACCTCGACGACGCCCTGATTGTCGCTGGCGGTGGCGCCGACCTGGACGGTCCCCCGGACATAGGCGTTCTGCGCCGGAGCACTGACAGCCGTTGTCGGCGCGGTGTTGTCGACGATCACTCCCACTCCGGCGGAGGTGCCGACGTTGCCCATGCTGTCGTAGGCCTTCGCCGTGAGCGTGCGGGCTCCCTCCCTGCCCACGGTGGACCACTCCACTGAATAGGGAGAGGAGAGGTCCGTGCCGATCAGCGTCGTGCCCTCGTAGAACTCGACCTTCGAGACCTGCCCGTTGTCGTTGGCGGCGGCGGAGAGCACCGCGATGCCGCGGAGGTACATCCCCTGCGCGGGCGAGGTGATCGCCACACCCGGCGGCGTGTTGTCGGTGTGCACCACGAGCTCAGCGGAGATTCCAATGCGGCCACCAGCGTCATAGGCCTTCGCGAAGAGCGTATGGGCACCGCTCGCCACGGTGGCGCTGTCCCAGCTCACCGCGTAGGGCGCGCTGGTGTCGGTGCCGATCAGCGCTCCATCCGCGTAGAACTCGACCCTGGCCACCGCCAGGTCGTCCTCGGCCGTCGCGGCCACCGAGACCGTGCCGTTCACCAGCGCACCGCTGGCAGGCGTGGTCAGCGCCACCACTGGCGGCAAGGTGTCCGTCGGCTGCCCCACCGCGAAGGCCACGTCGTCATGATCGTCATAGGTGCTGCTGCCGCTGCATGGGCCCTGGCTGCCATTCACCCGGAGCCGGGCGCGCACCGCCTGCAGGCTGCCCACGGGCAGGACATACTCCGTCGAGAGGATCTGCGCTCCAGTCGTGCTTGGCCTGAGCGTGGTCAGGTAGGTCCACGAGGGGTTGTTCGCATTGCTCGCGTAGTACAGTTCGATGTGGTCCGGAGCATGGTTGTAGGCGATGACGTGGACATCGATCCGGGCGCGCCGGCCCTCCGCGAAGTACTCTCCATTGACGCGCGACAGTTGGATCCGGTTGATCTTCTCGTAGGAGCTGTAGTCGTAGCCCGTTCCGTCGGCACACCCATCGAGCGTGTTGGGCGCGTTGCGCTCCGTGACGGTCCCCCGGCCCTTCGTGAGGTTCATGGTGTCGCAGGTGTTGCCCAGCGTGGCGCACACCGGCACGTGAAGCGCGGGATCGAACGTGGCTTTGCCGGGCTGGTTCACGGTCACCGTGACCGCCGGGCTCGTGCTCACGTTGCTCTCCAGATCATAGGCCTTGGCGGTCAGGGTGTAGCTCCCGTTCGCCTCCAGGCTGGTGTCCCAGACCGTGCTGTAGGGAGGCGACGTGTCGCTCACGAGGAGCGCTCCATTCAGGAAGAACTCGACCCGCGTCACCCCTCGGTTGTCCGTGGCATCCACCTGGAAGGAGACCTGCCCCTCCACGCTCACACCGTTGGCCGGTGAGGTGATGGCCACGGCCGGGGGTGTGTAGTCGTTGTCCACCGTCACGGTGATCGGGGCCGAGGTGCTCACATTCCCCGCGGCGTCACGGGCCTCGACGGTCAGCGTGTGCGTGCCATTGGGAACGGACTTGCTGTTCCAGGAGTAGGAGTACGGGGCGCTCGAGTCGCTGCCCACCGAGACTCCATCCACCAGGAAGTACACTCGGGACATGCTCCTGTCGTCCGCTGCACTGGCCTGGAGCTGCACCCCTGTGCCCCGGACGATCGCGCCGTTCGCTGGAGAGGTGATGGAGGCCGTCGGCGGAGTAACGTCGTTGTCGACCGTCACGCTCACCTCGGCCGAGGTGCCGACGTTGCCGTAGGAGTCGGTGGCGCGCGCGGTCAGCATGCGGCTGCCGTTCGCCGTGGTCTGGGTGCTCCAGGAGTAGCTGTAAGGAGCCGACGTGTCGCTCCCGAGCAGCGTACCGTCCAGGAAGAACTCCACCTTCGTCACGCTGGTCTCGTCCGTGGCGTCCGCCGTGATCGTCGTGGTCCCCGAGAGTGTGGCCCCAGCCGTGGGCGCGGAGATCGAAACGGCTGGAGGGTTGCTGTCGCGCACGACAGTCACCGTCACCACCTCCGAGTAGGCAATGTTGCCAGCCGCGTCGTAGGCCATGACACTCAAGTGGTTCTCGCCGACCGGTTCGGCCGCCGTATTCCACGGGTAATTGTAGGGAGGTGAGAGCCTGGTGCCGATCCGCCCGGCGCTCGAGTAGAACTCCACCCGGGCGATGCCCCGATCGTCCGTGGCATTCGCCGAGAGCGTCACCGTCCCCATCAAGACCGCACCCGGGGCGGGGGCGGTGAGGCTGACCACTGGTGGCGTCAAGTCGTTATCCGCCATCACGGTCACGGGCTGAGAGCTGCCCACGTTCCCGCTGCGGTCTCGGGCCCTCGCCGTCAGCGTGCGGCTGCCGTTCGGGCCACTCCGCGAGCTCCAGTACCAACTGAACGGTGCCGAGGAGTCCGTCCCGAGCCGGGTCTCCCCGTCATAGAACTCCACGGACTCCACGCTGTCGTTGTCGCTCACCGAGACCGTCACCGTGGTGCTTCCGCTCACCGTCGCTCCGCTGACGGGGCTGGTGATGGCGATCGTGGGTGCGATGCTGTCGACTGGGAAGACCAGGTCGTCGCGATCGTCCGTACTGCCCGGAGTGCACGGTGAGACGCCCCCGTAGAGCCGGAAGTTCGCGCGCACGGCCTGCAGGCCACCCGCGGGCAGGGTGTACTCCGCCGAGAGCTGTATCGCACCGGTGATGCTCGGCCTGAGGGTGGTGATGTACGTCCACACGGGCTGGGTTGCGTCCGCCGCGTAGTATAGGTCCAGGGCCTCCGCGGTGTAGGGGCCACCGCTGCGGGACCACACGTCAACATGGATGCGAGCTTTCTTCCCGGCGGCCAGGGGCTTGTTGTCATTCGACCACACGCGGATCCGGTCGATGGATGGCTGGCTGTGAAACCCTCCTCCCAGGCTGCCATCGGCGCATCCGTCCAGTGTGTTGGGCATGTTCTGCTCGGGGCCGGAGTAGCCCCGTCCCTGAACCAGGCCCAGGGAGTCACAGCGCTCCGTCAGGCCGCCGCACCGAGGTGCCCCCAGCTCTGGATCATAGGCAGCGACACCCACGTTGCTCGTCTGGACGGTGACGGGCGCGCTCGTCGTTGACAGCCCGGCTGCGTCATAGGCCGTGCTCGTCACCTCGTAGGTGCCGTTCGGCACCTCCCTCGTATCCCAGGACACGGAGTATGGAGGCGTCGAGTCGGTCCCGATCCAATAACCGCCCGCGGAGAACGCCACGTAGGCGACCTGCCGGTTGTCGCTCGCGATCGCCTGCACTTCGACCCGGCCGCTCAGCGTCGTCCCGCTGGCGGGCGAGGTCAGCGTGGTCTGTGGCGGGATCAGATCGTTGTCCACGAACACGATCACAGAGGCCTGGGACGAGACGTTGCCGACCGCGTCCTGAGCCGTCACGCTGAGCACGTGCGAACCATTGGACACCGTGCGGGCGCTCCAGCTCAGGGTGTAGGGCGCGCTCGTCTTGCTGCCAATGGGCGCGCCATCCACGAAGAAGTCGACGCGCGTCACGCCCCGGTCGTCGCTGGCGCTGACCTCGAGCGTGATCGTCTGCTCGACGGTCGCGCCGTTCGCGGGCGAGAGGAACGACACCTGCGGCGGCGTGTGATCGTTGTTGACGAGGACGTTGACCGGCGCCGAGGTGGCGACGTTCCCGGCCACGTCATAGGCGCGCACCGTCAGCGTGTGGGAGCCATTGGGCGTAGGCCAGGTCACCCAGCTCAGCGAGTAGGGGGCGCGGTCGTCGGTAGCCACCAGGTTCCCGCCGTCATACAACTCCACGCGCTGCACGCCGAAGTTGTCGCTCGCCTGCGCGTTGACGATGACGGTGCCCTCCACCGTCGTGCCTTCCGCCGGGGAGGTGATGGCAACGCTCGGCGGCGTGGTGTCCGCCTCCTGGCCCACCGCGATGACAAGGTCGTCATGGTCGTTGAGGGAGCCCGGGACGCAGGCGGAGGCATTGCCGCTGCCCGAGCGGTACACCCCTCGGAGAGCATGCAGCCCACCCACCGGGATCAGGTACGTGGCCGAGAGGACCCTGGGGCCGCTCGCGTACGGAGGCAGGGTGCCAATGAGGGTCCAGGTGGGGTTGCCCACATCAGACGCGACGTAGAGGTCGAGCCTCTCCTCAGGGTAGTTCATGCTCGCATGGACCGTGGCCTGCACGGTCACCTCCTTGCCCACCGCGAGCGCGGTACCATCGTCCCGGAGGACGACCAGCCGCTCCAGCGAGGGGCTGGAGCGATACGTGCCCTCCGCCCCATCCACGCACGCGCCGCCCAGGGTATTGGGCTGGTGGGGCTCGGGGCCCAGGATCCCCCGGCCTTCGAGCAGCTCCACCGAGTCACACCGGCTGCCCACCGCCGCGCAGACGGGTACTCCCCGCGTGGCGTCAAACGAGGCGTTACCAGCGTTCTCGAGCGTCACGTCCACCGGAGCGCTCACGGCCTGGTTGCAGCTGGCATCGTAGGCGCGAGCGGTGATCACCTCCGAGCCATTGCTGACCGCGGCGCTGTTCCAGACCACCTCATAGGGAGCCGTGGAGTCCCAGCCAATGAGGCGGCTGCCGAGGAAGAACTCCACCCGGATGACCTCCTCGTCGTCCGTCGCGGTGGCGGCCAGGGTGACCGAGCCACTCAGGTGCGCGCCGGGGTGAGGAGTGGTGAGTGCCACCTGAGGAGGCGTCGGGTTCGTCCCGAGGCAGCCCGTGTACAGCAGGAGGTTCGGCGAGCCGGTGCCAGAGTAGAGCACCTTGCCGGGAGTCGCGTTGCGGGTCAGCTCGCTGGTGACCTCCTCAGGCGTGGCGAGGGGATGGCCTTCCAGGTAGCGCGCCGCCGCGCCCGCCACATGCGGGGATGCCATCGAGGTGCCGCTGATCGTGTTCGTGCTGATGTCGCTCGTAGGCCAGGCCGAGGTGATGCCCTCACCCGGCGCGAAGAGGTCCACGCAGCTCCCGTAGTTGGAGAACCAGGCCATCGCATCGCTGCTGGTGGTTGCGCCGACCGTCATCGCGGCGGGAGTCCGCGCGGGAGAAATGAAGCACGCGCTCGTGAAGTTGTTGCCCGCAGCGACGGCATAGAAGACTCCGGCCTGGATGGAGGCGGTGACCGCATCGTCCAGCGCCTGCGTCGCGGGGCCGGCGAGGCTCATGTTGGCCACGGCCGGCTTCACATGGTTGGCGGTGACCCAGTCCACGCCTGCGATCAACGTGGACGCGGTACCCTGCCCCGCGCAGTCAATCACCCGCACCGCGTGCAGGGTCACTCCCTTGGCCACACCATACGCCGTGCCGCCAATCGTCCCCGCCACGTGCGTGCCGTGGCCGTGGCAGTCGTAGGTGCCCCAGCCGTCCTCGATGGAGGTGAAGCCATCGACCGCACGCCCGCCGAACTCGGTATGGGTGAGGCTGATGCCTGTGTCGATGACGTAGGCATGGACCCCGCTGCCCGTGAGCCCGTAGTAGTAGGTCTGGTCCAACGGCAGCGCCCGCTGATCGATGCGGTCCAGCCCCCAGGTGGCGTTCGCCTGCGCCGCCTCGAGGGTGAACTCGCTGTCCTCCTCCACGTAGCGCACGCGAGGGTCGTTGCTCAGTTGCAGCGCGGCCGCCTCGGGCATCCTCGCGGCGAAGCCCTGGAGTGCGTGCGAGTACACGCGATCCACTGAGGCCCCGTGCAGCGTGGAGAGCTGGTGGGCCAGCGCCCCGGCCTTCGCCCCAGCCATGGCCGTCTCGTTGAGGACGACGATGTACCTGCCTGGCAGGGCGTTCTCGCTCTTCAGCAGCCGGCTTCCCTTCACGAAGGACTTGGCTGTCGTCTTCGAGGCGTCTGCCTCGGGCATCCGGCTTGTGGATGGGCGCTCGCAGGATGCGAGCACGAGTCCTGCCACTACCAATGTCACCAGGGTCCGCATGGGTTCCCCCCAAAGGATCAATATCCGCTTACTGGGATATTGAAGAAATCCCGGGGGGCTGGATCGCCGACCCTGAAAAACCTACGGAGAATCTGCGCGTGCCGCGTCGCGTCGCGCTTGGAGCACCTGGAAAAGGTACATGCCGGTGACCATCGCGGCGACGAAGATGAGCACCTGCGGCGCGCCGCTGACGAGCGAGGTGATCGCGGGACCGGGGCAGTAGCCGCCCAGCCCCCAGCCCACACCGAACAGGGCCGCGCCCAACAGGAGCTTCGGGTCCACCCGCTGAACGGGGAAGGAGGGGAACTTCTCGGCGAACAGGGGCCGCTCCCGCTTGTGGATGAGCAATCGCAGCGCCGCATGCACGGCGACAGCGCCGCCCATCACGAACGCCAGCCGGAAGTCCCAGTCCCCAGCGATGTCGAGGAAGCCAAGGACGTTGGCCGGATCCGTCATGCCGCTGATCCCCAGGCCGAGGGCGAAGAGGAGGCCACTGAGAAACGCGCTGATGGAGGAACGCATGGCAGCTCCCGTTAGAAGATGTGGCGGACCAGGAAGACGGTGAGGATCGCGGTGGCCATGAAGGTGAGGGTGGCCACGAGGGAGCTGACGGAGCCCCGGCTGATGCCGCAGATGCCATGCCCGCTGGTGCAGCCGTTGCCGAGCCGTGCGCCCAAGCCCACCAGCAGGCCTGCCGCCACCAGCCAGGCCACCCTCCCGGTGCTCGAGGACGCTGGGGGAGCGAATGACACGGGGCGCAGCCATACCAGCAGCAGGCCGCCGGAGAGCAGCCCCCCGAAGAAGAGCACGCGCCAGGCGATGTCGCCGCGGACGGGAGCCAGCAACGAGCTCATCAGACCGCTGATGCCGGCCACCCGTCCGTTGGCCAGAAGCAGGAGCGAAGCACTCAGCCCAATGAGCGCTCCTCCCAGGAGAGGAATAAGGATGGAAGAGATCATGTCAGTTGGAGCCAGCCTCCCGGAAAAGGACTCGCCGCGCCAGAGCAGAGCGGTGCATTCCAATGGCCATTGGGGACGTTGATGTCCTGGCAAGCAGCCGTGCCTGAGTGCCAGCGGCTGTCACATCCGGCTTCCGTCCAGTCGATCCATTCGATCCACTCAAGGAGGCTGGACATGAAGAAGAACGCCAAGAACCAGGCCCCGCAAGAGGGCAAGAAGCCCTTCTTCGCGCGCTTGCTGGAGTCGCAGGAGCTGGAGCAAGCCGCTGGCGGCGCCACCAAGAAGTACCCGTCGGACAGCGACGCCGTCACCCTGAAGTACCCCTCGGATGGGGACGACTACGTCACCATGAAGTACCCCTCGGACCAGGACGAGTGCGCGGCGTAAGCGCCCGCTCCTACCGCAGGGAGCTCACTCCGCTCATGATCCCCAGCCGTGACATCGTCTTGCTCCTCACCCACAGCGCGGACCACTACACGGTGGATCGCGTGGCGCACGAGGTGTCACGGCTGGGGGCACATCCCCTGCGCGTCGACACGGATGGCTTCCCCTCGGAGCTGGAGCTGAGCTCCGTGCTGAGCGGTGAAGGGCGTGAAGTCGTGCTGCGCACGGCCACGGGCGAGCACGGGGATGGAGAGATCCGATCGGTGTGGCTGCGCCGGCTGGGGCTCCCCCGGATCGATGAGGCGCTGGAACCGGCCTGGCGCGAAGGCTGCCTGCGCGAGTCCCAGGCTGCGCTCGATGGATTTCTCGATGGACTGGCGGCGGCGGGCTGCCGCTTCATCAACCCGCTCGAGCCGGAGCGGGCGGCCCTCAACAAGCTGCATCAGCTCCGGCAGGCCCAGGCGCTGGGGCTGGAGGTGCCACGCACCCTGGTGACCAATGATGCGGCCCGGGTGCGCTCCTTCTTCGACCACGTGCGCGGCCGGATGGTGGCCAAGATGCTGACTCCGCTGAGCCAGTCCATGGATGGGAGCCAGCCCTTCGTCTACACGAGCGCGATCGGCCCCGAGCACCTGGAGGCGCTCGAGGAGCTGCGCTACAGCCCCATGGTGTTCCAGGAGCGCATCGACAAGGCCCGCGAGCTCCGGGTGGCCGTGGTCGGCGGCCGCTGCTTCGCCGGTGCCATCGACGCCTCGCGCTCGGTGACGGGACAGGTGGACTGGAGGCGTGCCGAACCCTCGGAGTGCCGCTGGGAGCGGGGAGTGCTCCCAGCAGAGGTGGCTACACGCCTGGAGCAATTAGTGGCGGCGCTGGGGCTGGTGTACGGCGCCGTGGATCTCATCGTCACACCCGAGGGACGGCACGTCTTCCTTGAGGTCAACCCTGGGGGCGAGTGGGGAATGCTCGAGCGTGAGCTCGGCCTGCCCATCGCCGCGGCGCTGGCCCAAGAGCTTGTCGCCGAGAGCGCCCTCCCCAGCCACACGCACAGGAGCACCCATGACCGTCCTCATCGTGACCCACTCCTCGGATAACCGGGCCCCAGTCTCCGTGGCGCATGCCGTCGAGGCGCTCGGCGAACGCGTCTACCGGTTTGACACGGATCTCTTTCCCACCGACCTCCGGCTCTCACTCGATGAGCGGGGCGGTGGACGGCTCTCCGGGCCTGCGGGTGTGCTCGAGCTGGCGGAGGTGACTTCTGTCTGGTACCGCCGGAGCGCGACGGGGGCACGCATCCCCCAGGACGTTGATCCGCGGCTCCGCTTCCCTTCCGTGGAGGAGAGCCGACGCGTGGTGTCAGGGATGCTGGCGGCGCGCAGGGTGTTCCAACTGGACTCGCTCGAGCGGGTACGGCGCGCGGAGCACAAGCCGCTGCAGCTCGAGCTGGCGCATGAGCTGGGGCTTGAGGTTCCGCGCACGCTGACGACCAACGACGCGAACGCGGTGCGTGCCTTTGCCGAGCGCTCCCCCGATGGGGTGGTGACGAAGATGATGTCGTCGTTCGCCGTCCACGATGAGCAGGGCCGGGAGCAGGTGGTGTTCACCACGCCCCTGGAGCCCGAGGACCTGGAGGACCTGGAGGGATTGGAGCTGTGCCCGATGACCTTCCAGGAGCGGATCCCCAAGGCGCTCGAGCTGCGGGTGACGGTGGTGGGAGACCGGGTGATGGCGGCTTCCATCGACTCGCAGGCGCGGCCCGGGGCTCGCCATGACTGGCGCCGGGAGGGCCTGGCGCTCATTGACGCCTGGCAGCCCTACACACTGCCCGAGCCGGTGAGCGAGCGGGTGCTGAGGCTCATGGACGCACTGGGGCTCAACTATGGAGCGCTCGACTTCATCGTCACGCCCCAGGGGCGGCATGTCTTCCTCGAGGTGAACCCGGCAGGCGAGTTCATGTGGCTGATGCAGTACCCGGGCCTCCCCATCGCCGAGGCCTTGGCGGACGTGCTGTTGGGCCGTGCGGCTCGCCGGTGCTGACGGAGCCGCGCGGCCCTGGCTTCGGAAGATCACTGCAGCTCGGGGTGATGGGACACGATCTCCTGGATATCGGTGGGGAAGTCCGAGATCTCCTGCACCTGGCGAAGCTCGATCACCTCGTTGTCCGAAGCGGGGCAGCGCGAGGCCCACTCGATGGCCTCCTCCCTCGACTTCACCTGAATCATCCAGTAGCCGCCGAGCACCTCCTTCACCTCGGAGAAGGGACCGTCGGCGACCCTGGGCTTCCCGCTGGAGAACGAGACGCGCGCGCCCATGGAGGGCGGGTGGAGGCCATCGAGCGCGAGCAGCACGCCCGCCTTCTGCAGGGACTCGTTGTACTTCATCATCGAGGCAACGGCCTTGGCGTCTGGCATCGTGCCCGGCTTGGCGTTCTCATACCCCTTGGGGATCATCAGCATCATGAAGCGCATGGTCGGCGGTCCTTCTGGCTGCGGGTGGTACTCCCCACACGTCGAACCAGGGTCCGCGAGATCGACACGCTGGATTGAGTCCTCCTCCGCAGCGCCAAGACCTTGAAATCCTTGAGTGATCAGCGGGTATCTCACCGCCCCAGGACACGAGGAACCCCGCTTGCGGACAAGCTGCCGGCGACGACAGCGCCAACCCCACGGGGGCCGGGTGCAATGTCGCGGACCTCTGCGCCCCGGGCTGGCATGTCTGTCTTGACGCCAACGACGTGGCTATTGCGAGACCCTCACCATCGTCCACTCCAACCCGTCCACGGGCGGCGTGCTGTGCTGCCGCAATGGGCGCTCCAGTGACAGCGACGGCGACGGTGTGCTCGACGAGGACGACAACTGCATCTCCGTCCCCAACCCCGACCAGACGGACTCTGACGGCGATGGATACGGCGACGCCTGCGATCCGTGCACGGACACTGACGATGACGAAGCCTGCAACCCGGTCGACAACTCCCCGTCCACGCCGAACCACGACCAGCACGACACGGATGGCGACGGCATGGATCTATGCCCGGTCGCTGACGGGTAACGCAGAGGGCCATATCAACCCGCTGCAGGACCGCGACATCTGCGTCTCCGAGCGATGAAGCCGTCGCTCGCACTGGGTGCATCTGCGTGACTTGACGGAGTCTTTGCAGATGGTTCACCGTTCGGCCCCCTGCGGGAGCTCCATCCCAAGCTCCCCAGGGGACCACGTGTCAGAACCAAGGAGCTTCTCTTTGCACCCCCACTCCGCCCCCCGTCGTCCGCTTCGCTCCACCCTCCGTCGCCTCCTTCGCCTGTCCGCCGCGCTGCCGCTCATTACCGGGTGCGCCCTTGGCCTGTCCGGCTGCGGGGAGGAATCGACACCTCCTCCGCAAGCGCCCGCCAAGCCGCTCGTGATCGGTCACCGAGGCGCCAGCGCGCTGCGGCCGGAGCACACCCTGGCGGCCTACCGCAAGGCCATCGAGGACGGGGCGGACGTCATCGAGCCGGATCTCGTGGTCACGAAGGATGGCCACCTCGTGGCCCGTCACGAGAACGAGATCTCCGGCACCACCAACGTGTCCGTGCTCTCGCAGTTCGCGGACCGCAGGGTCACGAAGAGCATCGACGGTGTGGAGGTCACCGGCTGGTTCACCGAGGACTTCACGCTGGCCGAGCTCAAGCAGCTGCGCGCACGCGAACGCATCCCCCAGAACCGCCCGGGCAACACGAATTACAATGATCAGTTCGAGATCCCCACGCTCGCCGAGGTGATCGCGCTGGCCAAGGAGCTGTCCGGCTCGACCGGCCGCACGATCCACATCTACCCGGAGACCAAGCACCCGACCTACTTCAAGAACATCGACCTTGCGTTCGAGGATCGGCTGATCGCGGCGCTCCGGGCGGACGACTTCACCAAGACCCAGGCCACCGTCTTCATCCAGTCCTTCGAGACGGCGAACCTGAAGGAGCTCCGGCAGAAGCTCGGGACCTCACAGCCGAACTGGAAGCTGGTGCAGCTGATCGACTCGGCGGAGAAGGCGCCCTACGACTTCGTCGTGGCGGGCGACACTCGTAAGTACGCCGACCTGTTGACCCAGGCCAGCATCCAGCAGATCGCCGCCTATGCGGACGGTTTGGGGCCCTACAAGCTGAACCTCGTCAACGTGGACGCCAACGGTGCGTTCCTGACCCCGTCCGAGGTCATCCGCTACGCGCACGACAACAACCTGATCGTGCACTCCTGGACCTTCCGCCCGGAGGACCCCTTCCTGCCCGCGTCGCTCAGGACGACGGGAGGCACGGCGAGCACGCGCAACGAGGCGGGCTCGATCACGGAGATCCAGCATTACCTCAGGGCGGGCCTCGACGGCTTCTTCACCGACGACCCCGCCGTGGGCCGCAAGGCGGTCGATACGTTCCAGCCCTGAGCCGCTACGATGCAGGGGAGTGCTGCCAACGAGGAGCATGAGCTAGCGCTGTTGCTGTCCGGCCGCTGTCGGCGCTGTGCCGAGCGGCTGCCGGGCGGCACGGCGCTGCGCGGCCGTCCCTGCCCCAGGTGCGGCGAGCAGACGCTGCCTGGGGCCACGGATCGCGCGGTGCTCCATGAGCTGCACTCCTCGCAGTCCGCCGTGCGGCTCTGGCTGGCCGTGGCGGCCGTGGCTGCGGGTTCGCTGGTGGCAAGCTGGTTCCCGCTCATCAACTCGCTGCTGATCGTCGGGGCGTTGGTGTGGCTCCGCTTCACCGTCGTGAAGCCGGGGCTGGCGCTGCTCACGCCGCGGCGGCGCATCATCACGCGGTGGACCTTGCGGCTCGCAACAGGCTGCTTCCTGGCGATGTCCGTCATCGTCCTGGAGTTGCTCACGCTGATTCCCGCCGCGGGACCTCTGGTCAAGATGGGGGTGAGCGCTGCGGAGGTGGGTGGAGCGGGCCTCCTCGCCCGGCGCTACCTCACGTGGCAGCTCAGCCGGGAGGGTCACGGCGTGCCGGTGGCCTTCTGGGAGATCGCCCTGCTGGCCGTCATCGCCTTGGTGCTGCTGGCGATGCTGGCGAGTACGGTGGCCGTGGTGCTGTGGATCCTCGGAAAGCTCGGGCTGCTGCAGGCTCAGGTGCTCTCCCTCACTCCGGGGGTGAGGCCATGATCTCCTATTCCCTCGTCTCCCAGGCTATCGGGCTGGGCAGCGCCTCGGGCACTCGGGCGGGTCTGAGCCTGCTGGCGGTGGCGCTGGCTTCGCACCAGGGCTACCTGGCCCTGCCACCGGAGCTCGCGTGGGTGGCGAGCCCGGGCGCCATGGCGGCCTTCGCCGTCATCCTGATCTTCGAGATGATCACCGACCGCGACGAGGACGCGCACATGCTGCTGGGCTTGGTGCAGTACGGCCTGAGCGCGGCGGGTGGAGCGGTGACAGTGATGGCCTCGCTGGGAGTGGCAACGCAGGGCACCCCCGAGTGGGCGGTGGGGGCCGGCGGGGCGCTGCTCGCCGTGGGGATGCTGGCGCTGCGGCGCCGGGTGCACATGGAGTTCGCCGGCTTGGAGAGTGAACTCTTCCACCCGATGAAGTGGCTCAACCGGCTGCAGGAGGGGGGCGTTCTGGGGCTCTGCGTGGCCGTCGTCTTTGCCCCTGCGTTCGCGCTGGGCATCGTGGCGGTCATGGTGGCAGCCGGAGTGGTAGCGGGGGTGATGGCTCACCGGATGGAGGAGCGGCTCTTTCGCAGGCCGTGCCCCGCGTGCGGCGCGGCCATCCGGGTGGAGGCCTCTCGCTGCTCGCGGTGCCGGGCGGATGTGCCGGTGGCGAAGCAGCTCGATCTGCGGCTGGGAGACAAGGCCCAGGCCGCTGTTCGCGCGGCCCTCTCCTCCGTGACCACCGCCACCTTGAAGCTCGGGCGCTCGGCCGAGAAGTCCTGAGCAGGGCACCTGGAGGCGCGCCGAGGCTCAGGTCCTGGCGGTGGAGGCCAGGAGCTCGAGCGCGTCGTCCAGCCGGTCCTGGCCGAAGAACAGCTCGCCGTTCACGATGAAGTCCGGCGCGCCGAAGATGCCGAGCTGCGCCGCTCTCGTGGTCTGCTCACGCAGGCGCGGCTTGTTCTCTGGCGCCTCGGCTCGCGCGAGCACCTCCTGCGCGTCCACTCCCACCTGGGTCAACACCTCCTCGAGCACGGTCCGCGAGGCGATGTCCTGGTCCCTGGCGAAGTTCGCGGAGTACACCGCGCGCACGAAGTGCGGCCCCCACGGCTCCTCGGCGCCCACGATCGCCACGCGCGCCGCGAGCGTGCTGTTGCGCGGGAACACCGACGGCTTGCGCCACGGCAGCCCGTACTTCGCGCAGAGCCGCTCGAGCTCCCTCCACATGTACCGGCCACGCACCGGGTTCACGTTGAAGGGTGAGTCCTTGATGCCCTGCTGCTCGGCGAAGATGGGCCCCAGCAGGAATGGGCGCCAGAGCACCCGCGCGCCTACCCTGGCCGCCGCCTCCTCCACGCGCATCGCCGCGACGTAGGAGTAGGTGCTCGCAAAGTCAAACCAGAACTCGATCTCACCGCGCATACACGCACCTCCAGATCATTGAAGCACCTTGCCCCGGCGCACGGCCGCATTCTAGCGTCTCGCGCCTCACACTCCGGGAGCGCACATGCCCGTCGTGGAATCTCGCATCGACACCGTGACCCTCTATCAGCAGGGAGCCCGCGTCATTCGCCGGCTCTCGCTGGACTGCCCCGACGGCAAGCCCCCCACCGAGCTCGAGATCGCTCGCCTTCCCCTCTCGCTCTTTGACCCCACCGTCCGAGTGCGTGTGCTGTCCACCGACAACGTGCGGGCGGATCTCTCCGCCACCCACATGCGCGTGGGTCTGTGGATCCCTCCCCGGGAGACGGCGCTGGAGACCGTGGATCAGGCCGCGCTGCGCTCGCTGCGCCAGCAGGTACGAACCGTGGAGAGCCAGCTCCGCCAGCATGAGTGGGAGATGTCCATCCTGGGCAGCATCCCCATCCCCCCGCGCCCGGAGCCTGAGGAGGGCAAGCCCCCTCC